>SAMEA3387511__coassemble_1303_pt1 | contig 62045 bp, 46 predicted proteins | sample SAMEA3387511__metabat2_low_PE_011 | metagenome-assembled genome bin SAMEA3387511 (sample SAMEA3387511) | Felis catus | biome: Faeces | place: United Kingdom | collected 2012
CGCGTCAAAATCGCTCAAAAATAGGCCAACCACGTTGAAGTTGGAATACCCGAAAAAGCACTTGAATTTTGGGCAATAAGGCAGTATACTTTGAACATAGCGGAACTGGAAACGGTTCCAGATAAAAACGGCAAAACGCTCGTACAAAATATCCATCATAAGGAGGAAAAAAGTTATGAGAGCGAAGAGAACCATCGCAGCATTCCTGTCGTCCGCCCTGGCGGTCAGCCTGCTGGCGGGCTGCGGCGGCGCCCCGTCATCCAGCGAAAGCGCCACGGAATCCACTTCGGGCGATTCTGCGGCCACCAGTGAGGAAGCTGGCGATGCGGCTTCCACCTCCGGCGCGTCCGGCCAGGTATATTACCTGAACTTCAAGCCGGAACAGGACGAGGACTGGCAGAACCTGGCGGCTCTGTATACCGAGCAGACCGGCGTGCCCGTCACCGTCGTGACGGCGGCCTCCGGCCAGTACGAGACCCAGCTTATGAGCGAGATGGCCAAGAGCGAGGCACCGACCCTGTTCCAGGTCAACGGTCCCGTGGGCCTGGCAAACTGGAAGGATTACTGCCTGGATCTGTCGGACACCGATCTGTACAGCCATCTGACCAACGATTCCTTCTGCCTGAAGGACGGCGACCAGGTCCTGGGCATCGCCTACGTCATCGAGACCTACGGCATCATCTACAACAAGGCCCTGCTGGAAAAGGCCGGCTATACCGCCGAGGACATCACCAACTTTGACTCGCTGAAGGCCGTCGCCGACGATATCCAGGCCCGCAAGGATGAACTGGGCGTCAAGGGCGCTTTCACCTCCGCCGGTATGGACGCTTCCTCCGACTGGCGCTTCAAGACCCACCTGGCCAACCTGCCCATCTACTATGAGTACAAAGAGCGTGGCATCGACTCCACCGACGCCATCGAGGGTCTGTACCTGGACAACTACAAGAACATCTTCGACCTGTACATCACCGATTCCACCTGCGATCCCACCCAGCTGGCCACCAAGACGGCCAACGACGCCACCGCAGAGTTTGTGAACGGCGAGGCCGTGTTCTACCAGAACGGCACCTGGGAGTATAACAACATCAGCGCCGTGGGCGACGAGAACCTGGGCATCCTGCCCATCTACATCGGCGTCGAAGGCGAGGAGAACCAGGGCCTGTGCACCGGTTCCGAGAACTACTGGTGCGTCAACAAGAACGCCAGCGAAGAAGACATCCAGGCTACGCTGGACTTCCTGACCTGGGTCATCACCAGCGATGAAGGCCGCAAAGCCATGAGCCAGGATATGGGCTTCGTCACCCCGTTCGACACCTTCACCGGTGAGTACGCTGCCGCCAACCCGCTGCTGCAGGATTCCGACAAGTACATCGCCGACGGCAAGACCCCTGTTGACTGGTGCTTCTCCACCATGCCTTCCGAAAACTGGAAGAACATGCTGGGCTCCGCGCTGACCGCCTACGCGGCCGGTACCGGCACCTGGGACGAAGTGGTGACCGCCTTTGTGGATAACTGGGCCACTGAGTATCAGCTCTCCGGCGTGGGCGCGTAACGCCGGGCGCCCGATCCGAACGGCATAACCTGAATGAGAGGGCGAGACTGCGGGAAGCTGTCTCGCCCTTCCTTTTTTACAAAAACGAACCAAGAAGTGCAACCAAGCGGCGTTTTCCAAGGGGGGAACACTATGGAAAAAGCGATCCGAAAATACTGGCCGGTGTTCGTACTGCCCACGCTGGCCGCCTTTATCATCGGCTTTCTGTGGCCGTTCGCATGGGGCGTGTATCTGTCCTTCTGCAAGTTCACCACCGTTAAGGACGTGACCTTCGTAGGGCTCCAGAACTATAAAAACATCTGGATCGACAATACCTTCACCCATGCGTTCGTGCTCACCATCGTATTCACGGTGGTGTCGGTGGTGCTAATCAATCTGCTGGCTTTCAGCCTGGCGCTGTTGCTCACCCGCCGGCTGCGGGGCACCAACGTGTTCCGCACCATCTTCTTCATACCCAACCTGATCGGCGGCATCGTGCTGGGCTATATCTGGAGCACGCTGCTGGACGGCGTTATGACCCTGCTTTCCCGGCCGCTGCTCAAACTGGATGCGACCACCGCTTTCTGGGGCCTTGTGATCCTGATGTGCTGGCAACAGATCGGCTACATGATGATCATTTACATCGCCGGGCTGCAGAACGTGCCGCTGGACCTGCTGGAAGCCGCCCGCATCGACGGCGCCAACGAACGCCAGTCGCTGTTCCGCATCAAGCTGCCGATGGTCATGCCCAGCATCACCATCTGCCTGTTCCTGTCGCTGACCAACGCTTTCAAGCTGTTCGACCAGAACCTTTCGCTGACCAACGGCCAGCCGGGCAAGGATTCCCAACTGCTGGCGCTGAATATTTATGATACCTTCTACGGCCGCAGCGGCCCCCAGTGGAAGGGCATCGGCCAGGCCAAAGCCGTGGTGTTCTTCATCGTGGTGGCGGCCATCGCGCTGATCCAGCTTCGCGCCACCCGCTCTAAGGAGGTGCAGCAGTAATGTTCAAGAAAAAGCGCCGCGCCGACGCGCTGTGGACCGTCCTGCTGGTCCTGTGGAGCGCCGTGGTGATCTATCCCATCCTGCTGATCCTGTTCAACTCTTTCAAGACCGAGCGCGCCATCACCACGACCCGTATTTTCGAGCTGCCCACGGCCGAGACCTTCGCCGGGCTGGAAAACTACATCTACGGCGTGACCGAGATGAACTTCCTGGCCTCGTTCTGGTACAGCCTGGTGATCACGGTCACCTCGGTGGCGCTGATCCTGCTGTGCTGCTCCATGTGCGCGTGGTACATCACCCGCGTCAACGGCAAACTGTCCAAGACCATGTATTACCTGTGCGCCTTTTCGATGGTCGTGCCGTTCCAGATGGTCATGTTCACGCTGTCCAACACCGCCGACACGCTCCGCCTGAATAACCCCTACGACATCTGCATCATCTACCTGGGCTTCGGCGCCGGGCTGGCCGTGTTCATGTTCACCGGCTTCATGAAATCCATGCCGGTGGAGATCGAGGAAGCCGCCATGATCGACGGCTGCGGCCCCCTACAGATCTTCTTCCGGGTGGTCATGCCGATCTTGCGCCCCACGATGATCTCCACCGCCATTCTGGAAACGATGTGGGTCTGGAACGACTACCTGCTGCCCTCGCTGGTGCTGGACATCCGCCAGTACCGCACGATCCCCATGGCGATCCAGTATTTCCGCGGCGGCTACGGCAGCGTGCAGATGGGCCCCATGATGGCCTGCATCATCATCACGGTGCTGCCCATCATCATCCTGTATCTGCTGTGCCAGAAGCACATCATCGAAGGCGTGGTTGCGGGCGCCGTCAAAGGCTGATATAATGGACCCATTGTGCCCCGGCGGGCGGAATGCGCTGCCGGGCAGGGCGGCGCCCCCGCAGGCGCCGCCGGAAAGGGGAAAGGCGTCATGACGATCCGGGACATCGCGCGGGAAGCCGGCTATGCGGTCGGCACCGTGTCCCGCGTGCTCAACAATAATCCCAACGTCAGCGCGGCGGCCCGGGCGCGTATTCTGGAGGTGGTGCAGCAGCACAACTTCCAGCCCAACGCCAACGCCCGCCACCTGAAACTGCAATCCAGTTCGGCCATCGCCATCCTGGTCAGGGGCACCCAGAATATGCTGTTCACCGGCATTCTGGAAAAAATGCAGGCCCTGATCGAAGAACGCGGCTATGTCAGCCTGCTGTATTATGTGGACGAGGAAGCCGACGAACTGGAACAGGCGCGCCGCGTCTGCCAGGAGCGCAGGCCCTACGGCATCGCGTTCCTGGGTTCCAACCTGGAACACGTCACCGCCGACGTGGCCGCGCTGGGCGTGCCCTGCGTGCTGGTCACCAACAGCGCCGCCAGCCTGGACCTGCCCAACCTGTCCAGCGTCAGCGTGGACGATACGATGGCCGCCAGCCATGTCATCGAGTATCTGTATGCGCGGGGGCACCGGCATATCGGGGTCATCGGCAGCAATCCGGCCCTGTCCCAGCCCAGCGCCGCGCGCCTGGCGGGCTGCCGGCAGGCGTTCAGCGAACTCAAACTGCCGTTTGACGAGGCCCGCCAGTACGTCTACGCCCGCTATTCGATGGAAAGCGGCTACACCGCCATGGAACGCCTGCTGGAACGCGCGCCGGAGATCACCGCCGTCTTTGCCCTGAGCGATATGATGGCCGTGGGCGCGCTGCGGGCGCTGGCCGACCGGGGCCTGCGGGTGCCGCAGGACCTTTCGGTAGCCGGGTACGACGGCGTGGCGCTGGGGCGGTTCTGCATCCCGCGGCTGACCACGGTGCGCCAGAACGTGACCCGCCTTGCCACCCGCAGCGTCGAGATCCTGCTGCACTGCGTCGAGGAAAACAGCCCCGCCGTGCATGAGATCGTCCCCTTTGAAATGGTGGAGGGGGAGAGCGTCGGCGCGGCCCGCCCCCGGCCGGAATGAACGAACCTGCGGTGCAGGCGGGGCACGCCCCTGCCGCACCGCCTTTTTTGAGTAACAGCGGGCCCTTTGCGCGGGGCCCGGGAAGGAGGCGCTGGTCCTATGCGTTCCAGCGGTATTTTGTTGCATATCACGAGCCTGCCCGGCCCCGGCGGCATCGGTACGATGGGGGCCGCGGCGCGGGAATTTGTGGACTTTCTGGCCGCGGCGGGGCAGAGCCACTGGCAGATCCTGCCGGTCTGCCCCACCAGCTACGGGGATTCGCCCTACCAGTCCTTTTCGACTTTTGCGGGCAACCCCTACCTGATCGACCTGGACGAACTGGCCGCCGAGGGCCTGCTGCGCCCGGAGGAATACCGGGACATCGACTGGCAGGCCCCGCCGGACCGGGTCAACTACGGCGTTCTGTACCAAAAACGCTACCCGGTGCTGCGCCGGGCGGCCACCGCGCTGCTGGCCGACCCGCCCGCGGACTATGATGCCTTCTGCCGGGAACAGGCTGCCTGGCTGCCGGACTACGCGCTGTTCATGGCGCTCAAGGACGAGCACGGCGGCCGCCCCTGGACCCTGTGGGAAGAACCCCTGCGCCGCCGCGAACCCGCGGCCCTGGCCGCCGCCCGCGCCCGCCTGCGGGGGAATATCGCGTTCTGGCAGGCGGTGCAGTACCTGTTCTTCCGGCAGTGGCGCGCGCTCAAACAGTACGCCAACGGGCGGGGCATTTCCATCATCGGGGACCTGCCCATCTATGTGGCGATGGACAGCGTCGATGTATGGGCCAGCCCGGAACAGTTCCAACTGGACGAAAAGCTCGACCCCATCGAGGTCGCGGGCTGCCCGCCGGACGGTTTTTCGGCCACCGGGCAGCTTTGGGGCAACCCGCTGTTCGACTGGGACGCCATGGAACGGGACGGCTTTGCCTGGTGGATACGGCGTATCCGCCATGTCTGCGCCATCTATGATACGGTGCGCATCGACCATTTCCGCGGCTTTGCCGGGTACTACGCCATCCCCTACGGCAGCGCCGACGCCTGCGGCGGCCGCTGGCGGCCCGGCCCCGGCATGAAGCTGTTCTCCGCGGTGGAAAAGGCCCTGGGGCCGCAGCCCATCATTGCCGAGGACCTGGGCTTTCTGTCGGAGGACGTCTACCAGCTTTTGCGCGACACCGGCTTCCCCGGCATGAAGGTGCTGGAATTTGCCTTCGACAGCCGGGACGGCGGCGAGTACCGCCCCCATACCTACCCGGCGCGCTGCGTGGCCTACACCGGCACCCATGACAACGAACCGCTGAACGGCTGGCTGGCCACCGCCCCGGCCGAGGGCGTGGAACGGGCGACCGCCTACCTGAACCTGACCGACGGCGAGGGCAAAAACTGGGGCATGATGCGCGGCATCTGGTCCAGCGTGGCCGAACTGGCCGTCGTGCAGGCGCAGGACGTTCTGGGCCTTGGGCACGAAGCCCGCATGAACACCCCCTCGACTTTGGGGGGCAACTGGTGCTGGCGCGCGCTGCCGGGGGCCTTCACCCCGGCCCTGGCCGCCCGCCTGCGGGACTGCATGGAACTGTACGGCCGCCTGCCGCGGTGAGGGGCCGCCCGCCGCACAAAAATCAACAGGAATACAAAGGCACACTGCGCCGCTTGCGGCCGGTGTGCCTTTGTGCTGTGTGTTGCTTGTTTTTTTAAGAAGCAATCTTGATTTGACTGTGCCCCATGGCGGGCGGCGGGGGAGTGCGGGGTGGCGTTTTTGGCGGCTGTGCCCGGCCGGGTGGGCGGCGCGGCGGGAATTTGCAGTTAGGACTTGATTTCATAGTGTTTTTGTAGTAGAATGGCTTCGGTAATTGTGTAAAGTGGATAGGAACGCCCTGAATCCGCCCCGCCGCACAGGCGGGGCGGATGTGCGGGGCAGACAAAAGAAAGGATGTTGCCGCGTGAAAAAAGCCGCCGCCGCTTTGTTGAGCCTGACGATGATGCTCAGCATTCTGGCACAGGCCCCGGCTGCGTATGCCGAGGGGGAAGAACTCCCCGCCACGGCCGCGCAGGAAGATCCCCTTGCCGTGGAGGACGGCCGGGGGGACGGCGCCGAAGCCGCCGGGGAACCCGGAACCGACGACGAACAGACGCAGGAGGAGGCCGCGCCGCAGGACGGCGAGACCCCGCTGGAGGACGGGCAGCCTGAGGAGGAAGCCCTGCCGCAGGAGGAGGCGCTGGCCGAGGCGGAAGCCCTGGCCGAACAGCCGACGGGCGCCGTGGAAGTCACGGTCCTGCAGGGCCTGCCGATGGCGTCTACCGCCCTTTCGGTGACGGTCGAAAACGCCGAAGGGGATACCGTCGAACAGGCGCCCCTTACGCTGCCCGCTGACGGCAGCGAAACGCTGCGTTTGGGCAGCCTGCCGGCGGGGCTGTATACGCTGACGGTCTCCGGCGGCGGCTTTGCCACCTACACCCAGCAGATCGAGGTGGGGGATCTGGTTTCCGCGGTGCAGTTGTGCGCCGGGCCCCTGCAAACAGAAGCCTTTGCCGCCGACAAGCCGCACCCCGGCGTGCTGCGCATCGGTGATGTGGACGGCAACGGCAAGGTGGAACAGGCGGACGTGGACCTGCTGGTGGATCATATGGACGGCGACGGTACGGGCGACCTGGACGGCAGCGGCATCGTGGACCTTGTGGACCTGCAAATGCTGGCCGCCAGCCTGGACGATGCGGGCGAGGTCCAGTCCACCGTCAGCACCAGCATCCCCGAAGATATGATCTCCGCGCAACCGGTGGAGGGAACGGAGGTGACGGCGGGCGACCTGGACGCCCTGCTGGCAGGCGGGGGCTCGGTCAAACTGGAAGCAAAGGGCGAGGGCGAGATTTCGGAGGAGAACCCGGTCCTGATCGACTTTGAGTTTACCCAATCGGACAAGGAATCCGTAGAAATGGGCGGCCTTGTTTTGCAGACCCTTCCCCCGGAGCAACCTGCTTCCGTGACGGGAGCCACCATCCTTGTGGAGGATGAAGAGGGAAAAACGCACGAATTTACGGTGGAAGCTCCGGCTACGGCGGACGCCCCGGCGCTGTTTGCGCTGTTCTCGGCTAAGGGCGCCACAGTGCAGCCGGACGGTTCCATCGTGGTGGACTTTGGTGGGCAGATCGCGGTGAAAAAGGTCACCATCAAGATCACGGCGACTTCCGACAGCAAGAATCTGGCCGAAATTTCCAAGGTGGAATTCGTCAACAATATGGAGGAGCGCATCCCGGCCCCGAAGATGAACATCCCGGAAAAACTGACAGCCGAACCCGGCAACCGCAGCTTTACGCTGCGCTGGGACGCCCAGACCAATGTGACCGGCTACGAGGTGAAGATCACCGGGCCCGCCCGGGACGGCGAGCCCGCCCCGACCGAAACGCTCCGCGCGGGCGTCAACAGCCTGGCGGTCAGCTCCTTCGGGGGCCAAAAGCTGGAAAACGGCGTGACCTACACGGTCCAGGTGCAGTCCTGCAACGGCGCGTGGCGCAGCGGCTATTCCGAACCGGTGAAAGTCACGCCCCGTGCGGACAAGCTGCCCGCCGCGCCCGACGGCCTGACGCTGACCGGGCGTTACCGGCGCATCGAAGCCCACTGGAAGAACATGGACGATGCGGATACCTACAACCTGTACTACCGTGTGCAGGGGCAGGGCGACTTCACCTGCGTTGAAGGCATCAGCGGCGCTTCCTACGCCATCCAGGGCCTGCAGGACGATACGGCCTATGAAGTGTACGTCACCGGCGTGAACCAGTTGGGCGAAGGCCCGGCCTCCCTCACTTCGGTGGCCCGCACGGTCAACGTCAGCCCGGTGAAGCTGCCGGAATACAACCTCATCAACACGTCGGAGCAGCCCGGCGATATTACGGCCCATATCAAGAGCGCGGCGCACGGCAACCGTGGCTACATGATGGGCAGCCCGCAGGACGAGAAAACCACCGCCTGGGGTGTGGTCGACAACGACTATACCTCCTGGTATCAGGTCGACGACTGGGACGACGGCGCTGAATATCCCAAGAACGAAACGAGCGGCGGCGTTCGGATCACCTTCGACCAAACGTATAAAATCGGCCGCATCGCGCTGGCGCAGGCGGAGGACTACGGCAACTACAGCCGCGTCCGGCTCTACGCCAAGAATGAAAACGGCGAGGAATACCAGGTGCCCAATGTCCGCATCGCCCAGCGCAGCGACGGCAGCCGCAAGTATTATGTCATCACGATCCCCGGCGGCGTGGAGACCGACTACCTGCGCGTCTGTGTGGGGCAGGGGTATACCGGCCGGCGTCTGATCACCATTGCGGAAATGCGCTTCTACACCTACGACAGCCTGGAAGATGAGATTCTGGATCTGTACGCCGACGACCTGCACCTGACGCTGTGCGACGACGTGGACGAAGCGAAGATCAACGGGATGCAGACGCGTCTGGACGCCTGGGGCAACGGCGAAAAGCACCCCAACTATGACGCGCTCAAATGGGAACTGGACAATGCCCGCGAACTGCTGCACCAGAAATTGCAGCCGGTGATCGACGTGCATACCAGCATCATGGCGGCCAACGACGGCGGCCTGAACATCACCGGCCTGAACGCGTGGCAGCCGTTGGGCGTGACCGCGCAGGCGGGCGACGAGATCGTGGTCTATGTGGGCAGCAACACCGGCAGCAACGGGGCTAAGGCCGCGCTGCAACTGGTGGCGACCCAGTACCATGCCGAGAGCGGCGAGCTGACGGCGACCCCCATCGACCTCAAGGTGGGCCGCAACGAGATCACGATCGATCAGATCGGCAGCACGGATACCGAGCGCGGCGGGCCGCTGTATGTGCAGTACACCGGCAAGAACGCCAACGACCGCTATTCGGTCCGCGTCGGCGGCGGTACGCAGATCCCCACGCTGGACCTCTACCAGATCACCGACGAGAACGACCGCAAAGCGCGCGTGGAAGCCTATGTGCAGGAACTGAATGAGTATAAAGCCAGCCTGGAAAAACTCCATACGGAACTGCACGCCTCTGAGAAAGGCTACGATGAGAAAAACTGCGTCCTGAACACCACCGACATCCTGCTGGATCAGATGATGTACTCGGTGCCGGTCACGCAGCTTCTGGCGGGCCTGGACGACGGCGGCGCGGAAAAACTGCTCCATGCGCTGGACGCCATGGACCAGATGATGGAACTGTTCTACCAGCACAAGGGCCTGACGAATCTGGAAGGCGCGGGAACGGCCAACCACCTGCCCGCCCAGCATCTGAATGTCCGCTATATGCGGATGTTCTCGGGGGCCTTTATGTATGCGGCGGGCAACCACATCGGCATCGAGTGGGGGTCTGTGCCCGGCCTGACCAACGGCGTGCCCGTTGCCAGCGATGAGAACGGCGCGTACCAGAGCGGCACCTATTTCGGCTGGGGCATCGCGCATGAGATCGGCCATAACATCAACGACCGCCGCTATGCGGTGGCCGAAGTCACCAACAACTACTTCGCCCAGCTTTCGCAGGCGACGAATGGCAGCGTGCGCTTCGACTATCAGAACGTCTATGACAAAGTCACCAGCGGCACCACTGGCCCCGACGCCAATGTGTTCACCCAGCTGGCGATGTACTGGCAGCTTCACCTTGCCTATGACAAGGACTACGGCTACAAACTGTACGATCATTACAACGACCTGCTGAACGGCCGCTTCTTCGCGCGGGTGGATACCTACGCCCGCACGCCTTCCGCGGCGCCTGCGCCCGGCGGCGTGGGTCTGACGCTGGGGGACGATGCCGGGCAGAACTTCATGCGCCTGGCTTCCGCCGCAGCGGAAAAGGACCTGACCGACTTCTTCGGGCGCTGGGGCATGACCCCGGACGCCACCACGGCGGCCTTTATGGCCCAGTATGAGCCGGAAGAACGCGCGCTGTACTACGGCAACGACGCTTCCCGCGATTACCGCTTCACCCATAACGAAGCGGCGTCCTTCAAGGGGCAGGATGTGGTCACGGATGCGACTACCGCCAAAATCAACGAAAAAATGCCCAATCAGGTGGACCTGAAACTGGCCTCCAACGCCGAGGACGGCCTGCTGTTGGGGTACGAGATCGCCCGCGTCACCTACGAGAACGGCCAGCGCCACAGTCAGGTGGTGGGCTTCGCCACCGGCGATACCTACACCGACACGGTCACGACGATGAACAACCGCACCGTTGCCTATGAGGTCACGGCGGTGGACCAGTTCCTCAACCGTTCCAACACGCTGGAACTGCCCGCGCTCAAGATCGAGCATGACGGCAGCTACGGCAAGGACTTCTGGACGGCCGAAACGAACATGACCTCCGGCGATGATGAGAAACCCGGCACAGGGAATGATAACGATCCCTGCGCGCCGGAACCGGTCTCCGCCATCACGAAGGCCATCGACGGCGACACCAAAACCACCTATACCGGCCATGCGGCCGAAGGCGAAGCCACTGTTACGCTGGACTTCCACCAGCAGTTGGCTGTGACGGCGTTCAAGTACACCGTCACGTCCGGCACGCCCATCGAATCCTACGAGATCGCCCTCACGACCGACGGCAGCCAGTGGCAGACCGTGGCGTCCGGCACCTTTGAAGGGGAAGGCCCATATACCGTGTACTTCCCGGATGAGGACGGCGAACCCCGCGTGACGACCTACGACGCCACCGGGCTGCGGCTGACCGTCAAGTCGCCCGCAGGCGCGGAGATTTCCATCAGCGAACTGGATGTGCTCGGCCCGACCGGCGACAATGTGGAACTGCTCGAAAAAGGCATCGGCATCTTGGAGCATGACTTCGTGTACGAGGAATCCACCGGCGCCAAGATCCCCGCAGGCTCGCTGGTCTTTACCGGCACCTACAAGGGCAACCCCGCGTATAACGTGGTGCTGCTCTATGGCCAGGACGGCAAAATCGTGGGCGGCGTGGATGCCGACGGCAGCGTCGTGGCCAGCCAGATCATTCTGGCCGACGTGCCGGAACACGGGGAACTGGGCGAAGTCAGCGACGGAAGCTGGGTCTACTGGATCGAACCCGATGCACTGGAGGGCATGACGACGATGCCCCAGACCGTGCGCGCGGAACTCTACCGTGTGGACGACGCCCTGACGAACGAAGGCCAGCGCCTGACCAGCGATACGCTGCCGGTCACGCTGCCGGACGAACTGCCGCCCATCACGCTGGAAAGGAAGAACTGACCCGAACGGAAAGCAAGGAGAATACTCTCATGAAGAAATTATTGGCTGCCCTGCTGCTCGGCCTGGTGCTGGGCGTGGCGGCGCTGCCGGTCTCCGCTCTGGGGGCCCAGGGCGATGTGACGCTGACCGCCCGGAAGGACGGCGCGGACGTTGCCCTGGCGCTGCCGGAGGATGAGGCCGAGGGCATCACGGCGCTGAGCCTGGGCTTCACACTGGAAGGCGGACCGGTGGAAGGCGCGTCCTTCGACTTTGCCGCCGGATTGGACAGCACGGTGCAGGAATACCGCTATGACGCGCAGACCGGCCGGCTGAATATCTACATTGCGGGCGGGCAGGAAGTGCTGCCCGGCGGCACGGCGGAACTGGGCCGGATCACCGTACAGGCCCCGCAGGGCGCCCAGGTAGAGATCGGCGTCGCGGAGGATTCCCTCCAACTGGTCAACAGCGCCTTCGGCAAGACTGCGGGCGCGGCGGCCCAGGGCGCGCCGGTCTCGATCACCGTCGGGCAGGGGTCCGGCTCCGGCAGCACGCCGGAACCGACTGCGCCGCCGTCCCAGGGCGGCGGCTCCCCGGGCGGCGGGGCGCAGGATGCGCCCACCAGCCAGGCTGCACAGCCTGCGCCCACCCCGGAGCCGGACGTGACCCCGACGCCCACGCCTACCGTGGTGCCCGCCGCGCCGCCCGCTGGCGGCCAGGGGGCCGCGGGAACTTCGGGCGGCAACGGTACGGGCAGCGGCAGGGCCACCCCGGCCCCCAGCGCAAGTCCGACGCCCTCGGCGTCGCCCGCGCCGGATCAGCCGGAACAGACCCCGACCCCGCAGCCGGAGCAGACCCCTGCCCCGGAACAGCCCCAGCAGGACGCTGAAAAAGCGGTGAACCCGCTGCTGATCGTGGCCGTCGTGCTGGCGGTCCTGGCGGCGGTGGTACTCATCGCCATGCTGGTGGTGCGCTTGCGCCACCGCTGATCCCCGCACCCCGCCAACAGCACCCAAATAACACCCCCGCCCCCGGTTCCCGCCGGGGGCGTTTGGATGGTGCAGAGATAGAGAAACCCCGCCCCCCAGGCGGCCCGGTCGGACCGCCTGGGGGCGGGGTGTTTCTTATGGCAGGATACAGCGTTGCAGGGCCGCGTCAGCGGGCGGTCAGCGCGTCGAACACCGTGCGGTCGCCGTCCAGCAGCGGCAGCACCGTGCAGTCGGCCAGCAGTTCCTGGCCGGAATCGCCGGTGTCGGTGTACAGGTCGGTGGAGTAGCCGCCCGCGTCCAGCGCGGTCAGCACCGGGCAGTCGCCCCAGCGCACGGCGGCGCTGCCGTCCACCTTGTCGCCGTACAGTTCCAGGAATGGCTCCGGCTGCGCCACGATCCACAGGCTGCTGTACCCGCCCGAAAGGTCGGTGACCATGGCGGTGGAACCGGCGGTCTGCAGGTTGGGGTCGGCGGCGGTGCCCTCCAGCGTGACGGTGTAGTTATTGATCTGCACCACTACATGGCCGTCGTTGTTCCGGTCGCCGGCGTAGGGCTGCAGGCTGTCCTGCAGGGCGGTGACGACCGCGTCGGGCAGGTAATCGGCCGTGACGATGGCCACTTCCAGGTCCGGCTCCGACCGGCTGGCGAAGGTGTACACCACGCCCAGCCCAAAGCTGACCGCGCACACACCGGCCACCACCCAGCCCCAGTGCAGCCGCCACCAGATCTCCGACCGCTGGGCGGCGGTCCAGCCGCCCGAAGCGGACGAGGCAGACGGCGCGGGGCGCAGGCTGGGCAGATCGAACCGGCCGCGCAACACGGGGTAGAGCATCTGCCCCGTGACCAGGGCGGCGGGCCAGAACCCCAGGAACAGGGCGAACGGCACGCTGACCGGGAACAGCGCCAGCAGCAAAGCCCACCAGAGCAGTTGCAGCACGGCGGCCCCGGCCACCCGGCCCGGATGGAGCAGCAGCTCCAGCCCGCCTTCCTTGAGGCGGGCGAGGAACCCGGCCTTGCCCACAGCCAGTTGGAAGGGCAGCGTGACGCTGAACAGCGACAGGATGAAGAAGTCCGCGACCAGCATCATCCAGATGGGCAGCGCGGGCAGGGCGCCCTGCTGCATCGCCGCCAGGAAAAAGCTGCCCACGAACAGGAACACGGCGACCAGCCCGCCCAGCACCAGGCCGGTCACGGCGGCGGGCCGCCAATGGGCCGCCAGCGTGCGCCGCCAGCGGGTGAACCAACTGGCGGGGTCATCCTGCAGGGTGCGCAGGGCGGTGTCCGCCAGGGCCATGTAGAACGGCCCGGCCAACGCGCCGCCCGCCAGGCCGCCCAGCAGGCTGACCCAGAAGTTTTGCAGGTACAGCCCCAGGCTGACAGCCAGCGCCGCGGGCAGGAACGCCGCGAAGCAGAGCATGTTGGCCCCCAGCAGCGAGCCGAAATCACGGGCCAGCATCTCCCCAAAACGGGCCAGCCCCTTTTTCTGGGGCGCGTTGGGGGGAACGCCGGGGCCGGGTCGGCTCATGCCGGTGAAATCCCATTTCATGCCCGGTCAGCCTCCACGCCCCAGGCTTCGATCTGGGTCAGCGCCGGGAAGGGGGAAGGCCCTTCGGCGCGGATCAGCTCTTTCAGCACCAGCCACTCCACGGTCTTGGGGGCAAACTTCAGGGACTGGGGCGCGCGGCTGTCGGTCAGGTGCATGACCTCGCGGCTGCCGTCGGAAAATTCCAGCGTGGCCTGGGTCCAGTAGTTGTCGTGCGGGTAGTCGGCGCGCAGGGTCAGGCGGATCTCGTCCAGCGTGACCGGGCGGCCGAAGGCCAGCGTCAGCGCGGCGTTGGGGTCACGGTTGATGCCCCAGCTCTGGTAGGGGTACTCGCCGTGGGAGTTGTTCTCAAAGATGCCGTCGATGGCGTTGCGCGCGGCAAAGACCGCTTCGCCGCGGGTCTCGACGTTGGCGCTGGCATGGGGGAAGAAGCCGGTGTCGCCGTGCTGGTCATAGGGGTTGAAGGCCAGGTTACGGCGGGCGGCGATCTCCTCCTCGGTGGCAAGGCGGGCGCGGATCACATGGCGGTCGCCCACAAAGCTCTTGGGGCTGTAGGTGACGGCCTGCTCGCCGAACGGAATATGGAAGTTGACGGCGCGCTGCTCCACATAGACCAGCGCGGCGGGCATCGTGTCCTCAAACTGCACCACGCAGTAGCGGCCGGGGGTCAGGATCTCCAGCGCGATGAAGTCGCCGGGCTGGTAGGCGTTGGCGTACACCAGGCTGACGTTTTCGGCGGCTTCGCAGGTCATGCGGGTGTGGCCGTCTTTGTCCAGAACTTTCAATTTGATGGTTTCCATGGGGGAAGAACCTCCTTGATCTTGGGCGGGGCGCCCTTGTTTTATTTTCCCAGCCGGAAAACCGGCTGCGGCAAGCGGGGGAAAAGCGGCGGGCGGGCCCGGGTTCAGCGGCAGGCCGCGCCCTGCTGCGCCGCCCAGCGGCAGACCAGGCGGCAGACTTCTTCAGCCGTGAGATCGTCGGTGGAAAGAAAATCCACGTTGTCCCGCGCGGCGAACCAGGCCCGCTTGGCGGGCAGCAGGTACCGGGTGCTGTGGGCGAAAAATCCCCGGCTGCGGTCCGTGTCGGCCCGGCAGCGGGCTTCCAGCGTGGCGGGGTCGGCGTCCAGGAACAGCGTGCGGTCCACCCGGCAGCGGCGCAAAGCCGCCAGTTCGGGGGCCAGGTCCTCGGCCACCGGCCAGTCCTGCCCGATGGTGGCCGGGTAGTGCAGGGTGTAGAACTCGATCTCCTCCGGCCCCAGGTCCAGCACCGCCACAGGGTGCCGGCTGGCGGCCTGCCAGCCGGCGATCTCGTTGGCGATAAAAAGTCTCTGGGTTTCAATATACCCCTTGCGGCTGCGTTTGTCCAGCCCTAAAAGACGGCATTGTGCCGCCGGGGCGGAAATATCTTCCAAAAACACCGGCACGCCGCGTTTTGCCAGATACCGCGCGGCGGTGGTCTTGCCCACCGCCATGCCCCCCTGTAACGAGAGAATGCGCCCCATCATTCCACCCCCAGGGCCAGCCGCCCGGTGAAGTAGATCCGCGTGCGGTAGAGGGTGTCCGGCCAGGCGATGCGCAGCCGCGGGTCGGTCAGGGGCACGGCCTCGACCTCGATGCGGGCGGGGGCGTCCAGCGTCACCCGGCCCAGGTCCCCCAGTTCCACCGCGCGGTCCCCGGTGACGGCGGGCTTCTCCACGCTCATCAGCGAAAGCGCGGTCAGGCCGGGGTAGTCGGTCTCGTCGGTCAGGGTCAGGCCGCCTTCGGTCAGGCGGACGGTGCGGCTGTACCGCGTCAGCCCCGGCACGGGCGGGTAGGCGGGGGCCAGGTCCATCGAAAGGCCGCCCAGCCCTTCTTCGATGCGCACCCCGGCGGCGCGGTAATCCGCGCCGGGAAGCTGCTGGACGCGCGCGCCCTCAGGGTCAAACTCCGGCAGGTTGTGCCAACTGGACTGCATGGTCCAGATCTCGTACCGCTGGGGCGAGAAGGTCTTGCGGGTGTAGCTGCCCACCCCGGCGTCGATCAGCAGCGGTCGGCCGTTTTTGTACAGCGTCACGCTGCCGGTGTCGTTGTGGTTGTGGCTGTCGTCGTTGCCGCCCGCCTTGGCGCCCAACGCGTAGGGGCCGCGGCGGCAGATCAGCACGCCCACGCTGGGGTACCAGATATCGCCCGGCGCGGCGGCCGCGCCGCCCAGCGCGCGGGCGTGGGCGCGGACTTCGGCCTCGGCAAAGGCGCGCTGCACATGGTAGAACAGGTTGATGCCCTCGCTCATGTCGGGGGCGTCCAGGCCGTCGGGGTCGGGGGCGGCGGCAAAGTCCAGCGCCGCAAAATCCGCCAGGGCGGCGCTGCCCACCCGCTTGCCGAACAGGTATTCCCGCACGCCGCGGCGGCCGGGCTTGGCGCTGCAATCGGCAAAGTTGAAGTACCAGGGACCGTCCACGTGCATATGGGCGATGTACTCGGCCATGTTTTTCAGCTTGGGTTGGCGCCAGGCGTCCTCGAACACGCCGGGGGCCACGGCGCACAGCAGGTCCAGGGCGTTGAACAGGCAAAGCCCCGCGTGGCTGTAATACTGCGCGCCCTCGTTGCAGCAGCCGTCCTCGCCGTAGCCGTTCAGGAAGCAGTCCAGGCTGTAGGCGGCCTGGCGCACGGCGGCGGGCAGGCGGGCGGCGGGGCCCAGCAGCGCCGCGGCGATCAGCAGGTTCTGGGTACACCAGGGCGTCCAGTTGCACATGGGTTCGTCGCCGTTGCCCATCCACCAGAAATGCTTCGTGCGCCAGGGGCGCAGGGCGCGGGCTTTGACTTCGCGCCGGATGCGGGCGCGGATGCCGGGGGCGTACTGGTCCAGTTCCCGCCCCAGCAGGTAGTGGACCATCGCCAGCAGGGCCGCGGTCTCGGCCGCGAACAGGTCCACCACCGGGCGGCGGGTGTCGGGCAGGGGGAGCTGGGGCGTGTCCCGGATATAGCTGTTGTGGGGCGGGAGCTGCCAGGCGCTCTCCTCACAGATGGCCCAGACATAGTCCGCGATCTGCGGCAGAAACGCGCCGGTCCAGGCGCAGCATTCGGCCATCACCAGGCGGCACAGCGTGCGGCGGCGGGTGAAGTAGGCTTCCTCAAAATGGCTGCGGTTGCCGGTGCGGGTAAATTCCAGCCAGAGGGAAAGCGGCAGCGGCGGCACATGGCGGCCGCTGTGCGCGGCGGCGTTGCCGGCGGCGATCCAACGGTCAGAGGCGGGCAGGGCGTCCCATGCGGCGCGGTCGGCGGCCGGGGGGCAGGGGACCCAGCGGGCGGGGGCAAAATCAGGGCGGGCGGCAAGCAGTTCAGTCAACATCGGCGGGGTCCTCCTTGTTCGGGGTATCTTTGGCGTCGGGGTCGCCGCGCAGCTTGCGCAGGTAGCTGCGGGGGCTGACGCCCTCGATCTTTTTGAATACTTTGCTGAAATAGAAGGCGCTTTCAAAGCCCATCATCTCGCTGATCTCGTAGATCTTCAGGTCGGTGGAGGCCATCAGCTCCTTGGCGGCGGCGATGCGCGTTTCGGTCACGAACTCCACAAAGCTGGTCTCGCCGTTCTGGCTGAAAAGCTGGCTCAGGTAGCCGGGGCTGAAATTGAACACCGCCGCCACATCGTTGAGCGACAGTTTTTTGCTGGGGTTCTTGCGGATGTAGTCCTGCACTTCGGCCACGATGCAGGCGCGGTGGTCCAGCGGGGTGCGGGCTTCGTCCCGGTAAAAGACGACGGGGTTCTCCTCGCTGAGCAGCGGCAGGACCGAGAACGCCGATTTCTGGCTGCGGGGGATATGGTGCAGCACATGGGTCGGCGCGCCCACGGCCCACCACAGCGTGGTGGAAAAGTATTTGTACAGGATGTCGTTGGCCTTTTGCAGCACGGGTTCCAGCGCGTCCTCCCAGCCGGTGTCGCGGTCCAGCATCAGCAGCACGTTAAAGTGCCGCAGGTCCAGCCCGGTGACCTGGCAGCGCAGGTATTTGGGCAGGATGTCGGCCGCCATGCGGGTGATGCCCGCGCTCAGGGCCACCTGCTGTTCGGGGGCCAGGTCTTTGTTGCGGATGCTGGCGATCACGGCGGTGTAGGCCGCGGCGTCCAGCGTCAGGCCCAGTTCCTGGCAGTGGGCGCGGATCTCGTTCTCGTTGGGGAAGGCGCCGCTGTACAGTTGGATGAAGAACCGCTCCCGGTAGGATTCCAGGCTGCCGGGCACGCCGTTTGCGGGGCGGCGCAGGGCGTTCTCTTTCTCCACGGCGGCGCGGGCGCGGGCCAGCGCGGCGGTCAGGTTTTCGGCCGTAAGGTCCATCTTGACCAGGTAATCCACGGCGCCCAGGCCCATGCTGCGGCGCACATAGTCGAACTCCTCGTAGCTTGTGAGCATGATGAACACCGGCAGCGCGCCGAACTCCTCGTGGGATCTCTGGGCAAGCTGCAGGCCGTCCAGCACCGGCATGCGTATGTCGGACACCACGATGTCGGGGTGCAGTTCGCGGATCTTTTCCAGGGCTTCGCCGCCGTTGCGGGCGGTGCCCGCCAGCTCATAGCCCAGCGCGGACCAGTCCAGCATGCTGCGCATGCCGATGAGCACCAGCGGTTCATCGTCCACCAGCAGGACGCGGATCATGGCAATTCTCCTTTCGGTTTGGTATCGCCCGGCAGGCGGATCTCGATGGTGGTGCCCTGCCCCGGCGTGGAACGGATGGTCAGGCCGTAGCCTTCGCCAAAGCTGTACACCAGGCGCTTGTGGACGTTGCACAGGCCCACATGGCGGAACTTGGCCTTGGCTTCCTCCGGGCCGGGCTCGGTCAGGGCGCGGGCGGCCTGTTCCGCGGTCATGCCCACGCCGTCGTCATGCAGGTCGATGAGCACGTCGCCGTTGGCGGGGTCGTGGGCCACCGTCAGCGTGATGTTGCCCGCGCAGCCCTTCGGCTCGATGCCGTGGAAGATGGCGTTCTCCACCAAAGGCTGCAGGGTGAAGCGGGGGATGTAGCAGTCCCGGGTCAGGCGTTCGTCCTCGATGTAGGTCACGTCCAGCGTGATGGTGCCGCCGTAGCGGTACTGCTGGATCGTGAAGTAGTCGTTGAGCAGCGCGAACTCCTCCTGCAGGGGCACCAGCCGTTCGCTGCCCTTGGACACGCTCTTGAGCAGGCGGGCCAGCGCCGTCGTCATCTCGGCAATGCCGGGGGCGTGCTGGATGGTCGCCATCCACTTGATGCTGTTCAGCGTGTTGTAGATAAAGTGGGGGTTGATCTGGTTTTGCAGCATGCGGTATTCCAGATCCTTCTTTTGCAGTTCGTCGTCCAGGCGCTTCTGCATCAGGCTGCTGACCGAGCGCGAAAGCCCGTTGATGCCGCGGCCGATGTCGCCCATCTCGTTGTTCCATTCAATGGCGGGGTTGGTGGTGAAGTTGCCGTCGCCGATGCGCTGCAACTGCTCCTGCAAAGCCTGCACGGGCACGGTGATCACATGGCGCAGCAGCATGGCCAGCACCGCGCCCAGCAACAGCAGTGCGCCCAGCGCCCACAGCAGCGGCATCAGCATGCCGGGCAGCTGTTCCATGATCTCGGCGTCGGGCAGCGGCTGCGCCACGAACAGCCCGTGGTGGTCCAGCGGGTAGGCCAGCACCGGGCGGCCGTCCAGCTCATACACAAGGGTCTGGCGGTCCAGCAGGTCGTAGCGGCCGGGGTCCTGCACCGGCGTGAACTGGCCGTCCAGCGCGCCCATGGGCTGCAGCGCGCCGTCCTCCAGCCGCCAGGCGCTGCCGTTCATGAACCAGAACAGGTCGCATTCCTGGTTGGAAGCATAGTCCCGCATGGCGTCGGTGATCATGTCGCTGGATACCATCAGGTAGACCTTGCCGGTGTCCTGCCGGCGGGTCATCGTGCGCATGACGGGGATCATCAGCTTGTGGCTGAACTGCAGCGGGTCCTCGACCAGCATCGTCCAGGAAGCGTCCTCCCCGGCGCTGAAACCGGGCAGTTCGTCCAGGTTGTCCACGTTCAGCGGCTGGCTCAGGCCCATGGCGGTGCCCTGCTGCATAAAGCGCGCGTCGCCGTCGGTCACGATCACGCGGCACAGGTAGCGCGCGGTGTACTGGCTGGAGTATTTGTTCAGCAGCGTGTTGTACACGGTCAAAAGCTGCTTGTCGGGCAGGGTGGAAAAGACGTACCCGCGCATGGTGCTGTCCACTGTGCACCAGTTGGCGAAGGAGTCGATCTCCTGCACGTTCTGGGACAGGGAATTGGCGAGGGTCTGCAAATTGTATTCGACGTTCTGGGCGTCGGCGCGTTGGGTGTTGCGCAGCAGCGAGAACATGCTGGTCACGAACACACCCATGGCGATGATAAAGGTGAACGCAAACGAAAGAATGATGACCTGCGCCTGGATGGAACGGCGTCTTTTGGGCATGGCGGCGGGGGCCTCCCTTTCCTCTTTATAAAGTACAGTAAATATCCATGCCCTATTATACAAATAAAGGGGCGGGATGGCAAAGGGAACCGGCAAAGAACTAAAAATATTGCAGGTTTTAAGAAAAATTACAGGTTTTTCTGCCTGCACAGCCAACAGACTGGTAAAAATGCATAATCTTCTGCAAAATGTGTATCCATTTTACATACGGGGGGGGTATAATGGGTACATCACAAAGGCGCGGCAAGCGCGCCGGAGAATTTCTTTTAGGAGGAGAAATACTTATGAAGAAGCTTTTGGCTTTGACGATGGCGGGCGCCATGTCGCTGTCCCTGGCTGCCTGCGGCGGCGCTGCCAGCGAGTCCACGGCCGACTCTACCGCCAGCACCAGCACCAGCGGCACCACCGAGACCGCCGAGGGCGGCGAGACCAGCGGCGAGCAGGTCACCCTGAACTGGGCGGTCTGGGACCTGGAGTCCACCGCTTACTGGAAGGCGATGGCCGACGGCTACATGGCCAGCCACCCCAACGTCACCATTGAGATGACTGACCTGGGCTCCACCGACTACATGAACCAGCTGGCCGTCCAGCTTTCCGGCGGCAACGGCGAACTGGACATCCTGACCATCAAGGACATCCCCGGCTACGCCAACCTGATCAACCTGGGCATGCTGGAGCCGATGAACGACGTGCTGACCCGTGACACCGCGGACTTCGGCGGCGTTATCGAGCAGCTGACCGCCGAGGACGGCAACTTCTACGCCGTGCCTTTCCGCTCTGACTTCTGGATGGTGTTCTACAACAAGGATCTGTTCGACCAGGCGGGCCTCGAATACCCCACCAACGATATGACCTTTGAACAGTGGGACGAGCTGATCCGCAAGGTGGCCGAGGCGACCGGCGTTTACGGCAACTTCTACCACACCTGGCGCTCCACCGTCACCCTGTTCGGCATCCTGGACGGCCAGAACACCATCATCGACGGCAGCTATGACTTCCTGAAGCCCTACTACGACACCGTCCTGGCCGAGCAGACCGACGGCGTTGTGCCTGACTACGGCGAACTGAAGACCAGCTCCCTGGCCTACGCCGCCGCCTTCGAGAACGGCCAGACCGCCATGGTCAACATGGGCTCCTGGCTGATCGGCACCCTGCAGACCTACAACGCCGAGGCTGAGGCCAACGGCGTCACGCCCGTCAACTTCGGCATGGTCAAGTACCCGCATCCGGACGGCGTCGAAGCCGGCACCACCCTGGGCACCGTGACCAGCCTGGGCATCAACGCCTACAGCGAGAACAAGGAAGCGGCCGCCGACTTCATCAACTGGTGTGTCTCTGACGAGGGCGCTGCCGCCATCGCCGCCACCGGCACCTTCCCGGCCATCTCCAACCCCGACATCAACAACATCATCGCTGCGACCGAAGGCTTCCCCACCGACGAAGCCTCCAAGGAAGCTCTGAACACCAAGGCGATCTACCTCGAAATGCCGCTGTCCAGCAAGGCTTCCGAGATCGAGAGCGTCCTGAACGAAGAGCATGACGCCATCATGACGTATGCGAAGACCGTGGATGAGGGCATTGCCAGCATGAACGAGCGTGTGGGCGAGATCCTCAGCGCCGAGTAATCCGTTACTCAAAGCACCATTTGCGTTCCGCGGGGCGGGCAGACGCCCGCCCCGCTTTTATTTTGTAGAAGGAGGGAATCAGGTATGCCCGGAACCGTGGCTCCGGCAAAATCGGCCCCCAAAAAAGGGATGAAAAAGTCCCTGCGGGAGAGCTTGATCGCCTACAGCTTCATCGCGCCGAACTTTATCGGGTTCTGCATCATCACCCTGGTGCCGATGGTCATGTCTATCGGCCTGGCGTTCTGCGAGTGGGACGGTGTGCATCCCGTCGAGTTTATCGGCCTTAAAAACTTCATCGACCTTCTGGATGACGAGACGTTCAAGGCGTCCTTCATCAACACCATCGTCTACTGTGTCGGCACCGTGCCGCTGACGCTGGTATGCAGCCTGGGCCTGGCTATGCTGCTCAACCAGAAAGTCAAGTTCCGCAACTTCTTCCGTACCGTTTCGTTCTTCCCGTACGTGGCCTCTCTGGTCGCGGTGGCGGCGGTCTGGAACATGATCTTCTCGCCCTCCATGGGCCCTGTCAACCAGATCCTGTCCATGCTGGGCGTGGCGCAGGAAAACCTGCCCCGCTGGGCGGCCGGCAAAGAGACGGCCATGCTCACGGTCATCCTGTTCAGCGTGTGGAAGAACATGGGCTACTACATGGTCATCTATCTGGCCGGCCTGCAGGGCACCAACCCCGAACTGAACGAAGCCGCCGAACTGGACGGCGCCAACCGCTGGCAGATCTTCTGGCACGTCACGCTGCCGCAGCTGCGGCCTACCACCTTCTTCGTGGTCATCATGCTGACGATCAACTCCTTCAAGGTGTATGACCAGATGTACATGATCACCCAGGGCGGCCCCGGCAACGCGACCATGACCCTTGTGTACGATATCTACAAGGTCGCCTTTGTCAACACACCGCGTTACGGCTACGCCAGTGCGATCTCGATGGTGCTGTTCATCCTCGTTCTGATCGTCACGGTGGTACAGTTCCGCGGCTCGTCGTCCAACGATTAAGGAAGGGAGGAACCATACATGGCACAGACTACGGCTGTGAAAGAACATTCTGCCAAACGGCAGCACACGGTTGTGATGGTAGTCATCTATGCGCTGCTGATCCTGATCGCGCTGATGATGCTGATTCCCTTCGCCTGGATGCTTTCGGCGTCCTTCAAACTGAACAAGGACGTCTTTGTATTCCCCATCGAGTGGATCCCCTCCAACCCTCATCCGCAGAACTATGTGGATATCTGGACCCGCATCCCGTTGCTGACCTTCATCGGCAACACGGCCAAGCTGACGATCATCGTCACGCTGCTGCAGCTTTTCACTTCGTCCTTTGCGGCGTATGCCTTTGCAAAGCTGAATTTCAAGGGCAAAAAGGTTCTGTTCCTGGGCTACATCGCCACCATCGCGCTGCCCTGGCAGGCGTACATGGTCCCGCAGTTCATGATGATGCGTTCCTGGGGCCTGAACAACACCCACCTGGCCATCATCCTGCTGCAGGCGTTCTCGGCCTTCGGCGTGTTCCTGATGAAGCAGTTCTATGAGGGCGTGCCCACCGAACTGTGCGAAGCTGCCCGTATCGACGGCCTGTCGGAGTACGGCATCTGGGCGCGGATCATGCTGCCGCTGTCCAAACCGGCTATCTCGACCCTCGTCATCTTCACCTTCGTTTCCACCTGGAACGACTTCCTCGGACCCCTGATCTATTTGACCAAGACCGAGCTCAAGACCATCCAGATCGGCCTGCGTATGTTCATCAGCCAGTATTCCGCGGAATACGGCCTGATCATGGCGGCCTCGGTCGTCACCCTGATCCCCGTGCTGATCGTGTTCCTGTCGCTGCAGAAGTATTTCGTGCAGGGCGTCGCGTCCGCCGGCTTGAAGGGCTGAGAATGGGTCAAAAGGGGTAACACTCGCGCACTGGCACCGCAGTGCCGTGTCGAAGGCTAACCGCCGCGTAAGCGGCGGCGCTTAGGCCGGAGACCGGCGAAGCCTGACGCTCGCGTTTAACGGGTTGCGGTTCCCGCATCGCGCGGCGCGCGCTTTAGGCGCTTGCGCTCTGCGACCGCTGCCCCTGCTCCGCCTTGCTGCATCCGCCGCAGGCGGCGCGCGGCTCCGCAGCCCTCTTTGGAATCCCCTTCGACAAAATTTCAGCCAAAACCGCGCACTCGGCCTTTGGCCTCGCACACAATTTTGTCTGAAATTTCCCTGTCGGTGTCGCCATCGTCGGCGCATGTCCGCCGATGGCGACGGATTTTAGAAAGTAAAAGGGGCAGCGTCCCCGCAAAGTTTACCCCGAAGGGGCACGGCAAATGGCCCGTGCCCCTTTTTCTGTGGGGCTTTTCCCGGAAAACGCCCCCCAACCCGCGCCCGGCACTTGCCATATGCGCGCCGGGGGACTATGATACAAGCAATACCGATCTTTTTCTGATTTGAGGTGCATTATGAAAACCTGTGATCTTCCCGTTTTGACCGACGCGCAGGCCGCAGCCGCGCTGGATTCCGCCGTGGAACAGGTGCGCGTCAACCTGCCGCTGTACACCGACCGCTGCCAGAACCATTCCAGCGTGAACAACATCTACCCCGCCTGCGACAATAACCAGTGGACCTGCGGCTTCTGGCCGGGGGAAGTGTGGCTGAGTTATGAGCGCACCGGCGACGAGGCGTTCAAGCACACCGCCATGACGCTGGTGAAGAGCTTCGACCACCGCATCCGCAACAAGATCGAGGTGGACCACCACGACATGGGCTTCCTGTACAGCCCGTCCTGCGTGGCGGCCTACAAGCTGACCGGCGACACCACCGCGCGCGACGCCGCCATCCTGGCCGCCGACCAGCTCATCAGCCGCTTCCAGCCCAAGGGGCAGTTCATCCAGGCCTGGGGCGAGATGGGCGCGCCGGAAAACTACCGCTATATCATCGACTGCCTGCTGAACCTGCCGCTGCTCTACTGGGCCAGCGAAGTCACCGGCGACAGCAAGTACGCCGACATCGCCCACCGCCACATCACCACCTGCCTGGCGAACTCCTTCCGGCCCGACGGCTCCACCTACCACACCTTCTTCATGAACCCCGACGGCACCCCCAGCCACGGCGCCACCTGCCAGGGCTACCGGGACGACAGCTTCTGGGCCCGCGGCCAGGCGTGGGGCGTCTACGGCAGCGTGCTGAGCTACCGCTATACCAAGAACCCCGAATATCTTGATACCTTCCGCCGCGCGCTGGACTTCTACATGACCCGCCTGCCCGCCGACCTGGTGCCCTACTGGGATATGATCTTCACCACCGGCAGCGAGGAACCGCGCGATTCTTCCAGCGCGGCCATCGTGGCCTGCGGCCTGCTGGAAGCCGTCAAGTGGGTGGACGCCGAAGAGGGCGCTGCCTATGAGAAGCTGGCCCGCCAGATGATGGCCAGCCTGGTGCAGCACTACGCCGTCACCGACCACAAGCCCGGCGCGGGTCTGGTGCTGCACGGGACCTACAGCAAAAAGAGCCCCTACAACACCTGCACGCCCGAAGGCGTGGACGAATGCGTGAGCTGGGGCGACTACTTCTATATGGAAGCCCTGACCCGCCTGACCACCGACTGGAAACTCTACTGGTAAACTTCGCGTGCCGCGGCACGTTTCAAAAGAGGCAACAGTCGCGCACTGGCACCGCAGTGCCGTGTCGAAGGCCAACCGCCGCGTAGGCGGCGGCACTTAGGCCGAAGACCGGCAATTGCCTAACGCGCCTGTTTGACGGGTTGCGGTGTCCGCATCGCGCGGCGCGCCTTGGAGCGGCGCTTGCGCTCTGCGACCGCGGCCCCTGCTCCGCCTCGCTGTATCCGCCGCAGGCGGCGCTCTGCTCCGCAGCCCTCTTTGGAATCCCCTTCGACAAAATTTTACTCAAAACCGCGCACTCGGCCACAAGGGCCTCGCACACAATTTTGAGCAAAATTTCCCTGTAGGTGTCTCCATCGTCGGCACAGGTCCGCCGATGGAGACGGATCTAAAATACCGTTTCCAACGCTTCTAATTTGTAAAAGAAGGTATATCTATGTTGTACCCCCAGCAAAACGCCGCGCGCCTGTGTGCAGAACAGGACGGCGTGTGGGATTTCTGCCTGAGCCATGACCTGCAGGGCGCGGACATCGACCCCGCCGCCCCGCTGCCCGGCGCGCGCCCCATGGCGGTGCCCGGCAGCTACAACGACCAGGGCGAGGATAAGGCCCTGCGGGACCATTACGGCTGGGCTTTCTACCAGAAGCAGCTCACGCTGCCCGCCCTGTGCGCCGGGCAGCGGGTGGTGCTGCGCTTCGGGGCCGTCACCCACAAGGCCCGCGTCTGGCTGGACGGCCGCCTGATCGCCGAACATACCGGCGGCTTCCTGCCTTTTGAAGCGGACATCACCGGCCGGATGCAGCCCGGCGATACCGCCCGGCTGACCGTCGCCTGCGACAACCGCGTGGACCACTCCACGCTGCCCGTGGGCAACGAACCGGGGCAGATCGCTTTCTTCGGCTCCGACAATGCGGGCATCCCGTCGGTGGAACACGGCAAGGCGTCCGCTGCGCCCCAGAACCGCCCGAACTTCGACTTCTTCAACTATGCGGGCATCCACCGCCCGGTGTGGCTCTACACCACGCCCAGGGACTTCATCCGGGATATCACGCTGGTGCCCCACAACGACGGCCGCCTGGACTATTCCGTCGAAACGGCGGGGCAGGGGACCGTCACGCTGACGGTGCTGGACCCCGACGGCGCGCCGGTGGCCCGCGGCGAGGGCGCGCGCGGCACGCTGACCGTGCCGCAGCCCCGCCTGTGGGAACCCTGGCCCGGTACGCCCGCCCTCTATACGGTGGAAGTGTGCTTCGGCGCCGATCGCTACCGCCAGACCTTCGGCTTCCGGCAGATCCGGGTCGAGGGCGCGCGGGTGCTGCTCAACGGCAAGCCGCTGTACTTCAAGGGATGCAGCAAGCATGAGGACTCGGCGTTCCATGGCCGCGGCCTGGACCCCTGCCTGAACGTCAAGGACGCGGGGCTGCTACACTGGCTGGGGGCCAACGCCGTGCGCACCAGCCACTACCCCTACAGCGAGGAATTTTACGACCTCTGCGACCGGGAGGGCATCCTCGTCATCGACGAAACGCCCGCCGTGGGCATCGGCGCGGGGGCCGCGCAGGACCCCTACAAGACCTTCCCGCTGGAGGACCACCACCGGGAAGTATTGCAGGCCATGATCGCCCGGGACAAAAACCACCCCTGCGTCATCATGTGGAGCCTGGGCAACGAACCGGACCTGGAACACTTCCCCCAGTCGGCCTATGACTACTGGCGGCCCCTGTACGAACTGGCCCACGCGGCGGACCCCCAGGACCGCCCGGTGACGCTGGTCTGCTGCCAGAACGACTATACCAAAGACATCACCACCCGCACGATGGACGTGGTCTGCCTGAACCGCTACTACGGGTGGTACAACCTTTCCGGCGATCTGGACGCCGCCTGCCGCGCCTGGCGGGAGGAACTGGACTTCTGGGCGCAGCAGGGCAAGCCGGTCATGCTGACCGAGTACGGCGCCGACACCGTCGAGGGCCTGCACGACACCCGCGCCGGTATGTTCAGCGAGGAGTTCCAGGCCGAATACTATGAGCGGATCGACGCCGTGTGCGATGAATACCCCTTCTTTGTGGGCGAGATCCTGTGGAATTTCGCGGATTTTGCCACCATTCAGGGGCCGATGCGCGTGGGCGGCAACCGCAAGGGCATTTTCACCCGGGACCGCCGCCCCAAGCTGGCCGCGCACCTGCTGCGCCGCCGCTGGGCCGCCATCCCCAATTTCGGATATAAGGAGTGAACCAGGATGCAACTGCATACCCGTACCGACTTTGAAGCACTGATGCGCAAGATCCTGCAGCCGCTTCTGCCGCTGTATTCCCCCGGCGGGGCGCTGCTGCAGTTGGGCGATACCGGTGTGACCTACCCGCGCCGCACCATCGGGATGGAGGGATTCTCCCGCCCGCTGTGGGCGCTGGCGCCCTACTGGCTGGGCGGCGGCCAGCCCGGCCCCTTTGCCGAAGTCTACCGCCGCGGCCTGGCCGCGGGCACCGACCCCGACGGCCCCGAATACTGGGGCGACCCCGGCGACTATGACCAGCTTTTTGTCGAGATGGCGGCCATCGGCTGCGCCATGCTGGAAGTGCCCGCCGTCGTGTGGGAACCGCTGGCCGAAAACGAAAAGCAGAACCTCGCCCGCTGGCTGAACACCATCAACGCCCATGAACTGCCCCACTGCAACTGGCTGTTCTTCCGGGTGCTGGTCAATCTGGCGCTGGATTCGGTGGGCATGCCCTGCGACCTGCCCCAGATGGAGCGCGACCTGGACGAGATCGACAGCTGGTATGTGGGCGACGGCTGGTACACCGACGGCACCCCCGCCATCAAACCCCAGCGGGACTACTACATCCCCTGGGCGCTGCAATACTACGGCGTTCTGTACAGCGTCTTTGCGGCCAAACGTTCCCCCGCGCGGGCCGAGCGTTTCCGCCGCCGCGCGCTGGAATTCGGCCGTCAGTTCGCGTTCTGGTTCGACGAAAACGGCGCGGCGCTGCCCTACGGCCGCAGCCTGGGCTACCGCTTCGGCCAGTGCGCGTTCTATTCGGCCTGTGTGTTCGCCGGGCTGGAACCGCTGCCGCTGCCGGTCATGAAGGGCATCATCGTGCGCAACCTGCAATGGTGGATGGCGCGGCCCATATTTGACCGGGACGGCGTGCTGACCATCGGCTACACCTACCCCCAGCTGTACATGAGCGAGCGGTACAACGCCCCCGGCAGCCCCTACTGGGGCATGAAGAGCTTTTTGGTGATGGCCCTGCCGGAGGGGCACCCTTTCTGGTCCGCCGAAGCCGCGCCGCTGCCGCCGCTGCCGGAACTCTACGCCATGCAGAGCGCCGACCTGCTGTTCCAGCGCCTGCCGGACGGCCAGGTGAACGCCTACGCCCCGGCGGAAGTGGAGCAGAACGAGCACGGCCAGTTTGCCGAAAAGTACGCCAAGTTCGTCTATAATACGCGGTTCGGCTTCTCGGCCAGCCGCAGCTATGTGCAGTTGGAGCAGGCCGCGCCCGACAGTATGCTGGCCTTCGTCATCGACGGCTACACCTTCGTGCGCCGCCACAGCGACCGCTTCCAGCTTCTGGGGGACCGGCTGCTCAGCCAGTGGTCGCCCTTTGCGGGCATCTCGGTCACGACCGAACTGATCCCCCAGGGGCAGGGGCATATCCGCCGCCATACGGTGCAGAGCAATGTCGCCTGCACGGCCTATGACTGCGGCTTTGCGGTGCCCAAGTTCTGCGATGGCTTCGCCACGCAGACCGACGGTTCGCAGGCCGAAGCGCGCAACGGCGCTTTGCGCTGCGCGGTCACCGGGCAGGCGGGTGGCGCCGGCGTCATCGTGGACGCCTGGCCCAACACGAGCCTCTACGCCACCAACACCGTGATCCCGGCGGTGCGGTATGAGATCCCCGCCGGCACCTGCGAACTCACCACCCGCGTCGAAAGCTGGAGCTTCTGAACTTGCCGTCCGGCGTACCCGCTATTCGGCACACCCCGCATACGACCCCGCGCACCCGCCCCGGCGGGTGCGCAGTTTTTATACGGGAAATATGCTGTTTGCGGCGGTTTGCCGCCCCGCAAAAATATTGCAACCGCCAACCCTGCGGACGGTCTGCCGGAATGTGTAAAATAAAAATATGCCGTTTGCGCTGATTTGTAGGGCGGGGTCTTGACCCCGCCGCAAGGGCCTTTTGGCTGGCAGGGCATTGCGGGAAAATTTTGGACTTTCCATCGGATGTAGGGGCGGCGTGTACGCCGCCCGGAGGACCTTGCCGCGACCCGAGCCCCTCCGGGCAGAGAAAAACAAACGGCGGGGTCAAGACCCCGCCCTACAGCATCCGGGAATGGTTCGCCGCCCCGCAAAAATATTGCAACCGCCAACCCCGCGGGCGGTCTGCCGGGATGTGTAAAATAAAAATATGCCGTTAACGCTGATTTATAGGGCGGGGTCTTGACCACGCCGCAGGAGGCACCCCGCCGAGGAAAACGACAACCCGGCCGCACCACACACTAAATAAACAAACACAGGCCCGCCGTACAAAGTACGGCGGGCCTGTCGTTATGCAAACTGTGCCTGTGGAAACAGGGGAAAACGCACCCCTCACTCCGCCCAGCGGGCGACGGCGTCGCGCAGGAAGCGGGCGCAGCCCGGCACGGTGCGGTCATAGTAGGCCGTGAAACGCTCGTCCTGCACATACAGTTCCGCAATGCCCAGGTGCATCGCGGGCGTCAGGCGGGGCGTCGTGGCGGCCAGCCATTGCCGGTGCAAGGCACAGAGTTCCCGCCCGGTCTCGCTTTCGGGCGAAAGTCCCGCCTGCACCGCCGCCTCCAGTCCGGCGCGCAGCCGGGCGTCCTGCCCGTTCCAGGCGTCGTGGGTCGTTTTGTCCATGCCCAAAACGCGGCTGTTGGCCGCGTCCACGGCGCTGTCGCCGTAGGCCGCGCGGGCTTCCTGCCCGTAGGCGGCCTCGTTTTCGGCCACGGCCTGCCGCTTCAGGGCTTCAAATTTTTCGGCGTCGTTCATGTTCTCTCTCCTTTCTTCGCAGCCGATGGTCTTTTCCACCGACCGGATCAGTGCGTCCAGCCGCGTCTGCTGCGCCCGCAGCTTTTCCAGATGGCGGCGCAGCGCGTCCAGACGGTCGAAGGCGGGGTCGTCCAGCAGTTCCCGGATGCGCCCCAGTTCCACGCCCAGCGCGCGGTAATACAAAATATCCTGCAGGCGGTCCACCTGCGCGGGGCCATAGTAGCGGTAGCCGCTTTCGGCCACGCGGGCGGGTTTCAGCAGGCCGATCTGGTCATACCAGCGCAGCGTGCGGGCCGTAAGGCCGGAAAGCCGGGCAAGCTGCTGGATCGAATATTCCATGGTGTTCCCTCCTTTGACCCCAGTATAGCAGTTGACGCGGCGGCAGAGTCAAGGGGCGCGCCGCATTTTTTTCGCATGTTTCACCGGCGGCCGGGGGCGGGCCAGCGCACCGTGAAGGTGGCCCCGCCGCCGGGAGTGTCCCGCACGGTCAGGTTCGCGCCGTGCAGCGCGGCGATCTCGGCGGCCACGGCCAGCCCCAGGCCAAAGTGGGCCTTGCCGGTGCGGCTGGGGTCGCCGCGGGTGAACCGCTCAAAAACGCGCTGCTTGTCGGCGTCGGGCACGCCGGGGCCGTGGTCGATCACGTCGATGCGCAGCCCGCCCGCGCCGCAGGCGGCTTTCAGTTCCACGGGGGTCCCGGCGGGCGCATACTCAAAGGCGTTGTTCAGCAGCACGGCGAACAACTGTTCCAGCCGCCCGGCGTCGGCGTGCAGCGTGGGCAGCGCGCCGTCGGGCAGGTCCAGCGTCAGGGTGTGGCCCTGGGCGCGGGCCACCGGGGCGAACCGCTCGTACAGTTCGATCAGAAAGGTATCGGTGGGCAGCGTGCCCAGCGCCGTGCGCAGCACCCCGGCGTCGCCCCCGGCCAGGATCAGCAGATCGTCGGTCAGGCGGGAAAGCCGGTCCACCTCGCTCTCGGCGCTGCGCAGGAAGCGCGGCGCGTCGGCGGCGGTGGCGGGGTCGCGGGCGGCCTGCAGCCCGGCTTTGAGCACCGTCAGCGGGCTGCGCAGTTCGTGCCCGGCGGCGGCGATGAACTCCCGCTGCTTTTGCAGGGCCTGGGCCGTGGGGCGCAGCGCGCGGCCCACCATCCAGCGGCAGGCGAGCGCCAGCACGGCGGCCCCCAGCGCCCACAGCCCTGCGTACTGCCAGGCCATGGCCGCCAGCCGCGCGCGCAGCGGGGTCATATCCCGTATAATGTAGACGGCCGCCGCGCCGCGGGCCTGTTCATGGGGCAGCACCAGCGCCGTGCAGGCGTAGGAACCCCGCAGCCCGTCCCCGGCCAGTTCCACGGTGACCCGCTGGCGGTCCGGCAGGGCCGGCAGCAGCCCGGCCGCGGCGGTCTGCTCTTTGGCAAGGGCGATCAACTGCGCCCGGCCGTCCCGCGGGGTCCACCCGCCGGGGAAGGCCAGCGGGCGGCCGTTGTCCTCCAGATACAGCACAAGCTGCCCGGCCACCTCCTGCCGGGCCAGCCAACTGTCCCGCACCAGGCCGCTGCCGGTCACGGTATCCTCCACGGCGGCCACCGTGTTGGCAAACAGCAGGTCCGACGCGGCGGTGGTCTGGCTTTGGGCCATGCGGCAGGTCACGGCCAGCGCCGCGCCCAGCACGGCGGCCGTCAACAGGCTGAACAGCAGCGTCAGCCGCCTGCGCAGCCGGTCAAGCATGGGCGTCCTCCTGTTCCGGCGCGCCGCCGGGCTCCAGCCGGTAGCCCGCGCCCCGCACCGTGCGGATGACCGCCCGGCTGCCCACTGCCGCCAGCCTGCGGCGGATAAAACGGATGTAGCTGTCCAGGCTGGCGTCCTCGATGTCGGCATCGGCGCCCCACACGCTGCCCAGCAGCACCGCGCGCCCGCGCAGCACCCCCGGCGCGCGGCAGAACGCGGCCAGCAGGTCGCATTCCCGGCGGCTGACGGTCACGGCGGCGTCCGGGCCGGTCAGGGTAAGCTGGGCGGTGTCCAGCGTAAGGTCGCCGCATTGCAGGCGGTGGGCCGCGCCGTTCAGTTCCGCGGGGCGGCGCACCAGCGCCCGCAGCCGGGCCAGCAGTTCCCGGTTGTCGAACGGTTTGGCCAGGTAATCGTCGGCCCCGGCGTCCAGCCCGGCCACCCGGTCGCCCACCTGGCCCAGGGCGGTCAGCATCAGCACGGGGGCCGTCACCCCGGCGGCGCGGGCTTTTTTGAGCAGTTGCAGCCCGTCCAGTTCGGGCAGCATCCGGTCCAGGATGCAGGCGTCATAATAGCCCGATTCCAGCAGCGTCAGCCCGTCGGCCCCGCTGTGGCAGCAGTCCGAGGCAAAGCCCGCGGCCTGCAGCGTGGGCTGCAGCACCTGGCAGAGGGCTTCGTCGTCTTCGATCAGTAAGATCCGCATGGGTCCTCCTTTGATTTTTACCTATAGATACAAACAGTATATACCAAAAATCTGAAAAAAGCCTGAAAAAATGCAGGGGAGAGGTGAGAAAAATGTGTTTGGCGGCGGAAAGGGGCGGTTAGGCCGTAAAGCGCATGCCCGCGGGTGGCCGCGCACGTCATCAAGGCTCCCCTTTTAGGGACTGCGGAGTCGAGCGCCGCCTGCGGCGGATGCAGCGAGACGGAGCAGGGGCAGCGGTCGCAGAATGCAAGCGCCGCCACAAGGCGCGCCGCATGATGCGTCACCGCAACCTGGCCAGGGCCGCGCCGCAGGCGCAGACTGAGGGGTCCGTTTTCCCTCTGCGCTGTACCTGCCGGAGAGTGCAAAACCCTTCCGTCTGCTTCGCAGACACTTCCCCTATGAGGGGAGGCTTTACTCTACCACCCGTCAAAGGCTCCCCTATCAGGGAAGCTGGATGCGCCGCAGGCGCAGACTGAGGGGTCCCGTTTCCCCTCTGCGCTGTACCTGCCGGAGCGTGCAAAACCCTTCCGTCTGCTTCGCAGACACCTCCCCTATGAGGGGAGGCTTTACGCTACCACCCGTCAAAGGCTCCCCTATCAGGGGAGCTGACCGCGCCGCAGGCGCGGGCTGAGGGGTTCCGCGGGCATCCTTTGAAAATCATAAGCGTTTTTCAGGTTTTTTTCAGCTTGGGCTGGTACAATGATACCATTCCGCAAAACAGACCGATGGAGGTACGCAGATGAACACTGGAACCAGAACCTTTTCCGCCCTGCTGGCCGGGGCGATGCTTTTCTCGCTTTCCGCCTGCGGCGGCGCGCCCGACACGGCGGACAGCGACGGCAGCACCCCCGCTTCCGCCGCCGACGCGGTCCCCCAGGGCCGCTGGGTCGAACAGGAAGCCACGGGCATTCCTGCCGACGTCTACCTGCCCCGCGCCCCCGCGGCCCTCGCGGACGGTTCGCTGGTGCTGTACGCCCAGCAGGGCCGCGACGGGGAAAATCCCCACACCGCAAAACTGACTTCCACCGACGGCGGCGCGACCTGGCAGTGCGAGACCCCCGCCTGGGCCGCCGAGGTCGGCGAGGTGGTCCAGTGGGATGTGCGGCCGGACGGGACCGCCGTACTCACCACCGTGGACGGCGGTTCCTGGCGGATCGACCCCGACGGCACCGTGACGCAGCTTGACCTGCTGGAAGCGGCTGCTGGCGCGATGCGGATCAGTCAACTGTGTTTTTTGGCCGACGGCACGCTGGCTGTATTGCCCACCATGGGCCCCTCTACGGAGGGGGAGAGCGCGCCGGGGTCTTTCTTCTTCTATGACCTCGACGCCAAAGCCGTCAAGACCTGGGTGCAGACCGCGGGCGGCGGCACGACCGGCGGTTTTTCTGCCGCGGGCAGCAGCGACGACGGTTCCACGGTGTATTACGGTTCCACCGATGTGGCGTCGCTGGTGCCCGGCCAGGATGCGGACGGCACCGCCTTCGCCTACTATATGACGATGGAAGGCGACCTCTGCCGCGCCGGGCTGGACGGCTCCACCGCCACCGTGCAGAGCGCCCTGTACACCTCGGCCCTGACGGTCGACGCCGACGGCGCCATCTGCTACGCCGACAAGACCGGCCTGTACCGGCAGGTGCCCGACGGCGGCCTGACCGAACAGTTGGTGGACGGCAGCGGCATGACCTTCTCGCTACAGAGCTGGTATCTCTCGTCGATGAGCTGCGCGCCCGACGGCAGCTTCCTGATGTTGCTCACCGACACCAGCGTGGGGGCCTGCAAACTCTGCCGCTATACATTTGATGAAAGCCTGTCCGCGCCCACCGAGACCCTCGAAATCTGGAGCCTGCAGGAGAACGCCACCGTCCGCGCGGCCATCCAGGCGTTCACCAAGGAACACCCCGAATGTGCGGTGGAATACGAGCCGGTGATGAGCAATGACAGCGGCATGACCGAGGACGACGCCCTGCGCGCCCTGAACACCGAATTGCTGGCCGGGGAAGGCCCCGACGTGCTGATCCTGGACGGGGCTGACGCCGAAGCCTTTGTGGACAGCGGCCTGCTGGCCGACCTTTCCGGCACGGTGGAACCCGACGCCCTCTACGGCTTTGTGGTGGACGGCTACACGCGGGAGGACGGCACCCTGCCGCTGGTGCCCGCCCGCTTTACCGTGCCGCTGATGCACGGCCCGGCGGAAGAACTGGACGGCGTCGCCACGCTGGACGATGTGGCGGCGCTGGTGCAGCGGCACCCCGCCCGCCCCGTCGGAGATGACTGGACCCCGCTGGAGGAAAGCCAGCGTTACGCCCTGGCCTTTGACAGCGTGGACACGCTGGTGAAGTTCGCGCTGCAAACTTCCCAGCCCGCCCTGCTCACCGATACCAGCCTGGACGAAGCCGCCCTGAACGACCTGCTCGCCTTTGTGCAGGCGGTCGGGGACCACTACGGCATGGGAAGCTGGGATGCCCCGGCGGCGGCCATTGGTTCGATGGGCAACTTCGGCGGTGCCGACGCCATCAGTTGGGATGGCGGCATGGCCGAGTACGGCATGGCCGACCGCGCGGTGTGCGGCTTCGGCTCCATGAGTTCCCCCAGTTGGCTGGGGGCCGAGATCCTCTGCGGGGAGGACGGGGACAAGACCATCCTGCAGCCGGGGCTTTCCACCGGCGTGTGGACGCCCGCCTGCCTGACCGCGATCAGCGCGGGCAGCGACCAGCCGGAACTGGCGCAGGCGTTCGTGGCCGCCCTCCTCAGCGACGAGGTGCAGGGCAGCTACCAGAACGACGGTATGCCGGTGACGCTGGCGGGTATGCAGGCTTCGCTGGACCGCAACCTGGAAGAAATGCAGGAACACGGCTACACCGGAGGCCTGGACGAACTGCTGGCCCAGCTGACGACCCCCGTGGTGGTGGATGATGCGCTGTACAAGAGCCTTGTCACCCACAGCAAGGCCATGCTGACCGGCAGCGAGACCGCGGACCAGGCGGCGGCCGGTGTGCAGGCGGATCTGGCCCTGCGCTTTGCCGAACGGCAATGAGCCGCCGCGCCCCGCTGCCCGCCCTGCCCCCGGCCCCGCGCAGAAAAAACGCCCCCCTGGGGCGGGAGGGCCGGGCCGCCGCCCTCTTTCTGCTGCCCAGTGTGACGGGCACGGCCATTTTTGTGCTGCTGCCCTTTATCGAAACCGTGCGCCGCAGCTTTTTTGACGGGCTGGGGCGGCGGTTCGTGGGCCTTGCCAACTACCAGTCGGTGCTGCAAAACAGCGCCTTCCGGCTGGCGGCGGGCAATACGGCCCGCTTCCTGTGTACCTGCGTGCCCATCCTGCTGCTGGTCAGCCTGGGGCTGGCGCTGGGGGTGCGCGCCGTGGGCCGCCGCCGGGACGGCAGCCCCACGGCCCGGGGCGGTGTGTTCCGCACCAGCTTCCTGCTGCCCATGGCCATCCCGGTGGCAAGCATCGTGGTGCTGTGGCAGGCGCTGTTTGCCCAGAACGGGCTGGTCAACGGGGCGCTGGCCGCCCTGGGGGCCGCCCCGGTGGACTTTATGGGCACCGGCGCGGCCTTCTGGGTGCTGGTGCTGACCTATGTGTGGAAGAACAGCGGCTACGATATGATCCTGTGGCTGGCCGGGCTGGACGGTATCCCCGGCGATTTGTACGAAGCCGCCGCCGTGGACGGCGCCAACACCCGGCAGCAGTTTTTGCACATCACGCTGCCCAACCTGCTGCCCACGCTGGCACTGGTGGGGGTGCTCAGCCTGCTGAACAGCTTCAAGGCTTTCCGCGAAGCGTTCCTGGTGGGCGGGGCCTACCCGCACGAAAGTATGTACCTTTTGCAGCATTTGTTCAATAACTGGTTCCTCTCCCTGGACCTGCCGCGGCTCACGGCCGCCGCCGTGCTGATGGCGCTGGCGCTTTCGGGCCTGATCCTGCTTTTGCAGCGGTTCTGGACCAAAGGGGAATGAACGGAAAATCAAAATGTAAAGGAGCGTTCGGATGCGTCGGATCTTGGCATTGGCCGCGGCCACGCTGTGCTGCGCGGCCCTGCTGGCCGGGTGCGGTGTGTATGTGAATACAACGGTGGTCGTCGCCACGCCGGAACAGGCCGCCGCGGCGCAGCCCGCCCCGCCCGCACCGGCCGTCCGCATGGCGGCGTTCGGCGGGTAAAGCGCCCCCGGACCCCTCAGCCCGCGCCTGCGGCGCGGCCAGCTCCCCTAAAAGGGGAGCCTTGGTGACGTGTGCGGCCACCCGCGGGCGTGCGCTTTGCGGAATGATTGCCCCTTTTCGCCCCCCGTAGGGCGGGGTCTTGACCCCGCCGCGCGACCTTGCGGCTGACACCCCGCACCGGACGATTTCCGGGGTTCCCGTTCGATGTAGGGGCGGCCTGCAGGCCGCCCGTTGATAGACCCCTCAGTCTGCGCCTGCGGCGCATCCTTGGCCGGGTTGCGGTTGGCGCATCATGCTGCGCGCCTTGGTGCGGCGCTTGCATTCTGCGACCGCTGCCTTGCCGCGAAGCGGCAACGACCGGAGCGATGAGCGAAGGGCGAACCTCTGTATTCAATCGCCGAAAAGGCGATTATGACGCCGGGAAAGATAGTTTGCCTTACCACATCCGCCGCAGGCGGCGCTCGACTCCGCAGCCCCTGAAGGGGAGCCTTTGACGGGTGGTAGAGTAAAGCCTCCCCTCATAGGGGAGGTGTCTGCCGCAGGCAGACGGAGGGGTTTTGCACTCTCCGACAGGTACAGCGCAGAGGGGAAACGGAACCCTTCAGCCCGCGCCTGCGGCGCGGTCAGCTCCCCTTTTAGGGGAGCCTTGACGGCGTGCGCGGCCACCCATGGACGTGCGCTTTGCGGAATGATTGCCCCTTTTCGCCCCCCGTAGGGCGGGGTCTTGACCCCGCCGCGCGACCTTGCGGCTGACACTCCGCACCGGACGATTTCCGGGGTTCCCGTTCGATGTAGGGGCGGCCTGTAGGCCGCCCGCGTGTGTGGCCGCCGGGAACGGGTGTCTGCCGGAACGCCCGCCGGACCCCTCAGCCCGCGCCTGCGGTGCGGCCAGCTGGAGCCTTGGTGACGTGTGCGGCCACTCGTGGACGTGCGCTTTGCGGGCAAACCGCCCCGGCCGTCCGTGAATAAAACGGGGGAACGCCCCCGTACCGAAAGGAGTTTTTCCCATGCAGTTCTGCTTCCCGTTCGCCGCGGCGCTGGCCTGCGTCCTGTTTTTGTCTGCCTGCGCCGAACCGGCGGAGCCGCCGCAGGCCCCCAATGCGGCCCAGGACGCCGCCCCATGAAGCGCACGCTGGGGCGGGCGGCGCTGACGGCCCTGCTGGGGCTGGTGGCGCTGACCGTGTGGTGGCCGCTGTGGTTCCTGCTGTTCGGCGCGCTGACCCCTGCCGACGAACTGGCCGCCACCATCGGCCCGGCGCTGGGGCAGGGGGCCGGGCAGGCCCGGTGGCAGCTTTTGCCCAGTTGGCCCACCTTGCAGCCATTGGCCGGGCTGCTGCTGGACACCCCGCAGTTTTTCTCGATGTTCTGGAACAGCTGCATCCAGGTGTTCCCCCAGCTGGCCGGGCAGCTCTGCTTCGGCGCACCGGCGGCGTGGGCACTGTCCCGCCTGCGGTTCCGGGGGCGGCGGGGGCTGATGGGCCTGTACATCCTGCTGATGCTGCTGCCTTTCCAGGTCACGATGGTGCCCAACTATCTGGTGCTGAACGGCCTGGGCCTGATGGACACCCACTGGGCGCTGATCCTGCCGGGGTGTTTCTCGGCCTTTTCGGTGTTCGTGATGGCCCGCGGGTTTGACGCGGTGCCCCGCGCCCTGCTGGAAGCCGCCGCCATCGACGGCGCAGGCCCGGCGCGCACGTTTTTCCGCATCGGGCTGCCGCTGGGGGTGCCGGGCATCCTGTCGGCGCTGGTGCTGGCCTTTCTGGAAGGCTGGAACGCCATCGAACAGCCCATGACTTTTTTGAAGGACCCCGCCCGCTGGCCGCTGGCACTCTACCTTTCCTCGGCCAACGGGCAGGACCTTGCCGCCGCCATGGCCGCCAGCCTGCTCATGCTGGCCCCCGCCGTGCTGATCTTCCGCTTCGGCCAGCCGTATCTGGAACTGGGCATTCAGGCCAGCGGGATCAAAGAATAGCGGCGGGACGGCTGTGCTCTGCACAAAAAACGACGTATCACCATAAGATAAAGGAACATCTATGAAGCATCTCCCTTCTTTCGGGCGGCTGCGGGCGTCCTTCGCCGCCTGGCGCGCCGCCGACCCCGGCCAGGCCCGCCGCCTGGCTGCGGTGGGGCGGTTTTTTGCCGCCATGCTGGTGCTCACGCTGGCTGTGCGGGGCATCGCCGGGGCCAGTATGCCCCGCGTCACGGTGGGGCAGGCGTCCGCCGGTTCGGTCACCCACAGCAGTACGGCCGCCGGGACCATCAGCGCCCAGAACGGCACGCCGCTGACCGTGCCCGACGGCCTGCTCGTCACCGATACCCTCGCCACGCCCGGCCAGACGCTCAAAGCCGGGGACCCGGTGGCCGCCTTTGACGCCGCCGGGCTGGCCCAGGCCGTGGCCGAACAGCAGGCCGAAGTCTACCAGCTCGAAGTCACCTGCGCCCAGCAGCAAAAGGGCGAGACCGCCGACGGTTTTGCCTTGCAGCAGGCGCAGGAACAACTGGACCGCGCCTATGCCGAAGTGCATGAGACCTGGCAGGAGGGCGAGGACGACGTGGCCGAAGCCCGCGCCGAGCGGGACGAAGCCCAGCGGCGGTATGACGACCTGAACCGGCAGGGCACCGCCACGCCCGAAAGCGCCGAGGCCGAACGCCAGCAAAAACTGGCCGAAGCCGAAGCGGAACTCAAAGCCGCCGAAGCCGCGCTGGAAGCGGCCGAGGATGCAGCCAAGGCCGCCAACGAAGCCGCAACCGACGCCGCCCAAAGCCAGGAGGACGCCCGCAACAGTGCGGCCCACAGCTATGAGCAGGCCGCCGAGGACGCCGCCGACGCCACCGCCGCCGGGCAGGCGCAGGCCGCCGTGACCCGCGCCCAGTTGGACGCCGCCCGCGCCCGGCTGGACGCGCTGCTGGCGCTGCAAAATAACGGCGGGGTGCTGGCCGTGCCGCGCGACGGCACGCTGACCCGGCTGGACCTGACCCCCGGCCAGGACAGCGCCCGGGTGGCGGGCCTGCTGGCCGACGCCGACGACGGGCGTACGCTGGAATTTGATTTGGACGAGGAGACCGCCAAGCTGGCGTCGGTGGGCGCGCAGGTCACGGTCAACCAGAACGGCCGCAGCGTGCAGGCGGCCATCGCCACCCTGACCCCGCGGGAGGACGGCGGCGTGACCGCGTCGCTGCCCCTGCAGGCCGACGGCTGGAACGAGGGCGCGGCCACGGTGGAACTCAAACTCAACGCCGGGCAGTATGCCCAATGCCTGCCCGCCACCGCCATCCAGCAGGACGAAAGCGGTACGTTCGTGTATCTGGTGGAACCGCGTTCCACGCTGCTGGGGCAGCAGAACGTGCTGGTGCGGCTGGCCGTCACCGTGCAGGCCCAGGGCGACGGCCAGGCCGCCGTGGCCGAGACCCTGACCGGCCAGGTCGTCACCGGGGCCGACAAGCCGCTGGCCGCGGGCGACTGGGTCCGGGTGGGTACATGAGGGCGCGGTGGCTCCCGGCCCTGGGCGCGGCGCTCACGGCGTTGGCCGTCTGGGGGCTGTTCACGCTGGCCGGGGCGTTCCCGGCGGGGGGCTACGGCCTGCGCTTTGCGGGGCCGCTGACGGCCTCGGAAGCCGACAGCCTGACCCGCACGGCCGCGCAGCAGGGCATTGACCTGGCCCTTTGGAGCGAACAGACCGCCGAACTGAGGACCGAACTGGGCCGCAGCGCCACCGCCCGCGTGGTGACGGCGGCAGGCAGCCCGGCGCTGTGCTTCCCGGCGGAATACGCGGCGGGCACGGCCCCCGGCGCGGGCCAGACCGACGGCTGCGCCGTCAGCACGGCGCTGGCCGATGCGCTGTTCGGCAGCCGGGATGTGGCCGGTCTGGCGCTGGACCTGCCCGGCGGCAGGCGCACCATCACCGGCGTGCTGCAAAGCGAGCAGAAGATGGTGCTCTGCCCGGCGGCGTCCGGCGCGGGGGCCACCGGGGCGGAACTGGGGTGTGTGCCCGCCGCCGACCCCCGCGGCGCGGTGCAGCAGCTTTTGCAGGGCGCCGGGGTGGGTCAGGGGACGCAATACCTGCCTTACGGCACGCTGGGCGGTGTGCTGGCGGCGCTGGGCTGGCTGCCGGTGGCGGCGGCCGGGCTGCTGCTGGCCGTGCGGCTTTGGCAAAGCCTGCCCCTGCGGGGCGGCGGGCGGCAGGTGGCGGGGTTCGTACTGGCCCTTGCGCTTGCACTGGCCCTGCCCGCCCTGCTGGGGGCGCTGCCCCGCTGGCTGATCCCCAGCCGCTGGGCAGACGCCGGGTTCTGGACCACCCTGGCCGAAACGATGGGGCAGTCGCTGGACACGCTGCTCCACCTGCCCGATACCGCCCGCGACGCCCGCCTGGCCGCCGCGCTGCCCCGTGCCGCCGCCTGCCTGGCGGCCCTGCTGGCGGGCCTGCCGCCGCTGCTCACCGCCGCCCGGCCCGGCGCGCCCCGCAAAGCAGCGCCCCCGCCCGCAAAGCAAAAATAAAAAAGTTCCCTGTCTCCTTATGTGCTGTGGAGACAGGGAACTTTTTGTTGGTGCGTGTACGCATCTATATGCGAAAAAGGAAAGTACACGTCGCAGGCGCCGACCGGCAGCAAGGCATGTCCAAAGGCATCTCAAAATTGATCACGTGTTCATTGGGGCGGCCCTGTTTCCAGCGCAGGGTGCCCGCGATTGCCAACGGAGGCTGGTGCGGGTATAATAGAGACAAAGCAGGCTTTCCATGGCTGCTCTGTAAAAACGCAACAGGAATGAGGGGACGCCAACATGGCAAATATGGAGGATGTAGCAAAAGCCGCGCACGTTTCCCGTGCGACGGTATCCCGGGTCCTTTCCAATCACCCGTCTGTCCGGCCGGAAACGCGCCGCCTTGTGATGGAGTGGGTACATAAACTCAACTACGAACCTAACCAGGTGGCGCAGAATCTGGCAGGGCAGCGCACCAATTTGATCGGCGTGCTGTTCTCGGATCTGTCCAACCCGCTGTATGCCGCGCTCTCCACGGCGCTTGTGCGGGAAGCGGAGCGCCAGGGGTACAGCGTGATCCTGGGGGACGCACAGCGGGAATCCGCGCGGGAAGCCAACATCATTACCGGCTTTAAGCGGCGCAAGGTGGATGGCATCATCGTTCGCGCCATCGGCAAGCCGAACGAAAAGCTGTACGGCAAACTGGCGATCCCGATGGTGAGCCTGTATAAGATCATCGGCTGCAAAAACATCATCAGCAGTTCGGAGGAGGGCGGCGCCCAGGTGGCGCGCCACTTCTGCAGCACGGGGCGCACCCGGGTGGGATATTTGGGGCCTACCTCGTCCCAGTATGGCAACGACAAGCTGGCCGGCCTGCAGGCCGGGCTGGAATCCTGTGGCTTGCATATAGAAATGATCCTGGCTTGCAACCAGCATGAGACCGCCGAAAACCAGAAGGCCTACCAGATTTTCAGCCGGTATCTGGAACAGAATGATCCACGTGCCGTCAACGCATGGTTCGCGCACAGCGACATCGCGGCCAGTGATATTATACGCGCGCTGATGGAACACGGCGTCCGTGTGCCGGAAGAGGTGAGCGTGTGCGGGTATAACGATACCCTGCTGGCGCGCAAGATGATACCATCCGTTTCATCGGTGGCTTCGCCTATTGACGAGATCGCACGGATGGCGATCGAATTGCTGATCCATGCAATGGATCAGGACAACGAACCGGAGACCGTCTGCCTGACCCCACATCTGATCGTGCGGGAATCTTCAACTGTCAGAATAAACAAATTTTCGACGGAAGGTCTGGATAATACATAGAAAATCCGCCCCAACCATTGACAGCATACGGGGGTGGTGTTATAGTTAGCCCGAAATGAACGCGCGTTCAATCTGTTCATGATTCCGTGCATGGGCGGGTTTACGATACCATCTTCACGGGCAGGATAACCTTACAGGGAGGAAACCATGACGAAAGAAAGACAGGTCGCCGAAGCGATTTTGCGCAATGTCGGCGGCAAAGAAAATATTGTCAGCGCAGAGCACTGCGCCACAAGACTGCGCCTTGTTCTGAAAGAGGAGTCCCGCTATGATAAAAAGGCGATCGAGGACATTGACGGCGTGAAGGGCAGTTTCAAAGCGGCCGGGCAATTCCAGATCATCCTTGGTACTGGATTTGTGGATAAGGTCCACGCTGAATTTGTACAGCTGGCCGGGATCGCGGATGAAAAGGCGGCTGGAAAAGCAAGCAGCAAGGCAAATGCGGCGGCCAATCTGTCGTGGTTCCAGAAGGCTTCCCGCCTGCTGGGCGATGTCTTTTTGCCGATCATCCCGATCCTGGTCGCCACGGGCCTGTTCATGGGTGTGCGCAGCCTGATCACTTCGCTGGGCGTCGAACTGAACCCGACGCTGATGACGCTGTCCCAGGTACTGATCGACACCGCGTTCTCGTTCCTGCCGGCGCTGGTCACCTACTCGGTGATGAAAAAATTCGGCGGGTCCCCGGCCTTGGGCATCGTCATTGGCCTGATGCTGGTGGCGCCGCAGCTTCCCAACGCCAACGCGGTCGCGGGCGGCACGGCGGAACCGCTGATGCTGTCGCTGGGCGCGCTGAACATTTCCATCGTGGGCTATCAGGGCTCGGTCCTGCCTGCGCTGGTGCTGGGCATTATCGCAGCTAAGATCGAAAAGGCGCTGAAAAAGGTGGTGCCGGACGTGCTGGACCTGATCGTCACGCCTTTTGTGACGTTGTTCTGCAGTCTGGTCATCGGCCTGATCGTCATCGGTCCCATCATGCATGAGGTGGAACAGATCCTGCTCATTGCGGTACAGGCCCTCATGAGCATTCCCTTCGGTATCGGCGGCTTCATCGTGGGCGCGCTGCAGCAGGTGGTGGTCATCACCGGCCTGCACCACACCTTCAAAACGCTGGAGATCGAACTGTTGGCCAATACGGGGGCGAACCCCTTCAATACCCTGACCTGCGGTGCGATCGTGGCGCAGTGTGGTGCAGCGGTGGCGGCAGCTTTGAAGCTGAAAAATAAAAAGCAGAAGTCTCTCTATCTGTCGGAAGTCCTCCCCGCGTCGCTGGGCATCACCGAGCCGTTGATCTTCGGCGGCAACCTGCCCCGGCTGACTCCCTTTGTCTGTGCCTGTATCGGCGGCGGCGCGGCAGGCGTGTTCTCTTCCATCATGGGACTGGCTGCTACGGGTATGTCGATCACGGCGATCCCCGGTATGCTGCTTTACCTCAATGGGCAGCTGCCGCAATATCTGATCGCCTGTGCCATTGGTTTTGTCGTGGCGTTTGTCCTCACCACGATGTTCTACAAACCCAAAGAGGATGAATAACGGACGAAAGCAGGAAAAACATTTTGGAGCGTTTATATAATAACATTATCTTGCCGGATATCTGGCCGCCCCGGGAGCGTGAAACGACGCTGGACAAGCCGCTGCGGGTCCCGTACCTGTGCGATAAACCGGATGTGATCGACATCTCGGTGGGGCGGCAGCTTTTCGTGGATGATTTTCTGATCGCGGATAGCAATCTTGTGCGGGAAGACGGAAAGCCACAGACGATGCCGCAGCCCCTTTTGCAGCCGGAAACAGAACTGGAGAACAACGCCGGGTACTGCACCTGTGCCTGCCCTTTTAATGGCGGCGTATTTTACGACCCGCAGAGCCGTACATACAAAATGTGGTACCAGGCGGGCTGGTTTGACGGCAGCGCCTACGCAGAGAGTACGGACGGCCTGCACTGGCGTCGCCTTCACGAACTGAGGCCGGGCGGCGGGGAGGACCGTGTGCTACCCCGCGTTCCCGGCCATATGCGGGACGGCGACGCGGTCTGGCTGGACCTGGAAGCCAAAGACCCTGCGGAACGCTACAAAATGCTGGCCTTTTACCGTTGTTTCGACCAGGATTACCGGTACTATCCCTTCAAACCGGCACACGCGCACGACGACCCCACATCGGTCCCGCCCAAAGAGATCACGGAACTGTATGCTTCGGCCGACGGCATCCACTGGACCCCGCGGGGAACGACCACGCACAGCGGCGACAACACGACGTTTTTCTACAATCCCTTCCGCAAGAAATGGGTCTACAGTATGCGGACGTTTTCCACGCTGGACAGCCGGGTGCGGGTACGCGGCTATTATGAGACCGACGATCTGTACAAAGGGCGGAACTGGGCGCCCGAGGATGTGACCTTCTGGGCGCGTACCGATATTTTCGACAAACCCGACCCGGAACTGGGGTATTATACCCAACTGTACAATCTGGATGCGGTCGCTTATGAGAGCGTTATGCTGGGTGTGTATTCCGTCTTTATGGGGCCGCCCAATTTTGTGGCGGGCAAAACGGGCCTGCCGAAGATCAACGATCTGAAACTGGCTTTCAGCCGGGACGGGTTCCACTTCTCACGGGGAAACTACACGGATTTCCTCTCCTCCTCCCGCCGGAAGGGAAGCTGGGACTATGGGTATCTGCATCCGGCCAACGGCATCTGTACCGTGGAAGGCGATACGCTGCGCTTCTATTATTCGGCGTTCTCGGGCGCGTCGCCCCACTTCGGCAGTCATAAGTATTCCGGCGGCGCGGTAGGTGTTGCCACGCTGCGGCGGGATGGTTTCTGTGCCATGACTGCAGGGGATAAAGGCGGCACATTGCTGACGGAAAAATTGCAGTACCGCGGCAGGCATTTCTTCGTCAATGCCGACTGTGGGCAGGGGGAACTGTGGGCCGAACTGCTGGATGAAAACGGTGCGCCCCTGCCCGGCTATGGCCGGGAGGACTGCTGCGGCCTGAAAAACGTGGATTCTACCCGCGTGGAACTGCGGTGGAAAGGCCAGTTGGACGGCCGCCCCTGGCCTTCCGTTCTGCGGGTGCGCTTCGGGCTGCGCCGGGCCAAACTGTATGCTTTCTGGATCACCGACAGCCCCGAGGGCCGGAGCCACGGCTATCTGGCGGCAGGTTCGCCAGAGGGCAGTGCGCAGGGCCGGGATGAATAAACCCAGGGCAAATAGAAAACCGGGAGCACTCCCCTACTGGGGAGTGCTCCCGGTTTTGATTTGCTACGGCAAAATCACGCCGTCACGTCCTCGAACTGGCTGTTGTACAGTTCGGCGTAGAAACCGCCCTTCGCCAGCAGTTCCTCGTGCTTGCCCTGCTCCACGATGTCGCCGTCCCGCATGACCAGGATGATGTCGGCGTCGCGGATCGTCGAAAGCCGGTGGGCGATGACGAAGCTGGTGCGCCCGCGCATCAGGTTATCCATGGCGGTTTGGATGCGCTGCTCGGTACGGGTATCCACCGAGCTGGTGGCCTCGTCCAGAATCAGGATCTTGTTGTCCGCCAGGATGGCCCGCGCGATCGTCAAAAGCTGCTTCTGGCCCTGGCTGACGTTGGACGCATCCTCGTTCAGCTCCATCTGGTAGCCGCCGGGCAGCGTGCGGATAAAGTGGTCCACGTTGGCGGCCTTGGCCGCGGCGATCACTTCCTCGTCGGTGGCGTCCAGGCGGCCGTAGCGGATGTTCTCCATGATGGTGCCCTGGAACAGCCAGGTATCCTGCAGCACCATGCCGAAGCCCTCGCGCAGGTCGCTGCGGTCAAAGTCCCTGACGTTGCGGCCGTTCAGCGTGATGGAACCGCCGTCCACGTCGTAGAAGCGCATCAGCAGCTTCACCATGGTGGTCTTGCCCGCGCCGGTGGGGCCTACGATGGCGACCTTCTGGCCCGGCTCCACATGGCAGCTGAAGTCGTGGATGACCGTTTTCTCCGGCGTATAGCCAAAGCGCACATGGTCAAAGTCCACATGGCCGTCGATGGCGCTGGAATCCGCCCGGCGGGCCGGGTCGGCCTGCTGGTCCTCCTCCGGCTCGGCCAGGAACTCGAACACGCGCTCGGCGGCGGCCGCCATGCTTTGCAGCATGTTGGACACCTGCGCAAGCTGCTGGATGGGCTGCGTGAAGTTCTTGACGTACTGGATGAAAGCCTGGATCTCGCCGATGGTGATGATGCCGCGCACCGCAAAGATGCTGCCCACCACGGCCACGGCCACATAGCCCAGGTTGCCCACAAAGTTCATCACGGGCATCATCAAGCCGGAAAGGAACTGGCTCTTCCAGGCGGATTCATACAGCTTGTCGTTGGCCTGGCCGAACTCGGCCAAAGCGGCGTCCTCGCGGTTGAACGCCTGGATCACGTTGTGCCCGGCGTAGACTTCCTCCACCTGGCCGTTGACGACGCCCAGGTATTTCTGCTGCGCGCGGAAGTATTTCTGGCTGAACCGCACGACGAAGGAGACCAGGAACACGCTCACCGGCAGGATCAGCAGGGCGATCAGCGTCATCACGGGGCTGATCGTCAGCATCATGATCAGCACGCCGATCATCGTCGTGATGCTGGTGATCAGGGTGGTGATGCTCTGGTTCAGGCTTTGGCCCAGGGTGTCCACGTCGTTGGTGATGCGGCTGAGCACCTCGCCCACCGTGCGCTTTTCAAAATAGGCGAGGGGCAGGCGGTTGATCTTCTGGCTGATCTGGCGGCGCAGGTCGTAGCACAGCCGCTGGGACACGCCGCTCATCAGCCAGCCCTGCACGAAGCTGAACGCGGCCGAAAGCAGGTACAGCCCCAGCAGGAACAGCAACACTTTGCCGATGAACACAAAGTCGATGCTGCCGGTGCCGGTGACCATGCCCAGCCAGCCGGTGGCCAGGGCCGTGGTGGCCTCGGCCAGAATGCGCGGCCCGGCAATGTTGAACAGGGTCGAAAGCGCGGCAAACACCAGCACCGCAAAAAACGCGGCGCGGAACTTGCCCATGGTGCCCAGCAGGCGGCGCAGCGTGCCGGTGAAATCCTTGGGCTTTTCAACAGGGCCTCTTCTTACGGGCGGCATGTGTCGTCGCCTCCTTTCGCGGATGTTTCAGTCTGGGCCAGGTCTTTTTCGCTCAACTGGCTCTTGGCAATCTCCCGGTATTCGGGGCAGGTGGCCAGCAGTTCGGCGTGGCGGCCCCGTCCCACGATGCGCCCTTCGTCCAGCACCAGGATCTGGTCGGCGTGCAGCACCGTCGAAATGCGCTGCGCCACGATGATCACGGTGGCGTCGCCGGTCTTTTCTTTCAGCGCGCGGCGCAGGGTCACGTCGGTCTTGTAGTCCAGCGCCGAGAAGCTGTCATCGAACAGGTAGACGCGCGGGTTCTTGGCGATGGCGCGGGCGATGGAAAGCCGCTGCTTCTGCCCGCCGGACACGTTGGTGCCGCCCTGGGCGATGGGGCTTTCGTACCCGTCGGGCTTGGCCGCGATGAATTCCTCGGCCTGGGCGATGCGGGCGGCCTGTTCCATGGCGTCGTCGGGGATGGCGTCGCCGCCGAACTTCAGGTTGGAGGCGATGGTGCCGGAGAACAGCACGCCCTTCTGCGGCACATAACCCAACTGGGCGCGCAGGTCGGCCAGCGGCATGGCCCGCAGGTCCACCCCGTCCAGCGTGATGGAACCGCCGGTCACGTCATAGAAGCGGGGGATCAGGTTCAGCAGGGTGGACTTGCCGCAGCCGGTGGAACCGATGATGGCCGTGGTCTCGCCCGGCCTGGCGGTGAAGGTGATGTCCTCCAGCACGTCGGTGTCGGCGCCGGGGAAGCGGAAGTTCACATGGTCGAACTTCACCACGCCCTGCCACTGCTTGCGGTCCAGACCGTCTTCGGGCATGGCCGGGTCCTCAATGGCGGGTTCGGTGCGCAGCACTTCCTCGATACGGTCGGCGGCGACCCCGGCGCGGGGCAGCATGATGGAGATGGCCGTCAGCATCAGGAAGGACATGACGATCTGCATCGTGTAGGTGATAAAGGCGATCAGGTCGCCCACCTGCATGCCGCTGGTGACCATGGCGTGCCCGCCGAACCAGATGATCAGCAGGCTCATGCCGTTCATGATCAGGGTCATGGCGGGCATCATGAAGGTCATCGTGCGGTTGGTGAACAGCTGGGTGCGCATCAGGTCCTTGTTGGCGGCGTCGAAACGCTGTTCCTCAAACTGTTCGCGGCTGAACGCGCGGATGGGCATGATGCCGGTCAAAATCTCGCGGCTGACAAGGTTCAGCCGGTCCACCAGCTTCTGCATGATCTTGAACTTGGGCATGGCGACCTGCATCAGCACGAACACCAGCGCCAGCAGCAGCGCCACGGCCAGCACGATGATCCAGGAAAGCGAGGTATTGGTCTGGGACACGCGGATGATGCCGCCGATGCCCAGGATGGGCGCGTAGATGACGATGCGCAGCAGCATAACGGCGGTCATCTGCACCTGCTGGATGTCGTTGGTGGTGCGGGTGATAAGGGACGCGGTCGAGAAGCGGTCGGTCTCGGCGTTGGAGAAATGGATCACCTTGCCGAACACTTGGCGGCGCAGGTCACGGCCGATGGACGCCGATACCCGCGCGGCCAGAAAGCCCACCGAGATAGCGGCCACGGCCATCAGCAGGGCGACCAGCAGCATCCCGCCGCCGGTAGTCAGCAGGTAGCGCATCTGCACGGCGTCGGCCACGCCCTGGGCCTCGTACTCCAGCCGCACGAACTGGATGGCCTGGCTGGAAGCCTGGCTCGAAAGGTCGGCTCCGGCGGCGCCGGGGTCATCGGTGGTGGCGGTGATGGCCGTCTGCGCGGCGGAAGCCTGCTCCATAAATGCCACGGCGGCGTCCAGGTCCTGGGCTTCGGGCAGGGCGGCCGGTTCGCCCAGGCGGTCGGCGGCCTGTTTGGTTGCGATCTGGTACAGCATCACATCGGGCAGCGTGAAGGCCTGTTCCAGTTCGGCGCGGGCAGCCTCGGCGTCATGGGCCAGGGTGCGCAGGCCGGTCTCGTCGGGGGCGCTGTACCACTGTTCGGCCAGGGCGGCGTCCTCCGGGGACATCAGCCGTTCCAGCGCGGCCAGCGTGTCGGCGCGCAGAGTGTCGGGCAGGGGACTGTCCACACCGCCCTGCTGGATGCCCACATCCACGATGTCGGATGTGTAGCCCGGCAGGGCCAGGTCGCAGTTTGCCTGCACCAGCAGCAGGGCTACCACCGCCAGAATGGTGGCCCAGTGCTTGAAAAGATGGCGGAAAATGTTCAGCATCGGGTCGTATCCTCCTTAACAAACGGGTTGCGGCCGGGAAGGACCGGCAGGGTCCGGCAGTTCCCGGCGCATGGCGGTATCCCAGCGGCGCCAGGCGTCCAGCAGGGCGGCAAAGTCCGCTTCGCCCATGCGGTGGACGGCCCGCTGCATATAGTCCCGCAGCAGGTCCTCCGCCGCGCGGCGGGTGGCGTTGCCCGCGGGGGTCAGCCGCACCAGCATCCGGCGGTGGTCGCCGGGATCATGGATGCGCTCGGCCAGGCCGGCCTCCTCCAACTGCCGCAGCGAGCGCGAGATCGCCGCGGGCAGCATGCGGGTCTGTTCCGCCAGCGCCGAAACGGGGATGGCGTCCCCGCCGCCGCGCTGTACGATGGCGTAGTGCAGCCGTTCCAGCATGAAAAACTGCCCGCGTGGGCAGCAGCATTCCACCTGCTGCATGGCGAGGTACATCGTTTTGCGCATCTGCCACAGCAGTTGGAACAATTCGCTGAGGGACTGGCTCTGCTCCATGATTCTTGCCGCCTTTCCTCTGGGATAAAAGATGGGGTACAAAAAAATATCGCATTGCTTAACGTGTGTTAAGTAACGCAGTAGTATCATACGCTTCCGGCGCGGCCATTGCAAGGGGGAAGCGCCGGATTTTTCTTTTTGTTCACAATTTGCCCGGCGGGGCGGCCCGCAAAGCGCAAAAAAACAGGCCGCCCGCCGCAGCGGGGGCCTGTTTCGGCAAAGATTTCGGCAAAGGGAAAAAGGGTCAGCGCGCTTCCAGCGCGGCGCGCACGGCCAGGGCCAGCGGGGGATCGTTGGTGATCACATCGGCCCCGGCGTCCAGCAGCCAGTGCAGGTCATCCGCGTCGTTCACGGTCCAGACGCGCACGGCCAGACCGCTGTTCAGATAGGTGTGCAGAAAATCGCGCATTTTGACGTTCGGCAGGCCGGGGTGCAGCCCGCGCACGCCGTGGGCGGCGGCGATGCGCTCCACGTCGCAGAGAATGTCGGAATACAGGTAGGCGGTCTCGGCTTCGGGGGCCAGGCGGCGCACTTCCTCGATGCTGTAGTGGTTGAAGGAGGAGTAGATCACCCGGTCCTCCAACCCCATGGAACGCACCAGTTCCAGCGTCTTTTGCTCGATGCCCTCATACCAGAGCACACCGGTTTTCAGTTCGATGTTCACCAGCAGCGGCGTGGGGCGGATCAGTTCCAGCACTTCCCGCAGGGTGGGGATGCGGGCGTCGGCAAAGCCGGGCATATGGTTGTCGGCGCACAGGGCCTGCAGTTCGGCCAGGGTGTGGTCGCACACCAGCCCGGTGCCGTTGGTGGTGCGGTCCAGTTCCTCGTCGTGGATGACCACCAGCGCGCCGTCTTTGGAAAGATGCACGTCCAGTTCGATGCCGTCGGCGCCCTGCGCCGCCGCCAGCGAGAACGCAGGCAGAGTGTTTTCGGGCGCATAGTGGCTGGCGCCGCGGTGGGCGAATACTTTACAGGGGTTCATAGGGGGGCCTCCTTTGCGGATCGTTGATACCTTTTTACAATAGTACGTTTTGGGCCGTTTGTCCAGCGTGTTTTGGGGGCGGGGTGGTTGAGTTTGCGCCCCGGATGTGGTATGCTGAGGGACAGAACGATGCCGTGGCGGCACGGCTGCCCAGCGGAAAGGAGCGTTGGTTATGAATGTGCTGATCTCTTCCCGGGAGTACGACTATCACACGCTGCTGAAGGTGGCGGAAATGGCGGGTCTGGCCGGTATCATCGGGTTCCATCAGGCGGGGAGCGACTACCTGCTCACCTTCCCCGACGGGGAGAACACCGCCGCCCTGGTGGCAGACTACAAAGCACGCCTGAAAGATCTGGAAAACAATATCTGGATGCACTGAGATCCAAAAGCGGGACCGCCACGGCGGTCCCGCTTTTTTGCGCGCCGCGGCAGGTCAGCCCACCAGCGTCCGGCGCTTGAAGCGATAGTAGAGGATGCCGAAGGCGTCGGCCAGTACCCAGCCGATGGGCACCGACCACCAGATGCCCACCACGCCGATGCCGGGCACGGCGGACAGGGCGTAGGCCAGCACTACCCGCAGCCCCAGCGAAACGATGGTCAGCACGACGCTCATGCCCGGACGGCCCAGCGCGCGGTACAGCCCGTACAGCAGGAACAGCACGCCGATCAGGGCGTAGAAAGCGCCCTCGATGTGCAGGTAGCGCACGCCCTCGGCGATGACGGCGTCCGCCGTGGCCGGGTCATCCAGGAACAGGCCCATCAGCGGCGCGGCCAGCACCCACACCAGCGCCGACAGCACGATGCCAAAACTTACCGTGGTCAGCGCCGCCACCCGGATGCCCTTTCGGATGCGGTCGGTTTTACCCGCGCCGTAGTTCTGCGAAATGAAGATCGAGAAGGCATTGCCGAAATCCTGCACCGGCAGGTAGGCGAAAGCGTCGATCTTGACGGCGGCGGCAAACGCCGCCATGATGGTGGTGCCGAAGCTGTTCACCAGGCCCTGCACGGCCAGGATGCCCAGATTCATGATGGACTGCTGCAAACAGGTCAGCGCCGAAAAACTGGTGATCTCTTTCATGCGGGCGCGGCGCAGCCGCACCCCCGGTTCCGGGCGGAGCAGGTCGGGGAATTTGATCCGCGTGTACAGCGCGATGCCGATGCCCGAAACATACTGCGAGATGACGGTGGCTTCCGCCGCGCCGGCCACGCCGCGGCCCAGCCCGGCCACGAACCACAGGTCCAGCGCGATGTTCAGCCCTGCCGAGACCGCCAGAAAGGCCAGCGGCACCACCGAGTTGCCCAGCGAGCGCAGCAGCGCCGCGAAGAAATTGTACAGGAAAATACCCGTCAGGCCGGCGAAAATGACCGTCAGGTAATCTTTCATCAGGCTGACCAGTTCGGCGGGGGTGCGCAGCGCCCAGATGATGCCGTCCACCCCGGCAAAGACCACCACGTTCAATACGAGGGTCACGGCGCCCAGCAGCACAAAACTGGCCAGGACGCCTTCTTTCAGGCCCTTTTCGTCCCGCTGGCCGAAGCGGATGGAAAACACCGTGCCGCTGCCCATCGCCAGCCCCAGCAGGATGGATGTCAGGAAGGTCATCAGCGAAAAGGCCGACCCCACCGCGGCCAGGGCGTCGGCCCCCAGGAACCGCCCCACGATCAGGGTGTCGGCAATGTTGTAGCACTGCTGCAGCAGGTCGCCCAGGATCATGGGAATGGCAAAACGCAGCATGGTCCGCATCACGGGCCCCTGCGTCAGCTCGTTGCCTTTCACGCTCATGAACACCACGGAACCTTTCTTTTCGTAATCTTAAACTTTCTATTTGTAATTATTATAGGGGCCGGAAATTCCCCTGTCAATAGAAAAGCGGTTGTAACTTCCCCGCCGATGCGGTAAGATGGAAGGACACAATAAACGAAAGAAGGGTTCGGCCATGTTTCTGGATGGACTGGATGAACTGGACCGCAGGATCGTCCGCCTGCTGATCCAAAACGCCCGCATTTCCTACTCCGACCTGGGCGAGCAGGTGGGCATCTCGCGGGTGGCGGCCCGCATGCGGGTGCAGGCGCTCGAAAAAAAGGGCGTGATCGAGGAGTACACCACGATCATCAACCCGCAGAAGATCAGCGGCGCGGTGTCCTGCTATTTCGAGATCGAGACCCGCCCCGAAACGCTGATGGAGACCGCCGCCCGGCTGGAACGCAACGAGATCGTCACCCAGATCTACCGCGTCACCGGCAAGAGCAAGCTGCACGTCCACGCGGTGGCGGCCTCGGCCGAGGAGATGGAGCGCCTGATGACCGATGTGATCGACAAATTGCCCGGCGTGGTCTGCTGCGACTGCAACATGATCCTTTCCCGTATCAAGGACATCAAGGGCCTGCGGCTGTGACGGCGGGCGGCAAAAAAGCGGCTGACAGCGCGGCGCGGGCTGTGCTATAATAGGGCAAGAATCGAGCCTGCCCGGCAGGCGAAAGGGGAACGGCCGATGCTGGAAGTGCTGGCGCGGGCGGCGTGTTTTGCCGCTGTGATCGTAATGGGGTGCCTGCTGCGGCGGGTGGGATTTTTCAAGGCAGGGGACTTTGATGTGCTGGCCCGCATCGTGACCCGCATCACGCTGCCTGCGGCCATCGTGGTCAGCTTTTCCGGGCGGGAAGTGGACGCTTCCATGCTCATCATCACGGCGCTGGGGTTTGCCTTCGGTGTGGTCTATATGCTGCTGGGCTTTTTGATGAACCTGCGCGCCGCGCGGGAAAAGCGTGCGTTCGAGATACTCAACATTTCCGGCTACAACATCGGCAACTTTACGCTGCCTTTTGCCCAGAGTTTTCTCGGCCCGGCGGGCGTCGTCACGGCCAGCCTGTTCGATACCGGCAACGCGGTGATCTGCTTGGGCGGCGCCTACTCGGTGGCGTCGATGGTCAAGCAGGGCAGCCGTTTTTCGGCAAGCAGCATTTTGAAAAAGCTGCTGCATTCGGTGCCCTTTTGCACCTATCTTGTCATGATCGTGCTGGCCCTCACGCACCTTGCGCTGCCCGGCCCGGTGGTGGAATTTGCCGGCATTTTGGCCGATGCCAACGCCTTTATGGCTATGCTGATGCTGGGCGTGGGCTTCCAGCTCAGCGGCAGCCGGTCCCAACTGCTGGATATTGCGCGCATCCTGGCAGTGCGGTATGCGGTGGCGGTGGCCGCCGCGTTGGCCTGCTATTTTCTGGTGCCGCTGGCGCTGGAATACCGCCAGGCGCTGGCGCTGCTGGTGTTCAGCCCCATCTCCTCGGTGGCGCCCGCCTTCACGTCGGAACTCAAGAGCGACGTGGGCCTTGCCAGCGCCGTCAACTCCATGTCGGTGCTGTTCAGCATCATCGGTATCGTGACCGTCCTTTCGCTGGTGCTGTAAAAAATCGGCTTTCCTTACATAATTTAAGTGGGTTCTTGCACCGTCGCCCAATCTGTGGTAGAGTATCTATAAGAACAGCCTGCGAAGAACAGGCTGCAAAAAACACCAAACCATCGGTCCCGCAGGGCCGGAACAGGAGGCAGGTTATGCAGTGGCAGCAGATCCATCATGTGGCGATCATCGTGTCGGATTATCCGGCGGCACGGGAATTTTATGTGGAAAAACTGGGCTTTCCCATCGTGCGGGAAAACTTCCGCCCGGCGCGCGGGGACTGGAAGCTGGACCTGCGGGTGGGGAACGGTCCCGACGCCATCGAACTGGAGATCTTTGGCGAGGTAAACCCGCCCCGGCGGGTCAGCCGGCCCGAAGCCTGTGGGCTGCGGCATCTGGCGTTCCGGGTGCAGGACATAGACGCCGCCGTGGCGGAACTGGCGGCCAGGGGCATCCCCTGTGAGCCGGTGCGGGTGGACGAGTTCACCGGCGGGCGGATGACCTTCTTCTTCGACCCCGACGGCCTGCCGCTGGAACTGCATGAGTGAATGTCCGTTTGAAGAAAAGCGGGAACTGTAGTATAATAAAAGCCAGAATCAGGGCCGCCCGCCGCGTTTTGCAAAAGGGCGCCCGGCCGGGAGGATACAGCACATGAAGATCGCAGTTGCAGGGACCGGGTATGTGGGGCTTTCCATCGCCGTGCTGCTGGCGCAGCACCACCCCGTCACGGCAGTGGACATCCTGCCGGAAAAAGTGGAAAAGCTCAACCGCCGCGAGTCGCCCATCCAGGACGAATACATCGAGAAATATCTGGCCGAAAAGCCGCTGGACCTGACCGCCACGCTGGACGGCGAAGCCGCCTACCGCGACGCGGAGTTCGTGGTGGTGGCGGCCCCCACCAACTACGACAGCAAAAAGAACTTCTTCGACACTTCGGCGGTGGAAGCGGTGCTGGACCTGGTCGGCAAGGTCAACCCGTCGGCGGTCATCGTCATCAAGTCCACCATCCCGGTGGGCTACACCCGCCATATCCGGGAAAAGACCGGCAACAAAAACATCCTGTTCAGCCCCGAATTTTTGCGGGAGAGCAAGGCCCTTTACGACAACCTGTACCCCAGCCGCATCATCGTGGGCACCGACCCCGACGACCCCGCCCTGACCGAAAAGGCCCATACCTTTGCGGCGCTGCTGCAGGAGGGGGCCATCAAGGAGAACGTCGACACGCTGTTTATGGGCTTTACCGAAGCGGAGGCCGTCAAACTGTTCGCCAACACCTATCTGGCGCTGCGGGTCAGCTACTTCAACGAGCTGGACACCTACGCCGAGAGCAAGGGCCTGAACACCCAGGACATCATCCGGGGCGTTTGCCTGGACCCGCGCATCGGGGACCATTACAACAACCCCAGCTTTGGCTACGGCGGCTACTGCCTGCCCAAAGACACCAAGCAGCTCCTGGCCAATTATGCCGACGTGCCGGAAAACCTCATCGAGGCGATCGTGGAATCCAACCGCACCCGCAAGGACTATATCGCGGACCGGGTGCTGGAACTGGCCGGGGCCTACACCGGCAGCAGCGACTACGACCCCGCGCGGGAACACCCCGTGGTGGTGGGCGTCTACCGCCTGACGATGAAATCCCATTCCGACAACTTCCGCCAGTCCAGCATCCAGGGCGTGATGAAGCGCATCAAGGCCAAGGGGGCCGAGGTCATCATCTACGAGCCGACGCTGGAGGACGGCACGACTTTCTTCGGCAGCCGCATCGTCAACGACCTGGACGCGTTCAAAGCGCAGAGCCGGGCCATCATCGCCAACCGCTACGACAGCGCGCTGGACGACGTGAAAGAAAAAGTCTATACCCGCGACCTGTTCCGCCGGGACTGACCCGGCCGGGCGCGGCGCGGCAGGCCCCCTGCCGCGGAATACAGCCAGACAGCCCTTCGGCACAGGATGCCGGGGGCTGTTTTTGTTGCCGCCCGGCGGCACCCTGCACAAAAAACGGCGGGGCGCGCGGTTTTTCCGGTTGGATTTTGCCGCCCGGCGTGCTATACTGGACACAGAATGGCAGACACGGAGACCTGCCGCCGCAGAAAGGAACGGTGTTCAAATATGGCGAAGAACTTTACCTTCTATTCCCCCACCGAGATCGTGTTCGGGAGCGGGACCCAGACCGCTACGGTGGACTATGTGAAAAAATACCACGGCAGCCGGGTGCTGGTGGTCTACGGCAGCGAGCGCGTGGTCAAAAACGGCCTGATGGACAGCATCGTGACGCCCATGCGCACCGCGGGCATCGACTGCTGGCTGCTGGGCGGCGTGGTGCCCAACCCCCACCTGGGCAAAGTGTATGAGGGCATTGAACTCGGCAAGCGGGAAGGGGTGGACTTCCTGCTGGCGGTGGGCGGCGGCTCGGTCATCGACACGGCCAAGGCCATCGCCTACGGTCTGGCGGAGCCGGAGGAGGACGTCTGGACGCTGTTCAGCCAGGACCGCACGGCGCTGGCCTGCCTGCCGGTGGCGTCGGTGCTGACCATCGCGGCCGCGGGCAGCGAGTCCAGCAACAGCTGCGTCATCACCAACGAAAAGACCGGCGAGAAGCGCGCCTACAACGACGATCTTTCCCGCCCCAAGTTCGCGGTCATGAACCCCGAACTGACGCTGACCCTGCCGGATTACCAGACCGAGAGCGGCTGCGCCGACATCATGATGCACACGATGGAACGCTATTTCACGGCCACCGCCGACATGGAACTGACCGACGCCATCGCGGAGGCGCTGCTGCGCACCGTCATGGAGAACGCGAAGATCCTGCACGCCCGCCCCGATGACCGAAAGGCCCGCGCCGAAGTCATGTGGGCGGGGTCCCTGGCCCACAACGACCTGACCGGCTGCGGCAACGGTGCGTCGGACTTCGTCACCCACATGCTGGAACATGAGCTGGGCGGCATGTTCGACGTGACCCACGGCGCGGGGCTGGCGGCCCTGTGGCCGAGCTGGGCGCGCTACGTCTGCGCCAGCGTGCCGGGGCGTTTTGCCCGCTACGCCGTCCAGGTGATGGGCGTGGCCCCGGAGGGTACCGAGGCCGAACAGGCCGAGAAGGGCATCCGCGCCATGGAGGACTTCTACCGCAGCATCGGCATGCCCACCAACCTGCGGGAACTGGGCATCGCCCCCACCGAGGAACAACTGCGCGCCATGGCCCATAGCTGCGCGCAGGCCTGCGGCGGCAGCAAGGGCGCGGCCAGAGTCCTGTATGAAGAGGATATGTACAACATTTACAAGATGGCGCTGTGACGCGCCGCCCCCGTTGATTCTTTGGTAAGGAGCTTTTTTCATGAAAGATGTTGTTGCATTGGGCGAACTGCTCATTGATTTTGCGCCGGTTTCCCGTGATGAAGCCGGTTACCCGACCCTCAAAGCCCAGCCGGGCGGCGCGCCGGGCAATTTTCTGGCCGCGCTGCAAAAGTACGGCTGTTCCACGGCGCTGATCGGCAAAGTGGGGGCGGACAGCTTCGGCAAGCTGCTGCTGGCGACGGTGGCGGCCAAGGGTATCGAGACACGGGGCATCGTCAGCGACCCGGACGCCTTCACGACGCTGGCCTTCGTCACACTGGACGCCACCGGCAACCGCGAATTCAGCTTTGCCCGCAAGCCCGGCGCCGACACCTGCCTGCGCCCCGAAGAAGTGGACCGCGCCCTCATCGACGAGGCGCGGGTGTTCCACTTCGGCACCCTGAGCCTGACGGGCGAGCCCGCCCGCACGGCCACCCGGCAGGCCGTGGCCTATGCGAAAGCGCAGGGCAAACTCATCAGTTTTGACCCCAACCTGCGCAAACCCCTGTGGCCCAGCGAGGACGCGGCCAAAGAGCAGATCGAATGGGGGCTGCATCAGGCCGACATCGTCAAGATCAGCGACGAGGAGATCGACTTTTTGTGGGGCATCGGCCCCGAAGCGGGCGCCCAAAAGCTGCTGAAGGAATACGGCGTCAGCCTGGTCTACGCGACGCTTGGCCCCAAAGGCTGCCACTTTGCCAATAGGCAGGGCTGCGGCGAGGTCGCCAGCCCCGGCGGCATCCATGTGGTGGACACCACCGGCGCGGGGGACATCTTCGGCGGCAGCGCCATGAGCCGGTTCCTCAAGCTGGGCAAGGCCCCGGCGGATCTGACCGTGGAGGAGATGCGCGCCGTGACCCGGTTCGCCTGCTGCGCGGCGTCCCTTTCCACCCAGACGCACGGCGGCATCAACAGCGTGCCGGAGGAAGCGGCGGTACAGGCCATTCTGTGACCGGGCCGGTGCGATAGTAAAACGAACGGCGGGGGAGCGCGTTGCGCGCTCCCCCGCCATGTTTGCAAAACAGTTGACGGGCGGGAACGGTGGTATCGCGGCTCTCATACGAACCACACCCGGCCCGAATGCGGAGGAACCCCCATGCCCATCCTACTTGACCGCTACCTGCAGGAGCAGATCCCCCAGGACCCCGGCGCACTGCCCGTCGCCTTTTACCGCGACGAGCTGGCGGCCCTGCCCGGCCGGGCGGGGCCGGTGCATTGGCACCCTTTTCTGGAACTGGCCACCGCCCGGCAGGGCGTGCTGGACTGCCAGGTGGGCCAGACCCATATAACCTTAGCGCCGGGGGACAGCATCCTCATCAATCAGAACCGGCTCCACAGCTTCCGGCAACTGTCCGGCGGCGAGCCGGACCCCCTGCCCATCCTGGTGTTTTCCGGCACCGTCATCGCCCCCGAGGACAGCGCCGCCTACCAGAAATACGTCCGGCCGGTGCTGGGGTGCAGCGGCCTGCCCTTTGTGGTGTTCCGCGGCGGCGATGCCCAGTGGGCGGGTCTGGGCCTGCGGCTGCGCGCCGCCTGCCGCGCCATGGCCGAACAGCCCCCTTACTATGAGCTGGAAGTGCAGCGCAGCCTCAGCGCCCTGTGGCAGATCCTTCTGGAACACTGGGACGCGCTGCCCCGCGCCGAGACCTCCCCGGTGCAGCTGAATGCCCAGATCCGCCTGCAGAAGATGCTGGCCTACCTGTACAGCCACTACGATCAGGATATCACCCTGGCGGACATCGCCGGCGCTGCCCATATCAGCCGCAGCGAGGCGGGGCGGTGTTTCCGGGCCTACCTGGGCTGCTCCCCGGTGGAGGCCCTGATCCGCTACCGGCTGCAGGCGGCCCGGCGTCTGCTGGGGCAGACCACCCTGACCCTGCAGCAGATCAGCGACGCCTGCGGCTTCCACTCGGCCAATTATTTCAGCCGCCAGTTCCGCAAGCGGTACGGCCATTCCCCGGGGGAAAACCGCAGGCTGGGTAAATAGTGCTTGTTTCTGGCGGCATCGTGCCTTTTCTGTGACCGTTTTTGGCTTTATAATACCCTTGCATGCAAAACGAAAGGAAAAATTCTGATGCAAGGTAAGCAAAACGGCCAACGCCGGACCGGCAGGAGGGGCATGTGATATGGCACGGACACCGAACTACAAAAAGACGCTGACAGCCTGTTACCTGGGGTTCGTCACCCAGGCCATCGCTGCCAACTTTGCGCCCCTGCTGTTCCTGACTTTTCAGCGCGACTACGGCATCCCCCTGGGGCAGATCGCCCTGATCCCCGTGGTATTTTATCTGACGCAGCTGCTCATCGACCTGGGTGCCGCCCGCTTTGCAGACCGCATCGGCTACCGGGCCTGCGTGGTGGCCTCCCAGGGGGTCTCGGCGGCGGGGCTGGTGCTGCTGGCCGTTCTGCCGGAGGTCCTGCCCGTGCCCTTTTGGGGCATCCTGCTGGCGGTGGTGCTGTACGCCGTGGGCAGCGGCCTGGTGGAAGTGCTGGTGAGCCCCATCGTGGAGGCCTGCCCCTTTGCGGACAAGGCGGGCCGGATGAGCCTGCTCCACTCCTTTTACTGCTGGGGCGCGGTGGGGGTCATTCTGGGGTCCACCCTGTTCTTTGCGGTATTCGGCATCGGGCGCTGGCGGGGGCTGGCCCTGCTCTGGGCGTTGGTGCCTTTGTTCAACGTCTTTCAGTTCCTCACCTGCCCCATCGGGCGCCTGGTGGAAGAGGGGGAGGGCCTGCCCCTGGGGCGGCTGCTCCGGCAGCCGCTGCTGTGGGGCATGGTGCTGCTGATGGTCTGTTCCGGCGCCTCTGAGGCGACGATGGCCCAGTGGGCCTCCGCTTTTACCGAGTCGGCCCTGGGGGTCTCCAAGACGGTGGGGGATTTGGCCGGGCCCTGCCTGTTCGCCGTATTCATGGGGGTCTCCCGTATGCTGTACGGCAGGCTGAGCGGCAGGTTGGACCTGGCCCGCACCATGCTGTGCGGCGGCCTGCTGTGCGTGGCCTGCTACCTGCTGGCGGCCCTCTCGCCCCTGCCGGTGCTGGGGCTGGCGGGGTGCGCGGTGTGCGGCTTCGGCGTGGGCATCATGTGGCCAGGCAGTATCAGCCTGGCCTCCCGGCAGTGCCCGAACGGCGGCACCGCCATGTTCGCCATCCTGGCGCTGGCCGGGGACCTGGGCAGCACCGTGAGCCCGGCCCTGGTGGGCTGGCTTTCGGGGTTGGCGGGGGGCGGCCTGAAAACCGGCCTGCTGGCCGCCACGGTGTTCCCGCTGCTGCTGGCGGCCCGGCTGTTTGCCCTGTGCCGCCGCAGGCGCTCCGCCTGACGGCCCCTTGAACCTCACGGCGGGGGAG
>SAMEA3387511__coassemble_1305_pt1 | contig 61734 bp, 51 predicted proteins | sample SAMEA3387511__metabat2_low_PE_011 | metagenome-assembled genome bin SAMEA3387511 (sample SAMEA3387511) | Felis catus | biome: Faeces | place: United Kingdom | collected 2012
CGCTGGGCGGCACCGGCAAGGACACCGGCAAGCGCCACCCCACGCTGGGGAACAACGTGCTGATCGGCGCGGGGGCCAAAGTACTGGGGCCTGTTTACATCGGGGACAACGTGCGCGTGGGCGCGGGCAGCGTGGTGCTGCAAAACCTGCCCGCCAACGCCACCGCTGTGGGCGTACCGGCGGAGATCGTGCGGGTGGGCAACATCAAGTGCTGCCCGGCCGACGACCTGGACCAGCAGGCGCTGCCGGATATTCTGAACCAGCGCATTTCGGAACTGGAAGCCCGCCTGAGCCGGATGGAGGCCCGGATGCAGGGCGAATACCCGCCGGACCAGCCCCGGCAGCACTGAATACAAAGAAAAGGCGCAGGGCCCGCGGACCCTGCGCCTTGTGTTTATGTTTTTTCCTCTTTCTTGCCCAGTTCAAGACGCCGGAATCCTTCGCCGTGTACCTCGTTGGACTGAAGCATGATGATGAAGCAACTGGGGTCGATGGTACGCACGGCGTGCTCGATCTCATACAACTGCTTGTTGGAGCAGGCGCACAGCACCACGTCCTTGGGGCTGCCGTTGTAGCCGCCGTGGCCGCGCATGACGGTCGAGCCGCGCTCGGCCACACGGTCGATCTCCCGGCAGGCGGCGTGGCCGTCGTCGGTGACGATCAGCGCCAGCATCGAGGACGAGAAACCGAACATCATCTTGTTGATGACCGCCGCCACCAGGAAGTTGAACAGCAGACCGTAGATGATGGAGTCCACGTCCTGGAACACCAGGCCGTTGAGCAGGATGACCGCCAGCGCCGCGCCGAAGGTGATGTTGCCGAAAGGCAGATCCCGGCGCTTGCTCTTGATGGCCATGGTGATGAAGTCCAGGCCGCCGGTGCTGGAGTTCTGCATGTAGATCAGCGCATCGCCGATGCCGCTGACCACGCCGCCGCACAGCGTGGCCAGCATACGGTCGCCGGTGTACTCCGGCATGAAGGGCAGCACATAGTCGGTGAAGAAAGCGAACAGGATCATGCAGCGCAGGCTGCGCAGGAAGAACGCCCGGCCCAGCAGCTTGTAACAGCACAGGATGATGGGGATGTTGATCAGAATGTTGATCAAGCCCATGGGCGCGCCGAACAGGCGGTAGAAGATCGCGGTCAGGCCCGCAACGCCTGTGACCGGGATGCCGGACGCCACCGCGAAGCTGTAGATGCCCGCAGCCGAGATAAAGCAGCCCAATACTTCCAGCAGCAGATTGACAGTTTTATTCCTTGTCATAGATTACCTCCTCATGGCATGAAAAGGCCGGGACACATTCCCATGCACCCGGCCCGGTCCTATTAAACGTCCTTCTTGATCTTGGAGGCGCTGTAGGTATTCATCGCGCTTTGATCCAGCGCGTGTTCCATCGCCGCGCCTTCGGCGTAGAACTGATCCTGCAGTTCCTCCCCTTTCAGGGCGGTCAGCAGGTCATACTGTTTGGTCAACTGGTCCACCGTATAGGTCTTGAGCGGGTCCACGCGGCGCGCCGCCAGCACCGCCGTGCCCAGGTCGATGGTGGTCCACTGGCCCATGCCCACAGCGTCCAACGGGTCGGTCAGGCTGTTGTACCCGTCGCCGCCGTACGGGGCCAGATCGTCGGGGGTATAAAGCTGCGCACCCGCGTAGTAAAGGGCTTCCTGCGCGCTTTCCATCGTGGCGCCCAGCGTTTCCATGGCCGGGGGCAGGTAGGTGGAAGCGGCCTCATAGAGCGCGGTGCTGCCGGCTTCTTCGCCGGTGGCCGTGCGGTTCAGCTCGTCCACACAGGCGTTGACCTGCTCCATGATCTGGCTCTTCTGTTCGTCGTCCGCCATCGTATAGGTGCTGTAATCCACCAGCGGGAACTGGACGGTCTCGATGTAATAGCACTCGTTATTGAGGAAGTCGGTGTACTCCGCGTCGCTCACCGGGTCGCTGCCCTGCGGGCCGTAGACCAGTTCCAGGATGGTGCTGGCCTTCTGGGCGTTCTCCAGGTATGCCTGCACGCTCTTTTTGCCGATGCCGTTGGCCGCGTACAGGTCGCCGTTGGTGGACCACAGGCTTTCGACGCTGTCCTCCACCGATTCCACGGCGGCGTCCTCCAGCGTGGCGCCCAGATCCGCAAATTTCTGTTCCACCGCGGCGTAATATTCAAGGGATCGCTGGGTCAGCCGGGCGATGTATTCCTCGCCGGTGGCGGTGACCTGCTCGTCCCCGATGGTGCCGGTGCATTCCGCCTTGAGGACGGCCTTGACATCGCTCGCGGTCTCGCCCGTTGCCAGGTCAGCCAGCGAGGACGCCGTGTTGTATGCGTCGTACTGCGCCATCAGATAGACGCCCGCGGGGATATCCACCCCGCCGATGCTGCCCACGCTGGACGGCGTGGAGAGGTTGCACCCCGCCAAAGCCAGCAGCATGGCCGCCGCCATGCCCAGGCTGCACAGTTTCGTCTTGATCGAAGCCATGAAAATGTTCTCCTTTAATAAACTTTCCTGCGGCCCAACGCCGCCACATAAATAGCATTATACGCCGTTTGGCCGCACATTGCAAGCCCCGCCCCGGCGTGCTATACTGGTAAAAACGCCTTGGAAGGAGCGACCGCCATGCTTTTGCACGACCAGTTGGAGGAACTGAAAACCAGCGACTGGGCGCCTTTTCTTGCCGAAGAATGCGCCAAACCCTATTTTGAGGCCCTGGACGCCTTTGTGACCGAAGCCGCCGCCCGTACGACCGTTTACCCCGCACCGGGAAATATTTTTGCCGCCCTGCGCGCCTGCCCGGCAAAGGGCGCGCGGGTCGTGATCCTGGGGCAGGACCCCTACCATGAGCCGGGGCAGGCCATGGGGCTTTCTTTCTCGGTGCCAAACGGGTGCAAGGCGCCACCCAGCCTGAAGAACATCTTTAAGGAACTGGAAGCGGAGTTCGGCCCGGCCCGCGCGCCGCGCACCGACCTGACCTTCTGGGCGCAGCAGGGCGTCCTGCTGCTGAACACCGTGCTGACCGTGGAACGCGGCGCGGCTTTCTCCCACGCAAAGCACGGGTGGGAGACCTTTACCCGCGCGGCGCTGGAATACGCCGCCCAGGGGGACGGGCCGCTGGCCGCTATCCTGTGGGGCAAGCCCGCACAGGCCTACGCGCCGCTGTTCCACACCGCCGAAACGCACCGCCCCGTGCTGATCCTGGAATCGGCCCACCCCAGCCCGCTTTCTGCCTATCGGGGGTTCTTCGGCTCCGCGCCGTTCGGAAAAGTCAACGACTTTTTGCAGGAACACGGCCAGTCCCCCATCATCTGGCAGGACCCGGAAGCCTGATCTTTCCGCCCGGCTGCCAAAACAAAAACCGCGCCCTGCGCGCCCCGAAACGATCGGAGCGCACAGGGCGCGGTTCGCTTGTATTTTGGCAAAAGCACGGAAAAGTCTGTATAGCCGCTGCCCGCCAAAGTATGGAATCACATCAGCTTTGGGCGAACCGCGCTGCGGGCGCTTTTAATCGCCTGCCGGCAATTCGGCTTCCTCCGCCGCGGCCGCTTCATATTCTATACGATCCCAGATAGTTTCAAACTTTTCCAAATTTTCAGAAGCATTTTCAGCGCAGACCAGTTCGTAGGGGGACCCGTCCTTCAAGTTGACTCGAAAACTGATGACGGTCCCGCCCGCCAGCGGTTCCCCTTCTTCTGGCGCGCCCGCAGCGATCAACTGTTCGCAAATATCTTCTACTTCTTCCGGCTCGGTCACGATCTTTTTCTCCGCCGACGCCGGAACGACATAGCGGTAAACCTCGACGCTCTCCGCATTTTCTGCCGGGAACGGCGCTTTTTGCCCGCACCCAAACAGGGTCAGGGCCAACAGACCGAACAGCAAAACAACACCTGCGGATTTTTTCATGCCGGGTCACCTCTTACCCCAATCGTTTGGGATATTCGCTCCAATGTTCCATGCTTTCTGCCGGGGACGCAAAACGGAAAGGGACTTTCATTCATTATAGAGGGCAGCTTACTCGACCATATATTCAAAGTCGATACGGCCCAGCGACACGTCGGCGCCCGCCACACGGACTTTCATCGAGGTGCCCAGCATCCAGTTGCGGCCCGTCAGGGGGTCCAGCATGCTGACGCCGTCCACCACCTGGGGCTCGCCCTTGCAGAGCTGCGCCGCCGGGACAAAGCCCTCGACGGTGTTTTCCAGTTCCACAAAGACGCCGCGGGGCGTGATGCCCGCCACCGTGCCGAGGTAGACCTCGCCCAGATGCTCGTGCATATACTCGGCCTTGTACAGGTCCTCCACATCGCGCTCGATGCGCACGGCGTCCACTTCTTTTTTGCTGGACTGTTCGCTTGCGCGCTGGGCGAACTCGTTATACTCCCGGTTCATCTGGCTTTCGGAAGCGCCCAGCAGCATCTCGCTGAGGATGCGGTGGATCGCCAGGTCGGGGTAGCGGCGGATGGGGCTGGTAAAGTGGGCATAGTCCTTGAGGACCAGGCCGTAGTGCCCCAAAGGCTGGGGCGCGTAGCGCGCCTTCTGCATACTGCGCAGGATGCCGGTATGCACCGGCGTCTGGATGGGCTGGCCGCGGGTGGCGTCCAGCAGGGCGGCCAGTTCCAACTGGGTGGGGATGGGGTCCTTGAACTTGGCGTTCAGGCCGCAGGCCAGCAGCGTGGCCGAAAGTTTTTCCATCTTTTCGGCGTCGGGCGCTTCATGCACGCGGTAGACGAAGGGAACCTTGTTGGTCCGGCCCGCGTTGGCCGCGCACTGGTTCGCCAGCAGCATGAATTCCTCGATCATACATTCCGAGGTGCCGCGCCCGCGCTTGACAATGTCCACACAGCGGCCGTTCTCGTCAATGACCAGCTTGGCTTCGTCGGATTCAATGTCCATAGCGCCGCGCTTGTGGCGCAGTTCCAGGCGCTTGCGGTACAACTCGTCCATCAGGGGCAGCTGGTCCAGCACGTCGGCGTACTTTTCTTTCAGTTCGGTCAGGTCGGCGCCCTCTTCGGGTTCCAGCAGGGCGTTGATCTCCTTGTACACGCCCTTGACCCGGCTGCGGATCACCGTTTTGACAAAGTGATAGCCGTGGATCTCGCCCTGTTCGTCCAGCCGCATCAGGCAGGAGAACGCCAGCCGGTCCTCCTGCGGGTTGAGGGAGCAGATGCCGTTGGAAAGCTGGGTGGGCAGCATCGGGATGACCTTGTCGGCATAATAGATGCTGGTGGCCCGCTCAAAGGCTTCGTTGTCCAGCGCCGAACCGGGGCGCACATAATGGCTCACGTCCGCGATATGCACGCCCAGCTCATAGCCGCCGCCTTCCAGCTTTTGCAGGCTGATGGCGTCGTCGATGTCCTTGGTCTCGGCGGAGTCGATGGTAAAAATGGGGATGGCGCGCAGGTCCATGCGGCGGGCGGCCTCCGTGGGGTCGATCACGGCGTCGTCGTAGGCGTGGGCTTCGGCCAGCACTTCGGGCGGGAATTCCTGGCGCACATTGCGGCCGTACAGGATGGCCTTGGCGCACTCCGACGCATAGTCAGAGGAACCGAACTTTTCCACCACGGCGGCGCGGTGCTCGCTGTGGCGCTCGCCCCGGTGGGTGATCTGGATGCCGACTTTATCGCCCAGGTGTACGCCCTCGCTCCCCTGCTTCGCCAGCAGGAACTTCACGTCGCGGCAGCCGTCCGGCTCCACTGCCAGGCGGCCGTCGTCCGTCAGGCGGACCGTGCCTGCAAAATGGTTGTTCGGGGTGGTGACTTCGACCACTTCACCCTCGGACGAACCTTCCACGCGCGGACGGTCGAACAGCTTGACCAGAATTTTATCCTGCGGCATGGCGCCGTGCAGCGCCCGGCCCGGAATGAAGATATCCCCCTGGCCGTCGTCCCGGCTGGCAAAGCCGAAGCGGGCAGCCAGCTTGACCAGCGTGCAGGGCAGCGTGGCCGGGTCGGCTGCGCTTTCGTAGGTGGCAAAGCCCGGCACATAGGCGCCGTTGCGCACGGCCAGGTCGCCGGTCGCCACCATGGCGGACACAGTGGTGCGCAGGCGGGAATTGTCCACCTGCAGGTTGTTCTGCAGTTCGCGCAGCGTCATGGGGCGGCGCTTGACCGCATTGAGGATGCTTTTTTGTAACGGTGTCATATTTACTCCTTCATTTACGTCGCCGCGCCGTCCGGCGCGGCCCTTCCATCGCGGGGAGCTGCCCCGCCACTTTCCCACAAAAAACGGCCCGCCGGGGCGCAGATCTTACCTTCAACGCGCTTGGCGGACCCTTTTGTTTTGTGATGGCTGTCCTCTGCTTACAGGCGGGCGGTGAGGGCGCAGACAACCAGCGTAACGACAAAGAACACAATGCCAAAGACTTTGGTCCATTTGGCGAGCTTGGCGTCAATGCCGCGCTCACGGCCGGCCGCCATATTCGTGTTTTCGCCCATGATGGCGGAGGACAGGCCCTTGCCTTTCTGCTCCTGGCCCAGGGTGAACACAATAATCAACAGCGACGCGGCGATCAGGACGCAGCCGAGGGCGATCTCGTACCAACTCATTGAATAGCACTCCTTTAACTTCTCATGCGGGGTATAGTATAACACAGATATGCCGATGGTGCAAGCATTTTTTCGGATCTTGGACGGTAAAAAAGCAAAAAATCCGTTTCATTGGCGGGGGCGCGCCGTAAAGCGGGCAGATTTTGCCCGCAAGGCAGCCGGGGACCGGGCCAGCGGGCCGCAGACCGGCGCCTTACATCAGGCTGAACAGGTCCACCTGGCTCGTTTCGGGCAGGTCGCCCAGCGCCCCCACCGAGCGCAGCTTTTCAAATACCGAGGCCGCCACGCCGCTGGCCTGCTGCAGTTCTTCGACCGAGATATATTCCTGGCCGTCGATGGTCGCCTTTTCCAGCGCCACGGCGGCGGCTTCGCCCAGACCGCGCAGCGCCGTGAAGGGCAGGCGAACCTTGCCGTCCTCCACCACATATTTGCTGGCGCGGCTCTTGCCCAGTTCGATGGGCAGGAACTGGCACCCGCGCTGCAGCATCTCGTTTTCCAACTGCAAGCTGACGAGGGCGTCGTCGTCCTTGGCGGTGCGTTCCTCCTTGGGGATGCGCTCGTTGTCGCGCAGGTGTTCCTTGGCTACCCGCACGCCGCCGATGGCGGCTTCGTAGTCGATGTCGGCGCCGCGCACCGTGAAGTAAACGGCATAGAACACCGCCGGGTGGTAGACCTTGAACCACATCAGGCGGATGGCCGCCATCAGGTAGGCCACCGCGTGGGCTTTGGGGAACATATACTTGATCTTGCGGCAGGATTCGATATACCAGTCGGGCACATCGTGCTCCCGCATGGCTTCCTCCCAGCCGGGCTGGAAGCCGCCCTTTGCCACCTTGCCTTTACGCACGGCCTCCATGATGTCGAAGGCCATCTTGGGTTCCAGCCCTTTGCGCAGCAGGTAGAGCATGATGCTGTCACGGCAGCCGATCACTTCCGCGATGGTGCAGGTGCCCGAACGGATCAGTTCGTCGGCGTTGTTGGTCCACACGTCGGTGCCGTGGGACAGGCCCGAAATCTGGATCAGTTCCGAGAAGTTCTTGGGCTGGGCGTCCAGCAGCATCTGCCGCACGAAGTTGGTGCCCATTTCGGGGATGCCGAAGGTGCCGGTCTTGGAGCCGATCTGTTCCTCGGTAACGCCCAGGGCTTCGGGGCTGGTGAGCAGGCTGTACACCTTCTCGTCGTTCATGGGCACCGAGTCGATGGGGATGCCGGAATATTCCTCGAAATACTTATAGAAGGTCGGCACATCGTGGCCCAGCTCGTCCAGCTTGAGCAGCGTGTCGTGCAGGTATTTAAATTCGAAGTGGGTCGTCAGCAGGCCGCCCTTCACATCGTCGGCCGGGTGCTGGATGGCGCAGAAGTCGTAAATATCGAAGGTATCGGGCACGACGACCATGCCGCCGGGGTGCTGGCCGGTCGTGCGCTTGACGCCGGTGCAGCCGATGACCAGACGGTTTTCCTCGGCGCGGTTGACGGTCTTGCCGCGTTCCTCCAGGTACTTTTTGACGTAGCCGTAGGCCGTTTTGTCCTGCAGGCCGGAGACCGTGCCCGCCTTGAACACGTTCTCTTTGCCGAAGAGTTCCTCGGTATAGCGGTGGACGTGGGACTGGTACATACCCGAAAAGTTCAGGTCGATATCCGGTTCCTTGTCGCCGTAGAAGCCGAGGAAGGTCTCGAAGGGGATGTCGTGGCCTTCCACGATCATCTTCTGCCCGCAGATGGGGCAGTTTTTGTCGGGCAGGTCGAAGCCGTCCATGTGAACGCCGTCGTCGATCCATTCGCTGTGCTTGCAGTTGCTGCACAGGTAATGGGGCGGCATGGAGTTGACTTCCGAAATGCCGGAGAAGTGCGCCACGGCCGAGGAACCGACGGAGCCACGGCTGCCGACCTGATAGCCGCCCGCGTTGGAGTAGGCCACCAGACGCACGGCGATGACATACAAAACCGCGTAACCGTGGCCGCAGATGGACTCCAGCTCTTTTTTCAGGCGCTTTTGCAGCACATCGGGCAGCGGGGTGCCGTAGTCGCGGGCCGCGTGCTTCCAGGTATCGTCGCGCAGTTCCTGTTCGGCGCCGGGGATGCTGGGCGGGTAGGTTCCCTTGGGGATGGCGCGCAGGTTGTTGTCGATGGTGGCGGCGATCTTGTTGGGGTTGGTCACCACGATCTCGTAGGCTTTTTCTTTGGGCAGGTAGCTGAAATCCGCCAGCATTTCCGGCGTGGTGTGGTAGTACAGCGGCGCCTGGTTGTCGGCGTCCTTGAAGCCGTTGCCTGCCTGCAATACGGCGCGGTAGATCCAGTCCTCCGGCTCCTGAAAATGGGAGTCGCCGGTGGCTACCACGGGTTTGTGCAGGTCCTCGCCCAACTGGATGACCGTCCGGTTGAAGTTTTTGATGGCTTCCATGGAGTCCACCTGCCCGTTGCGGACCATGAACTCGTTGTTGCCCAAGGGCTGTACTTCCAGATAGTCGTAGTAGTCCGCGATGCGCAGCAACTGTTCATAGGGCTGCCCGGCCACGATGGCGCGGTACAGCTCGCCCGCTTCACACGCCGGGGAGAGCAGCAGCCCTTCACGGTACTGGTTCAGCAGGCTGCGGGGCACGCGGGGTTTCTTGAAGAAGTACTGGGTATGGGCGGCGCTGACGATGCGGTAAAGGTTTTTGAGCCCCACCTGGTTCTGCACCAGAATGATGAGGTGATAATATTTTTTCTTTAATACCTCTTTGTTGCCGCCCAGGCCCGTGTTGATGGCTTCGACGGTGGTGATCTCTTTCTCCTGCAAATCGGCCAGCATGACTTCAAAGATGCGGGCCAGCGCCATGGCGTCGTCCACGGCGCGGTGGTGGTTGAAGGGCGGGATCTCCAGATGCTTATTGATGGTATCCAGCTTATAGTTGCGCAGCCCGGGGAACAATGCCTGCCCGATGGGCAGCGTGTCGATATAGGTGTTCTGGTCAAAGCTGACGCCCGCCTTCTCGCCCGCTTTGCGGATAAAGAGCATATCGAAGCTGTGGGCGTTGTGGGCCACCAGCACATGGTCGCCGCAGAACTCCTTGAACGCGCGGATGGCTTCCTCCGGCGTGGGGGCGTCGGCCACCATGGCGTCGTTGATGCCGGTCAGTTCCACCACCCGCTGCGGGATGGGTTTGCCGGGGTTGACGAAGGTACAGAACTTCTTTTCCTCGTTGATCTTGCCGTTTTCCACGAACACCGCGCCGATCTCGGTCAGGCATTCGGTGTTGGCGTCCAGGCCGGTGGTCTCGGTATCGAACACCACGAAGGAACCCGACAGCGGCATACTGGCGCCACCGTAGACCGCGGGCACCATATCGTCCACAAAGTACGCTTCGCAGCCGTAGATCAGCTTGAAGTCAGGGTCTTTCTTGTGGATGTCGTCGGCGGCCAGCATGGCTTCGGGGTAGCCCTGGCAGACGCCGTGGTCGGTGATGGCGATGGCGCGGTGGCCCATGCGGTGGGCCAGCCGCACGATCTTGCCGGGGTCGTTGAAGCCGTCCATCGAGCTGGACTTGGTGTGCAGGTGCAATTCCACCCGCTTCTCCCCTTCGGGCGCGGTGTCCTGCCGGGGCTCACGCTCGACCTGCAGCACATCGTAGGGCATGATGACGAAGTCATGCTCGTATTTATCGTACATATAGCTGCCGCGCACGATCAGCGTGGTGCCGGGCTTGAGGCTTTCCCACTTGGACATATCGGCGTCGGGGTCGCCCAGGACCTTCAAATTGATGGAACCCGAATAGTCGGTGATGGAAGTGAAGTAGATCTTGCGGCGGCTGCCCTTGACCTCGGTGGCGAACACGTCGCCCCAGACCGTCACCTTGCCGCCGTCGCCCAGATCGTTCAGGCGGCGGGTCTCGGCCGGTTTGAAGTTTTTGCCGTAGAACAGCTTGACCGGCTTGTTTGCCAGCGCCAGCCCCTCGATCTGGAAGTCGGGGGGCGTTTCCTTGGCTTCAAACTTGACCACGGGGGCTTTCTCCTGCAAATACTGCTCGAACTCCTCCTCGGTACGGGCATTGCCGGTATCCGCCAGGCGGACGATGGGCAGCGCGCCGGTGCGCTCCTGGATCAGTTCGGCCAGCACGCGGGGCAGTTCGACGCTTTCCAGGATTTCCCGCCCGGCGTTGACGCGGATGGTGATGCCATCCTCCCCAAAGACCACCGGCTCGTTGGGGTCCAGAAAGCCGTTCACCGGCATACCGTTCTCTTTGAGTTCCTCGATCAGCAGACGGACGGATTCCGGCGTGATATTGGCGTAGGTGAAGTAGTTGCGCAGGTGCAGTTCATACCCGGAGAAGGCTTCCTGCAGGGAAGCACAAAGGCGCCCGCACATCGCCTGATCGAGAGGTTCGGCGCTGCGCAGGCAGATGATGACTTTGCGTTTTGTGCGGTACAGTTCGACCCGTTCCACCAGAACGCTGCCAAACGCGGCACAAAATTGCTGGTCGGCCGTGAACTGCGGCCAGACCTGGGTGACTAAGGGTTTCAAATTGGTAACACCTCAAACTCAAGCAATACCGGCGAATTTATCTGCGGCGCAGCCATTTGACCAGCGCGCGCAGGGCCAGCACTGCCGCCCCTGCCGCGGCAAGGGCCATAACAACGCCCGCCGCAGTGCGGCCGGTATCAAAAAAGACATACGAAAGAAACGCCAGCAGGGCCACCCCGGCGGCGATCAGTACACCGTAGAGCAACGGGTGTTTTTTAGGCGGCAAAACGGCCGCAAAAAATTCCCCCAGCACTTCCAGAACAAATTCCAACAGGTCATCCATTGCGCGGTTCCCTTTTACAGCTTATGGATCTCCTCGATGAACTGGTCCACGATGTTGCCTTTGAGCATACGGACTTTTTCGCCGCGAATGAACAGCAGGGCTTCGTCCTTGCCGCCCGCGATGCCGATGTCGGCGTCCGACGCTTCGCCGGGGCCGTTGACGACGCAGCCCATGATGGCGATCTTGAGCGGCTTTTTGAAGCCTTCGTCCCGCAGGCGGCGTTCCACCTCGTTGGCGATCTCGATCATGGGGTACTGGGTACGCCCGCAGGTGGGGCAACTGATGATCTCCGGCCCAGCCACGGCATAGCCCACGGCCCGCAGGATATCATACCCGGCGTAGACCTCGTTCTCCGGGTCCTCGGTCAGCGAAACGCGCAGCGTATCGCCGATGCCTTCCAGCAGCAGGCCGCCGATGCCCATGCCGGACTTGATCAGACCCATGCGGTTGCCGCCCGCCTCGGTCACGCCCACATGCAGCGGGTAGTCGGTCTGGGCCGAAAGCATACGGTAGGCCGCCATCATGCGGGGCACGTTGCTGGACTTGATGGAAATGACGATGTTGTGAAAGTCGTGCTTTTCCAGCAGGCGGACGTGGTAAAGGGCGCTTTCGACCATGGCTTCGGGCACCGGCGCGCCGTACTTGGCCAGAATGTGTTTTTCCAGACTGCCGCCGTTGACGCCGATGCGGATGGGCACGTTTTTGGCATTGCAGGCGTCGGCCACCGCCTTGACGCGGTCGTCCGAACCGATGTTGCCGGGGTTGATGCGGATCTTGTCCGCCCCGGCGTCCAGCGCCGCCAGCGCGGCGCGGTAATCAAAGTGGATATCGGCCACCACGGGAATGTCCACCGCTTCCTTGATGGCAGACACCACCGCGGCGTCCTCCGGGGTGGGCACCGTCACGCGGACGATCTGGCAGCCCGCCTGGGCCACCCGCCTGGCCTGGGCCACGTTGCCCGCAATATCCTTGACCGGCACGTTGAGCATCGTCTGCACGGCAATGGGATGGTTGCCGCCGATGGTGATGTTGCCGATCCGCACTTCCCGTTTGCATTGGCGCGTCATATTTGCTCCTCCTTAAAAGATCCGGGTGATGTCCTGCATGGTGACCAGCATCATCAGCCACAGAAGGGCCACCATGCCCACCATATTCACCACGACTTGGAATTTTTGCGGCACCGCGCGGCCGGTCACGCCCTCGAACAGCAAGAACAGCAGTTTGCAGCCGTCAAGGGCCGGGATCGGCAGCAGGTTGAAGATGCCCACGTTGATCGTCAGCAGCGCCATGAGGGACAGCACATCCCGCCAGCCGTACTGCACGGCCTGGCTGACCGCCGACACCGTGCCGATGGGGCCGGAAAGCTGGTCCACGCCCACCTGGCCGGTCGCCAACTGCCAGAAGCTGCCCAAAATAGCGGTGCTGTAGTACTGGAAAAACTCGCCCGTCTGCACCAGCACGTTATGCAGTGTTTTGGGCACGGGCGCCACGCGGAAGTCCACGCTGCTGACGATGTTGCCCTCGGCGTCGGTGGTGGGGGCCACCGTCACGCCGGTCAGGTACACGACTTCCCCGCCGCGCAGCACCGTCATATCGTGGTCCTGGGTCGTGCCGTCAAAATACTGCGCCATCATGTTGGCCGTGCGCACGTTGTGGCCGTCCACTTCCAGGATGGTGTCGCCCAGCTGCAGCCCGTCGGCCGCGCTGGAAGCGCCGTCCACGAACTGCGCCACCTGCGTGCCGCCCAGTGCTTCCATGCTGAACACCAGCACCAGCAGCACCACAAAGCCCAGCACAAAGTTCATCACCGCGCCCCACAGCGTCACAAAAAAACGCTGCCACGCGCCGGCCTGCTCAAAGTCCTGCCCGCGCAGGACCGCCGGGAACAACTGCCCTTTGGGCCGGGGCGGTGGCGGCGGGGGCAGGGGCTTTTTTTCCCCCTCCTCGTCCCCGTCCTCATCGTCCGGGTCCGGCGGGGCGGCAAACAGGTTGTAGCCGCCCAGCGGGATCAACCGCAGGGTATATTGGGTCTCGCCCCGATGCCACGCAAAAAGTTTGGGGCCGAACCCGATGGAAAATTCCTCCACATGGATGCCGCAGTGGCGGGCCGCCCAAAAGTGGCCCCACTCGTGCACCAGAATAACAAGCCCGAACACAAGCAGCGCGACCAACCCGGTCAGCAATGCAGTCATAGGCACCTCACAAATTTCAGATATTCGCCTCTACATAGGCGCGGGCCATACGGTCGCACTCGTGTACGTCGGCCAGCGTATAGTCGCCGCCGAAGCTGTCGCTGTCCACAATGCCCTCGACCAGACGGCCGATGTCCAGGAAGGCGATCTCGTCCCGCAGGAAGTGCGCCACCGCCGCCTCGTTGGCGCCGTTGGCCGCGCAGGGGGCCAAACCGCCCTTGCGGATGGCCTTCTTGCAGGCCGCCAGGCAGCGGAACGTCTCGTCGTCCGCCTGGGCGATGCTCAGTTTGGCCAGCGCCGTGAAGTCCAGCTCCGGCACGGGGCTGGGCAGGCGTTCGGGCCAGGTGAGCGCGTACTGGATGGGGATGCGCATATCCGGCACGCCCAACTGGGCAATGATGGAATGGTCGGCGAACTGCACGGCCGAATGGATGATGCTCTCCCGCTGGACGACGATCTGGATCTTATCTTCCGGCAGGCCGAAAAGCCAGGCGGCTTCGATCAGTTCCAGGCCCTTGTTCATCAGGGTGGCGGAGTCGATGGTGATCTTGGCCCCCATGTTCCAGTTGGGGTGGCGCAGGGCGTCCGCCCGCGTCTTGCCGCGCAGTTCCTCGGTCTTCATGCCGAAGAACGGCCCGCCCGAAGCCGTCAGCAGGATCTTTTCCAGCGTTTTGGCGCTGTGGGCGTCCTGCAAACACTGGAAGATGGCGCTGTGTTCGCTGTCCACAGGCAGCAGATGCACGCCATGGGCCTTGACCGCGTCGGTCACCAGATGGCCGCCGGTGACAAGGCTTTCCTTGTTGGCCAGCGCCAGATCGTGCCCGCTCTCGATGGCGGCCAGCGAGGCGTCCAGCCCCGCGATGCCGACCACCGCGTTGAGCACCACGTCGGGGCCGTCCATGGCGGCCAGTTCCCGCAGGCCGTCCGCCCCCTGCAGCAGCCGCGGCGCGCCGGGCTGACCCGCCAGGGCTGCGGCCAGTTTTTCACAGGCGGCCGGATCGACCACGGCCACATACCGGGGGTGGAACTCCCGGATCTGTTCCAGCAGTTTTTCCACGCTGGAATGGGCGGCCAGGCCGAAAACCTGATAGCCGTGCATCCGGCATACGTCCAGACTCTGGGTGCCGATGGAGCCGGTGGAACCCAGCAAAGTGATGGTCTTAGTCATAGTTTTGCATCCTTTTTACATCACATAGAGAAAATAGCGCACCACGATGGCGACGAAGGGGGCGATAAACATGACGCTGTCGAAGCGGTCCAGGATGCCCCCGTGCCCCGGGAAGATCGTGCCGTAGTCCTTGATGCCGACCTGCCGCTTGACGGCGGAGGCAAACAGATCGCCCAGGATGCCCAGCACCGAGGCGATGGCGCCCATGACCACCAGCGCCAGATAGTGCTGCGGCCGGATCTGGATGCTGATGACCGGGTACACGGACGAAAGCATGCTGTACACAGCGGTGAGCAGCACGCCGGCCAGCACGCTGCCCACGATGCCGCCCAGTGCGCCTTCCACGGTCTTGTGGGGGCTTACCACCGGCGCCAGCTTGCGGCGGCCGAAGGCACGCCCGGCAAAGTAGGCCGACGTATCGCCGCCCCAGGCAAAGCACAGCGTCAGCAGGATGAAGTAGACGGCGTCATAGCGGTACTCCCCGAAAGGCAGCATCCGCTTGAGGTGGATCAGGGAGTAAAAACAGAAGATAATGACCCCCGAAAAATACACATAGCCCGACAGCCTGCCGAAATCCAGCGTCTTTACATGCGCGATCTGGATGATGTTGAACAGCAGCACCACCACAAAGCTGACCGGCAGCACCAGGCCCCGGGCCGCCGGGCTGGTGCTGAGCATGACCAGCAGCGTGAACGGCACCGCCAGCACATACAGATACCACTGTTTTTTGCCAAAGCCCATGGCGGAAAAAACTTCGTGTATGGCGATCAGGCAGACGGCGCTGAGCACCAGATCAAAGAGGGGGGTGTTGAAAAACGCCAGCACGACCGCCAGCAGGGCCAGCCCAACGGCCGCGGTAATAACGCGGGTCTTCATAGAAAGAGTTCCCTTTCACGAATTGAAATAGATGTTCCACAGAACAGCCTATGCGGGCGTGCCTTACGGCATGCCCGCACAGCATGTGGGGAGGAAGCGGCAAAACGCTTATACTTCCATGACTTCCTTGTTCTTGGCCGCACAGGTCTCGTCGATCTTCTTGACGTACTTGTCGGTCAGCTTCTGGGTCTCTTCCTCCAGTTTCTTCTGGTCGTCCTCGGTCAGTTCACCGGACTTTTTCATGGCCTTAAAGCGGTCCATCGCATCGCGGCGCACATTGCGCACCGCGACCTTGGCTTCTTCGCCCAGTTTCTGGACTTCCTTGGTGAGCTGCTTGCGGCGCTCCTCAGTCGGGGCCGGGAACACCAGGCGGATCACCTGGCCGTCGTCGATGGGGTTGATGCCGATGTCGCTGCTCTGGATCGCCTTGGAGATGGGCTTGAGCATCTGGCGGTCCCACGGGGAGATGGTCAGGATGCGGGCTTCGGCCACCGCCACCGCCGCGATCTGGTTGATGGGCGTGGGGCTGCCATAGTAGTCCACCGTGACCTTATCGAGAACGGCGGGGTTGGCGCGGCCAGCGCGGATGGCCGCCAGTTCCCGGCACAGATGGTCGAGGCTGGCGTTCATTTTTTCTTCGTACGGTTTCGTCGTGCTGCTCATGGCTGTTACTCCTTATTTATAAAAAAATCGTATTCCTGTTCAGCGGGCGGGGGCGCTCATTCCTGCACGAGCGTGCCCACGTTCTCCCCCTGCAAAGCCCGGGCGATGTTCGCCGGTTCGCCCAGGTCGAACACCAGAATGGGCAGGCCGTTGTCGCGGCAGAGCGTGGCGGCGGTGGAATCCATCACCGCCAGGCGTTCGTCCAGAACGCGGGTGAAGGTCAACGTATCATACTTTACCGCGTCGGGGTACTTGTGCGGGTCCTTGTCATACACGCCGTCCACCATCGTGGCCTTGAACATGGCGTCGGCGCCGATCTCCAGCGCGCGCAGCGCCGAAGCGGTATCGGTCGAGAAGATCGGGTTGCCGGTGCCGCCGCCGAACACGACGATCTGCCCGGCTTCCAGCGCGGCGATGGCCTTGTCACTGGTGAAGACCTCGGCCACCTGCGGCATGAAGGAACTGGTCATCACCACGGCGGGCACGCCCTGCTGGCGCAGCGCGTCCTTGACGGCCAGCGCGTTCATGACCGTAGCCAGCATGCCGATCTTGTCGGCGTCCATGCGGTCCATATTGCCGCTGGAACGGCCGCGCCAGAAGTTGCCGCCGCCCACCACGATGCCGATCTGGGCGCCCAGATCGTGGGCCGCCTTGATCCCGGCGCAGATCGAAGCGATGGTCGCTTCGTCAAAGCCGCTGCCCTTGGGCCCGGCGAGTGCCTCGCCGCTGACTTTGAGCAGAATGCGTTTGTACTGCATTCCCATAACTATACACCACCTGTTGTTTCTTGCGGTCTCCGCGCCATGCAGGCACAGTAAACCATTTTTCTTGTATAGTATTTTACAATAGTTCCGCGGTAAAGTAAAGCGCCGCGGCAAAAAAAGAACGCCGCCCGGCGCAGGGGCGCGTCCGGGCGGCACAGTTTCCTTATATAACGGCGAAAAAACGCCGTGGGAACAATGCGGTTCAGTCCCCGCCTTCCTCCCGGCGCGCCAGCAGCGCGGGGTGCAGTTCCCGCAGCAAATGCTGCCGCCACCGTTCGCGTTCGCACGCCAGCGGGCGGGACTCCATCAAAAGCTCGTCAAAATCCACCACGCAGGGCGGCAGCGTGAAGCGGATCGCCGTTCCCGGCCCTTCCTCCGCGTGCAGGGTCCAGCCCATCGCCAGCGCATAGGCGCGGATCAGCGGCAGGCCCAGCCCGCCCTGTTCCAGCAGGCGCTCGCTCCAACCGCCGCCCTGCAGCAGCGCACACGCGTCCTGCGGCAGGCCGGGGCCGTCGTCCTGATAGCAAAAAGTCCCCGGCGCACAGGTCAGGGTGATGTGTACCGGCCGTCCGGCGGCCAGCGAATTGGAGAGCAGGTTGGCCAGCAGGCCGTTGATGAGCGCGCCGTCCCCCATAGTGAACAACGACTGTAGCCCGTCCGCCGCCCGCAGTTCTGCGGCAGCGGACAGCTTTTCCTGCACGGCGATCTCATTGAACAGCGTGCAGATCTCCTGCGCAACGCCCAGCAGGTCGATGGCATGGGGTACGCAGACCTGTTGCAGCACCGGGGCGATCGCCGCGTCTGCCGCGTGTTCCCCCAGGCGGCGCAGCAGAAGAAGCTGTTCTTCCACCTGCCGCAGCAGCGGGCGCAGGTCGTCATATTTTGCCGGCGTCACGCTGTTCTCGATGTTGTCCTCCAACACTTCCAGCGCGTTGCCCAGCAGGTGAAAGGCGTTCTGGAACCGTCCATGCAGCCCGCCGCGCAGCACCGCCGCCAGTTCCTGTTCCTTCGTCTGCATGCTGTCCCCTCCCCTTTCCATCATGGGCCGCGCGGCGGCGTTTTATATCACCACGCGGCTTCCTGCCGGACCAGTTCCAGCAGGACTTTGAGCAGTTTGCCGTTCGGCAGCAGCGCGTCCTCCTGCAAACCGCAGCGGCGGCACAGTTCCCGGTAGAACGGCGTGCCCTGCTGCTGCATCTTGCGGGACAGGCGCGTGACGGCCGCCGCCACGCTGCCCTCCTGGGTATCGTTTTCCTGCGCGACGAGCTGGTACAGCGCCGAGATGGGCAGCGGCCGCTCCGCCGTAAGGGCGCAAAGGACCATCTGCTCCACATAATCGCACCCGCTCATCGCCGGGTCTGCCCGCAGCCGTTGCAGATACCGGCGGCAGCAGTTGCGCGCACGGTACAGCCGGAACTGCTCCGGCCCGGCGCCCATCAGGTAGACCTGATCGAACAGGTCCATCATACGGCAGGGTTTGAGTAAGATCTGGCAGCCGTCCAACGCCTGCAATGCGCCGTGCGCGTAAGTACGTTCCGGCTGGGGCACCATGAGCAGCAGGGCCGGCTGCGGTTCCAGATGCAGCGACCGGATCTCCTGCAAAAGAGAAAGGATGCTGCCCGCCAGAAGGTTATCCAGCACGATCACCTGCGGGTTCAGCCCCTGGCGGAGCTGTTCCAGCAGTTCCCTGCCGCTGCGCAGGATGGCCGCCGCATGGACCTCGCGGTGTGTCTGCAAATACAAACGGATATATTCCCGTTCCATCGAATCGCCGCTGACGAATACCGCCACCACATACGTTCCGCAATCCGTATGCCGCTTATGCGCGCGTTCTTCGCCGGGCCTGCGGCACCGTTCCAATGTTTCCAGCATGGGACCTTACACCACATCCCCGCACAGGTCCCGCAGAACGTCGGGGATCTGCTCGGGACTGACTGCGTTTTCGTAGATATAGCACAGGAGGCGGCCGGCAAACGCCTCGTCCAGCCCGCGCAGGCTGCAGGACACTTCCCGCGCGGTGGTGCGCCTTTTCGCTTCAAAGCAGAGCGCCCCTTCCACGCGCCGCAGCGTGTAGGTGATCTGCTCTTTCTTTTGCAGGTCTTTCAATTCTGAAAAATCCCGACGGTATACAGCAAGGTACTCCTGCCCCGCTTGTCCCATGGTCCTTCCATCCTTCCCTAATACGAAACCTTAGTCGCGGGAAAGCGGCATGCCATGCCTTCCCTCGCCAGATGTAACTATAGGGCAAACTGCCGCCGGAATCAATCCACAAACGAAGTACGTTTTTCTACGCGCACAGCAAGAAAAGCCTCTTTTTGCAATTTTGTAACAAAATACGCAAATTATGCGCGATATTCCCCAAAAATCTTTTTTCCTTTTCGGGGAAATGCCTGCCGGGGCGCGCATACAGCGCCATATAACAACAAATCCGAACCCATACCACACGGTATAAAGTTCGGATCATGCTGTAATGGTGGAGCGAAGCAACCTAAATCCGAACCATTGCCCTCTGGGGCATCTTTGGCAGCAATCTCATCGAACGTGATGGTTTTTGTGCCGTCTTTGTAGTTGAATGTAATCAAAACTTTTTCATCATAGAGATAAACAGCATTCACGAACGTATTGATAAGCGTTTCCCGGTGGCTTTTCACGTTCGGGTCGAGTTTGCGGAAGTTGGTGAGCCAAAATTTCACAAAATCTGCGCTGACTTTCGGTTTCGCCAGCTTTTCTTCCGCGATGCGGATTTCCAACTCTTTCTGCTGAGCCTCCAACTTTTCCAAGCGTCCTTTGGTCGAGCTGGTCAGTACACCTGCCTGAATCGCATTTAACAGATTCTCGATGCCGTTCTCTATATCCTTCATCTGCTTTTCCAGCAGGGGCAGCACCGTGTTCTCCTGTTCCTGAAGAATCATCACCGCATCCACGATGGACTGGATACTGTCATCGTCACGAATCATCTTCATGGTTTCGTTGACTACCAGATCTTCCAGCCACTCTTTGCGGACGGTCTTTTTCTTGCAGGTCTTGGTGCGCTTGGCATTAGCACATTTATAATAATGGTGGACGTTCTTATTTCGACTCGTTCCGCACTCGCCGAACATCATCGCTCCACACATTCCACAGAACAGCTTGGTCGTCAGCAAATAATCGTCCTCCGCTTTGTGCCGAGCCGGAGCGCGGCGGTTCTTGGCGATTTTATCCTGTACACTGTCGAACAGTTCTTTCTCAATGATAACCGGGATGCTGTCCGGCATCACAATGTCCTTAAAACGGTTCTCGCCGATATAACGGCGGTTTGTCAGCAAGGTCTGAATACTGTTATAGGTGAACTTCTGATTGCGGTTGGTGGTCACGCCACTGTTGTTCAGCCAGTTCATCAGCTCTTTCATGGTTGCACCATCGTTGTAACGCTGAAAGACTTCTACCACAAAGGGAGCTTTCAAAGGGTCAATCTGGAAGAACTTTTCCTCGTCTACCGTATAGCCAATGGGAATCGTGCCGCCGTTGTACTTACCCTTCAGAACATTCTCGGTCATGCCGCGCACGACCTTTTCAGAAAGTTCTGCGGAATAGTACTCAGCCATGCCGGTGAGCATACTCTTGACCATAATACCTGCTGGGCCTTCTGAAATCGGCTCGGTGGCCGATACCAACTTGACGTGGTTCCGCTCCAACTGATACTCGTAGTGTGCCGAATCATAGCGGTTTCGGGCAAAGCGGTCAAGTTTCCAGACCAGCACAATGTCAAACAGCCGCTTTTCGCTGTCCTTTATCATCTGCTGGAACTCCGGACGATTGTCAGTTTTAGCGGAAAGGGCGCGGTCGATGTAGTGCTTGACGATGGTGATGCCGTTCTTTTCCGCATAGGCCGTGCATTCACGAATTTGGCCTTCAATGGATTCTTCGCGTTGGTTGTCGCTGGAATAGCGGGCGTAGATCACGGCGGTCATGGCGGGCATCTCCCATTTATACATCATTGAACGGTGGAGCGTTCTTTCAAAGCAATGTTTCGTATAATGGATATACCACATTTTGCGAGAAAAAGCAAGATGTTATTTTCACTTCTGTGCACACTAAAAATATCCCGGTCATTCTCTCTGCTGAGCGCAGGGGAATGACCGGGATATTTTATCTATGGCATCGTTTGTTACACCGCCTTGGGCGGGTCTGTCGGTTTCTTCTGTGGCTTCATACCCCAAAACACAGCGTTCATGGCCACCACGATGAGGGCCACCACCGCCAAGGACACCCAGAAGCCCAGATCAAGACCCAGCCAGTGGGTGGTGCCGAATACGGTCATCCAAAGTTCATTCCAGTTCATGGTTTTCCTCCTTTACAGCAACTCGCCATAGTGGCGGACGTAGGCTTTTTTCAGGCTGGTGGCAAGCACCATATACAGCAGGATGCAGGGGATCAGATAGGCAAAGTAGGCCGCAGGCAGTGCCACAAAGCCCAGCACTGCACCAAAGGGGGTAAAGGGGATGATGGTCAGCACCGCAATGCCGGTCATGGTCAGCATGGTCACCGGAGCGGACGCCCGGCTCTGGATGAATGGCAGCTTTGGGGTGCGGATCATGTGGATGACCAGCGTCTGGCTCCACATGGACTCTACGAACCATCCGGCTTGGAACATCCCGATGTACTGTGCCTGCATCAGGGCAAGCTGGGCTCCACTGTAATGAGCCGCCAGATCATTGAACAGCACGCCGCCGGACACGAACAGCGGGCAGAACACAAAGTACATGAAAATATACGTTGTGAAGTCGAAGATACAGCTGGTGGGTCCGATCCAGATCATAAAGCTGCCCACGCTGGAAGCATCCCATTTCCGGGGTTTGGCAATGAATTCCTCGTCCACGTTATCCCATGGGATGGCGGTGCAGGAGAGGTCGTAGATGAGATTCAGGAAAATGAGGTGGACGCTCATCATGGGCAGGAAGGGCAGCAGCGCCGAGGCTGCCAGCACCGAGAACATATTGCCGAAATTGGAGCTGGCCGTCATCTTGATGTATTTGATCATATTGGCGTAGGTCTTGCGGCCCTCGATGATGCCCTGCTCCAGCACCATCAGGTCTTTTTCCAGCAGGATGATGTCTGCCGACTCCTTGGCTACGTCCACGGCGGTATCCACCGAGATGCCGATGTCAGCAGCTTTCATGGCGGCAGCGTCGTTGATACCGTCCCCCATAAAACCCACGGTGTGGCCATTTTCCCGCAGGACGGACACCACCCGTGCCTTCTGGTCCGGGGTCAGCTTCGCAAACACATCGGTGCTCTCTGCTGCCCGGGCAAGCTCTGCATCGGACATATGGTCCAGGTCGGAACCCAGCAGCATATTGCGGACCTTCAGCCCCACCTGCTTGCAGATGGTGCGGGTGACCTTGTCGTTGTCGCCGGTAAGGATTTTAGTGGTGACACCGTGGTCTTTCAGTGCTCGGATGGCATCGGCGGTTGACTCCTTGGGCGGGTCGAGGAAGGCAAGATATCCCAGCAGTACCATATCCCGCTCGTCCTTTACGCCAAAGGCATCCACCGGGGAGGGGTTGCTCTTCTGGGCAATGGCCAGCACCCGGAAGCCCTTATCATTGAGTTCATCCACGGTATGCAGAATTTTGCTGCGCAGGGCATCGGTCAGAGGCTCTACCCTACCGTCCTGCTCCGCATAGGCACAGATGGACAACATTTCCTCTACTGCACCCTTCGTCACCATCTGGGTCTTGCCTGCCTTGTCCTGCACCACAGTGGTCAAACGGCGGCGGGTGAAGTCAAAGGGAATCTCATCCACCTTCACATAGTTTTCCGACAGGTCTAACAGCCGGGAATCGGCCGCTTCTTCCTCCTCGGTCTTGTGGATGATGGCAAGGTCCATCAGGTTCTTATAGCCGGTCTGGAAGTAGCTGTTCAGGTAGGCGTGGCGCAGTACCCGGGTGTCGTTTTCGCCGTTGACGTTCAGGTGATATTCCAGCACTACCTTATCCTGTGTCAGGGTGCCGGTTTTGTCAGTGCAGAGGATGTCGATGGCACCAAAGTTCTGGATGGAGTTCAGATTTTTCACGATGGTCTGCTTTTTGCTCATGGAGATTGCGCCCTTGGCAAGGCAAGTGGTCACGATCATGGGCAGCATTTCCGGGGTAAGCCCCACGGCGATGGAGATGCCGAACAAAAACGCTTCCAGCCAGTCGCCCTTGGTGATGCCGTTGATGAAGAACACCAGCGGCACCATGACCATCATAAAGCGGATCAGCACCCACGAAACGGCGTTGACCCCCTTGGTGAAGCTGGTCTCTACCGCCTCCCCAGCCACGGCAGAGGCCATGGAACCGAAGAGAGTCTGGTCGCCCACGCAGACTGCCACGGCGGTGGCGCTGCCGGAGATCACATTGCTGCCCATAAAAGCGATGTCGGTGTAGTCGGTGACGCTGTCCTGCGGGACACAGACCAGCGGAGTCTTTTCAATGGGTTCGCTCTCGCCAGTCAGGCTGGCCTGACTGACGAACAGATCCTTGGCTTCCAGAATGCGGACGTCCGCCGGGATCATATCGCCTGCCGAGAGATGCACAATATCTCCCACCACCAGATCGTCCATGGGGATCTCCACCTTCTCCTGCTCCTGCCGGGTGACCATACAGGTGGTGGTGATCATGGCCAGTAGCTTTTCCGCTGCGTTGCCGCTGCGGGATTCCTGCACGAACCGCAGGGTGCCGGAGATGAGCACCATGGTCAGGATGATAACGACCGTCAGGGGATCAAAATCCTCCGGCACACTGCCCAGCAGGGAAAAATACGGAAACACCATATCCGTCATGGTGGACACCAGCGCCAGACAGAACAGAATGGCGGTAAAGGGGTTGGCGAAGGCTCCCGCCAGACGCTGTGCCAGCGATTTCTTTTTCTCGTGGGTCACCTTGTTGCTGCCGTATTTGGCACGGCTGGCGGTCACGGCATCCTCATCCAGACCCCGGAGGGTGGTGCGGAGATTCTTCAGCACCTCGCCCTCCGGATTGGTGGCGGCGAACTGGATGCGGCGGTTCTGCTCGTCCCGGAGCACCGCCTTTGCTGCCGCCTGTCGGACGGCCATGCGGTTTTCTTTTTTCTTATTCATGGATCATACCTCCTTCCAACACCCCTAGCATACAAAAATCGCAAGGAAGATCCCATGGCCAAAGCCTTGCGATTTCCTTGCGATTGAGCAAGATTTGATTTTTTACAACAGGTCGTTGAACTTATACCCGATGCCCCAGATCGTCAGAATGTAATGGGGGGCGTCCGGGTCCGGCTCGATCTTCTTGCGCAGCTTGCGGATAAACGCCATGATGTTGCTGTCGTCCAGCAGGTAATTATCCGACCACACCGCCCGGTAGATCTGCTCTTTGGTGAATACCTCGCCCCGGTTCTGCGCCAGAAACCAGAGGATATCGAACTCCTTGGGGGTCAGGCTCACGTCCCGGCCCTGCATGAGCACCCGGCGGCTTTTGGGAAAGATCTCCAGTTCCCCCAGCTGCAAGCTCTCTGCCGGGGTGGGCGCTTCTCCCTCCCCGGCAGCGCTCAACAGCAAAGAGGTCACTTCCCCTCGCAGTAAGTCTTGAATGCCGGAGCACAGCTCCCCGACGTTTTCGCTTTCCGGCGGGTGCTTTGCCAGCATTTCCAACAGCCATGCACCAAGGACGGGGTCCATGGGCACAAATCCGATCTTCTTTTTCATGGCAGACCCCTCCTTTCAAATCAACGGATAGTGCTTTTTCTGGTAGAAGGTCTTTACCACCGTGGTCAGCAGCATATACGTCAACGCCACCACCAGCAAAAAGCCGAAGTACCAGAGGGGGAGCTGCGTCAGACCGAAAAGCCCGCCGCCTTTGGTAAAAGTAAGTCCGGTAAAGACCATGATACCCGCAAGGGTGGTGACCATCACCGGGGCAGAGGGGCGGCTCTGCACAAAGGGGATGCGGTGGGTGCGTAAAAAGTGCAGGATGAGCACCTGCGTCCACATGGACTCCAAAAACCACCCGGTCTGGAACAGGGCAACATAGTGCAACCGCACAGCCGGGTCGGTCAGGTGGAGGTAGGTCACACCGCCGCAGAGCGCCGGGCACAGCACGTAGTACAAAAACAGGAAGGTGGCAATGTCGAACACCGAGCTGATGGGTCCGAAGGAGAGCATGAACCGCCCCAGCGTCCGGCCGGACCAATCCCGGGGGGAAAGGTTCTCTTCCTCGTCCACATTGTCCCACGGCAGAATGATGCACAGGGCATCGTACAGCAGGTTCAGCAGCAAAAGCTGCAACGAGGTCATGGGCAGAAAGGGCAAAAACGCACTGGCGCAGACGATGGAAAGGATGTTGCCAAAGTTGGAGCTGGCGGTGATCTTAATGTACTTCAGCATATTGGTAAAGGTCTTGCGGCCTTCCAGAATGCTCTCTTCCAGCACCCCAAGGTCTTTTTGCAGCAGCACCACGTCTGCGGCGTCCTTGGCAGCATCCACCGCCGTATCCACCGAGATGCCCACGTTGGCCTCGCACAGGGCGGGGATGTCGTTGATACCATCCCCCAAAAAGCCTACGGTGTGGCCGTTCTGCTCCAAGGCCGCCACCAGCCGCACCTTCTGCCCCGGGGTCAGTTCTGCAAAAACGTGGACTTCCTCCACGGCAGCAGAAAGGGCACTGTCGACCATTTCGTCCAGCTGCGCCCCCGTCAGAACCCTGCCGCAGGGGATGTCCACCCGGCGGCAGATGGACACGGCAACATCCGCCTGATCTCCCGTAAGAACTTTCGGGGTCACTTTCAGTCGTTTCAGGGCTGCAATGGAGGCTCTTGCGGTCTTTTTGGGGGCATCGAAAAAGGCCAGATACCCCACCAGTGTCAGATTTTGCTCATCGGCAGAGGTGATATGGTCGGCGGTGCCCATTTCTTTTTGTGCCACGGCGATGACCTTCATGCCGTCCTGCAGCATCTCGCTGACCACTGCCGAAACGCTTTGGGCGGTGTCCTCTTCCATGGGCAGCACCTGTCCCCGGTAGGCCACGGTGCCGCACCGGGCCACCACATGGGCAACGTCCCCTTTCAGGATCAGTTTGCTGCTGCCGTCCGCCGCCGTTACAAGGGTGCTGACTACCTTCCGGGCATAGTCAAAGGGAATTTCATCCGTTTTGCGGTATTGCGCCAGCAGTTCTCCGAAATGTGCCTCCCTGCCCGGCATGGTCTGGCAGGCCAGCAGGGCGTTGTCAATGGGGTTGCGCACCCCGGAGTGGTAAAAGCTGTTGAGAAAAGCCAGATCCAGCGCCTCGGCGCTTTCATTGCCCAGCACGTCCATGTAGTATTCCAGCAGGATGCTCTCGTTGGTCAGGGTGCCGGTCTTGTCCATGCACAGCACATCCATGCTGCCAAAGCCCTGCATGGCGTTGATGTCCTTGATGATGGTTTGCTTGCGGCTCATGGCAAGGCTGCCCCGTGCCAGACAAGCGGTGATGACCATGGGCAGCATCTCCGGCATCAGCCCCACCGCCACCGACAGGGCAAAGGCAAAGGATTCCAGCCAGTTGCCCCCGGTGAGACCCAGCAGCAAAAACACCAGCGGGATCAGCACCCCCATAAACCGCAGCATTACCCATGCGATGGAGTTAGCGCCTTTCTGAAAGGCCTGCTTTTCCTCCGGGTCGTCCTTGGAAAAGCTGCCGTAGAGGGTATTTTTGCCCACTGCCACCACAACGCCCTCGCCCTTGCCGCTAATGACGGTGGTTGCCATAAAGGCGAGATTTTCCAGTTGGGTCACGGGGCGAGGGCTGCCGTAGCAGAGGGTGCGGCAGCTTTTTTCCACCACCGCACTTTCCCCGGTGATGGCAGCCTGCGAGAGAAACAGGTCGGTGACAGCAGTGAGCCGCAAATCAGCCGGCACCCGATCCCCTGCCGACAGCAGCACCACGTCTCCCACGACCAGTTCCTCCGCCGGAATGTCCATGCACACACCGCCCCGCCGCACCCGGATGCGCTGATGGATCAGCCGGTCCAGTTGCTGGGCGGCGTTTTTGGCACGCAATTCCTGCACCAGACGGATGCCGCCGCTGATGAGAATCATGGAAAAGATAATGAGGGCTGTGGTGGCGTTCTTGGAAAAATCGGAGGCCAAAAGACCATCCGTCACCAGCGAAATGCTCCCCAGCACAAAGAGAATGACGTTGAAGGGGTTGATGAACGCCCGCCGCAGCCGCCGGAGCATGGTATCGCTACTGCGGCTGCCGAAGCAGTTGGAGCCGTATTTCTCCCGCTGCCGCTCCACCTGCTCCGGGGACAAACCTGCCGGGGAGCTGCCCAGCTCCCCGTAGAGCTGCGCTGCCTCCCGGTATGCGTATTTCTTGATGCGGCTGTCAAACAGGGTGGTCTTGGACACAGTGCGCCCCTCCTCTGGTGTTTGGATACCCTTATTGTAACATGGATGCGCTGAAAATCCACCGGCTGTTTCTTGTTTTTTTCTTGCGATTGCAGGGAGGGTCAGGCAAAAATCGACGATGCCGCCGTATCCGTGAGATTTCGGAGCATTCTTCAAGGATAAGTCCTACTCTCTCCACTTTATTGCAATAAATTTCCCAAAACCCTCTTGACGATTTTCACATGCAGTGGTATTTTTCTTGTAAATCCCACTGATTTTGTGGAGTAGCCTGAATCTCTCCACAAGATGTGGTCGTGTTCATTTTGAACATAGCCACAGAAAGTGGTTGGTTATCACCGTGAGACCCACCACTTCAGTGAGGGAAAGTCCGCAAAAGAATTTACCGCCCCGCAACACACCCGATCTATTTTGCCGCCGTTTCACCCGACAAAATCATCGCTGCGCTGCGTGGGCGGTATTTTTCTTTTAGGGAGCTGCACCTTGAAAATTTCATGAGCCGACCGAACGTGATACCGACTTTTCGTCAACGCCGCTGCACAAACAGGGGCAGGAACTTCGTTCGGAGCAAACGGTGACCCACATACACGAGCAGCGGAACTCTCTACTTATTTTTGCATCTTAACAATTCGGAAACATTTGTTGAAAATGCGTTTTGAGCGCAGCGGTAGAGGGCAAGAACCGTCCCGTGGCCACAAATTTTCAATTCTTGAAAATTTTCTGTCCATCCGGGACTTCACTTTTCAAACTCTTGCGAGTTTTCCAAGTGATCTTGTTGGGGCGTGCCTGCCCCAAACCCTGCTCATGGTTCGCACCTGACGGTGCGAACAGCAACGGCGTGTCGTGCTTACATAACTTCACCGAGGAGTTATCGAACAGACAGGAGGTACAATGACCAAAACGAATGTTCAACCGATTCCTAGCAATTCCCAGCACCACGACACGCCGAACAACAAAACGCACGTCATCAAGTTCCGTGTGACAGCGGAGGAAAAAGCGTCACTGGAACTCACTTGCAAACTCCTGAATCTCTCCCTCTCCACTTTTATCCGCCGCGCCATCCACAACGTCAAGATCGAGAAAACGGTCATCGTTGCCGGCGGCGGCGAAGAAACATTGAACGCCGTTTCCACCCTGCTTGCCCAGTGCAGCAAGGTGGGCGGCAACCTGAACCAGCTTGCAAGGCACTTCAATTCCGGCGGTGCGGACACCGAGCAGATACGAGCGAAAATCCTTGACGAACTTGCAGACCTGACTGCATTCCGGCTCAGCGCCGAGAAAGTTCTGGGTGAACTGTATGGCAACGCTCAAGCATATCGCCTCTAAAAACTCGGACTACTCTGCCATTGAAGCGTATCTCATTTACCAGCACGATGAATTTTCCGGCAAGGTAATTCTGGACGAACAAGGCCGACCCATGCTGCGGGAATCCTACCTGCTCGACACCCTTGAGTGCGGCGATTTCTCGTTTGCAACGGCCTGTCTGCTGGCGAACCGCAAGTATGGTAAGAACACCCAGCATGGTGATATTAAGAGCCATCAATATATCATCAGCTTTGACCCAAGAGATGCAGCCGACAATGGCTTGACCATGGAAACGGCACAGGCTCTTGGCCTGAAATTCTGCGAGGAAAACTTCCCCGGTCATCCTGCCATCGTCTGCACCCACCCCGATGGGCACAACCATTCGGGAAACATCCATGTCCACATCGTGATCGGCAGCATCCGAACACGAGAGGTGGAGCGCAAACCCTATATGCAGAAGCCCCGTGACTGGCGTGAGGGCATGAAGCATTCCAGTACAGCCCAGACCATGCGGCACTTGCGTGTTGAGGTCATGGAGCTGTGCGAGGGTGCCGGACTGTACCAGATCGACCTGCTCAACGGCTCGAAAGAGCGCGTGAGTGAAGCTGAGTATTGGTTGCGCAGACGCGGCCAGTTGAAACTTGACCGTGAAAATGCAGCCCTTACCGAAACTGGACAGCAGCCTCGGCAGAAGAAGTTTGAAACTGTGAAAGACACTTTACGGAAACAGATTTCTTCAGTGCTGTACCGCACAACGAGTTTTGAAGAGTTTTCCGATAGGCTCATGCAGCAGTATAGCATCACCGTCAAGGAAAGCCGTGGACAGCTTAGCTATCTGCCCGCTGGCAGAACGAAGTTTATCCGAGCGAAACATCTCGGTGACAAGTTTGAGAAAGAGCAGGTGCTTGCCGCACTCGCTCAGAACATCCGGCTTGCTCCGACCATCCAGCCTATCGCAACAGACAAGCCCGATAAGATTCAGAAACTGGTGGACATTCAGGCAAAGCTGAAGCAGGGCAAGGGCATCGGCTACGAGCGTTGGGCGAAGAAACACAACCTCAAAGCCATGGCACAGACCTTGATTCTCTTGCAAGAAAAAGGTCTGCTCAACGAGGACGCACTCGACCAGAGAATCACAGAGCTTGACACCAAGTTTCACGATTCGCTGGCGGTGGTGAAAGATCTCGAAGGTCGCATGAAAGCCAACAAAGAGCTGCGCTATCACGTCGCAGCCTACACCAACACCAAGAACATCGCACAACAGTTAAAAGCCGCAAAACGACCCGCAGCCTTTGAGGAACAGCACCGTGCAGAACTGACAGCATACCGGACGGCAGCAGCCTATTTCAAGGCAAATGATATCACCAAGCTGCCCAGCCCGAAGAAACTGGAAGCCGAGTATGCGCAGCTGGCATCCGAAAAGGCAAAGTTCTATGAGCAGTACAAGGAAACCAAGGAAGAACTGCTCCAGCTGAAAACCGCAAAGCAGAATGTTGCGTCCTTTTTCCGGGAGGAAGAACCGGCGCAGCAGGAGAGATAAAGGAGTGTGCGTATGATTAATCTGAAAATCGACCCGGAGTTCCAGTCCCAGATCCCTCCACTGACCGATGATGAATTCAAGCAGCTTGAAGAAAATATCCTGAAAGAGGGCAAGCTGCTCTCTCCTTTGATCGTTTGGAACAATACACTTGTTGACGGTCACAATCGTTATGCCATCCTCCAGAAACACCCGGAGATTTATTTCTCCACCATGCCGCTCCCCTTTGAAAGCAGTGAAGAAGTCCTCGCATGGATCTGCAAGAATCAGTTGGGGCGGCGTAATCTGACCCCGGAGCAGAAGAAGTTCCTCATTGGAAAGCAGTACAGTGTGGAGCATCGAAAGCCCGGTGGAAACGGCAACAACCAGCACACGGCTGCTTCCAAGAAAACCGCCCCGGAGGAATTGTGTCAAATTGACACAATTCCTCCCACTGCCTCAGAAGCAAGCGTTCGTAAGCAGATCGCAGAGCGGAACAATGTCAGCGAATCCTACGTTGCCCGTTCTGAAAAGTTCATGCGGGGCGTGGAGATCATGGGGCAGATGATGCCCGGTACGAAAGAAAAGATCCTGTCCGGGCAGTTCAAAGTCCGTGATGCTGATATGCACCGCCTTGCCAGAGCCGATTTTCCGAACCGCAAGCAGATCGTGCACGAGATTCTGCACCCGGAGGACCGCCCCGCTCCGCAGTCGAGCTACTCACACTACTCTGGAATCAACTACTCAGCGCTGGAAGTCGCTGTCCGGCGGATTCAGCAGGACTTTGATTTTTTGATGAGATACTTGCCTAAGCTGCCGGACGATTCCTACGCCAAAACTGAAACGCTAAAAATCCTCAAGCAGCACAAGGCGTATATGGCACAGTTTGAAGAAATGCTGAACGATAAAGAAATCGCATAACGACAGGCACTTGTAAGCCATCAACGAGCCACCAGCCGCAAGTGCAGGGCGGAAAACATCCGCGCCCTTGCGCCTGATAAAAATTGGAACTTTGATTTTCTCGCCCGAATTTGCCACGGTGGGACAGTCAAAGGAACGTGCGTTTGAACAAAAAGAAAAAGTCTACAAACTCTTCCCCCTATCCCGATGAAGTCATTGACCGTCTGGCGCGGGCATTCTACCCGGCCATCCTTGCCTACTGGAACAGCGAGGAAGGCCAGCGCGATTTCGCTGCGTGGCAGGCGGAACAGGCTCATCACACTACCAGCAAAGAGAAACAGAGCGTTCCCGACGGGGAACGCCCTGTTGTACATATCGCTATTGTCTGTGGCTTTAATCGCAAGTTTTACAAGCAGCGCAATTCTCAACGAATCAAATCGTGAATTGCGATGGCAGGGTGCGTCCTATTCAGGGGCGCACCCTGTTTTTGTTTTGAGCCTTCACCGGCTTTTTGAGCTTCAGCACTCTGCTTCCTGAATCAGGATCGTCAGCTGCTTCTGAACGCTGTCATCTGCTGTGACGGTCAGATGAATTTCGCCCGCAGCTTCTCCTGCGCGGATCACCGCCATACAGCAGCCGTCAAAGGTCTCGCTTTCCGGGGTGTCGTAACGCTCCTCGGAGCAGGGGTTTGCGCTGCCTACGGCTTCCAGAATGCCTGCACCCTCCAACTCCACCTTCAGGGTGTGCTTGGTGTGCAGATCTGCTGTGCCATTTGCATCCACGAATTGGATCATCACAAAAGCGGCATCCTCGCCGTTAGCTTGCAGGGTCTTACGATCTGCTGTAAGGGTCATCTGTGCATCCTGTGCGGTGCGCAGCGTGAACTCGCCGTCACACACACCGCCGGTATAGCCCACAACCTTCAGCTCGCCGGGAGCGTAGGGCACGCTGTAGGTGGCGGTAAAATCCACCACGGTACGGCGGCCCAGAGAAGCACCGTTCAGGAACAGTTCCACTTCCTCCGAGGCAGAGTACACATCCACCGAAGCCGTCTGTCCCTCAAAACCGGGCCATGTCCAGCTGGCAAGGTTATCCTTGAACATCCAAGGCGTTTTGCTGGAGGTCTGACCGTTGTGTTCCATCCGCAACACTGCCAGATAAGGTGCCTTCCGCAGACCGTAAACGATCTCCCGCAGATAGCTGATGGGGCGGCGGTTGCCCAGCAGATCCAGATCTCCAATGTAGGCGGTGCGTTCCGGGTAGATGCTGCTGAAGTTGGCACCGCCATCGTAATGGAAGATGCCGCAGCCGGCCTCGCCCAGATAATCGTAGCCAGCCCATGTGAAGTCGCCGATCATGTGAGGATTCTCCTCCACGATGCGCCACAGCCGCACGATATCTGCCGGGTAAGTCTCGGTGCCCAGCACTGCCTTGTGGGGGTGCAGTTCATGCTCCAGCACATGGCGTCCAGTAAGGTAGTTCAGACCGATCACATCGCAGGAATCCTCGCAACCGGACAGCGCCTCGGTCAGCAGCGGATGGGTGGCAAAGTAGTCGCCCTTTTCCCCGGACATCAGGCTCATAAAACTGTTCAGCGCATTGCTGCCGCCGCCGTCGCCACCGGAAGGACCGGGCTGTGCCGGGAACTTTCGCATCACATCCCCCATGATCTCCCGCAGGCGGTAACCAGCTGCCATAAGGCCGTTGAGGGCGTTGGTGGTGTAACGGGTGGGGTCCAGCTCCCGGAAGGTGTTACAGAGCCGACGGTTGGTCTCCGCTCCGCTTTCCGAACCCGCCTCGGAGATCTCGTTGCCCACACAGTACAAAATAACACTGGGATGGTTGTAATCCTTGGCCACCATCTTTTGAATGGTGGGCTTCCAGTTCTGCTCAAAGTACAGGGCATAGTCGTAGGGGTTTTTCCGCACGTTCCATACGTCGCTCAGCTCGTCCATTACCAGCACACCGTACCGGTCGCAGGCATCCAGCAGCGCCCGCCCTGCCGGGTGATGGGAGGAGCGGATGGCGTTGAAGCCCGCTTCCTTCAGTTGACGGATGCGGCGCTCCTCGGCATCGGGCAGGGTAGCTGCACCAAGAATGCCGTTGTCGTGGTGGATGCAGGCACCCCGTAGCTTGACGGTCTGCCCGTTGATGCGTACCCCATGCGCTGCATCGATGCTCAAGGTACGGATGCCGAAGCCGGTCTCTTCCCGGTCCAGTTCTTCCTCGCCCTCCAGCACCTGCATGGTGCTGGTGTAGAGGTTGGGGTTCTCCGGGCTCCACAGAGCCGGGCTGTCCACGCAGTACCGGAAGGAGACGGTTCTGCTTTCGCCGGGTTGGAGCAGGAGGTTTTGCCGGTCGGTGAGCACTGCCGTGCCCTCCCGGCAGATGGTCTGCTGCAGGGTCACCCGTTCTGTAACAGTGCTGGCAGACTGCACCTGTGCCGTCACATCCAGCAGGGCAAAGCCCTCGTCCGCCTCCCGGGTGGTGATACGCACGGTATCCTGCGGCAGATAGACCTTGTTGCCCACCAGCAGCCGCACCGGGCGGTAGATGCCGCTGCCGGTATACCAGCGGCTGTTGGGTTCCAGACTGTTATCTGCAATGACCTTCAGCAGGTTGTCGGCACCATATTTCAGGTAGGGACCAGCCTCCACGGTAAACTCCGCATAGCCGTTCACGTTCCGGGTCAGCAGCCAGCCGTTCAGGTAGACCAGCGCCGTCTGGTACACGCCCTCAAATACGAGGGACACCGGCTTGCCTTGCCACGCCTGCGGTGCGGTGAAATGCTTCTGAAAAATGTACTCGCCGCCGGGGTAGAAGCCGGTCTGTGCACCGTTTTTTGTGTCCGGAGTGCGGGCTTCATGGATCATGGCATCGTAGGGCAGATGCACGGTTTTGGTCTGGGTATTTCCCAGAAAGGAATTCATCCGGGAATTGCCATCGCCCTTTTCTACCGTCCAATCTGCGTTGAAATTCTGTCGAATCATGCCTGTGCCTCTTTCTGGTGTTCAGCATCCCACTTCTTATTGGCCTTTTCCACATCAAGGAAAGCCAGCAGCACTGTAATAATGATGCCGATCACAAAGGGGAAAGTGATGTACAGGTTGAAGATCATCCGAATGGCGCTTTCGCTTTGGACCGTTGCGGTGCCCACAAAGCCGCCCAGCTTCAACAGCCAACCCACAGCCGCAGTACCGATGCCGCCGCCGACCTTCACGCCCAGAGAGGAGCAGCTGTACATCATACCGTCCATGTGGACGCCGGTGGTGCGTGTGGTGTAGCCGCTGGCCTCAGCAATAAGAGCGTTCAAAGAGCCGCTGAGGGTACCTGCAAAGACGCCCTTGATGAACATGAACAGCAGGAACATGGAGAGATTCTTCTGCATGGCAAAGTAGATCATGGGAATGCCCAGCACGCTGCTGATGGCGTAGCCCCAGAAGTTAACCTTCTGCATACTGCCGGTCTTTTTGATGAGGACAGGCGCAAAGGCCAGTGCGATGATAACAGGGAACATCTTCATCATGGAGAACTGCCCCAGCAGACTGCCATCGCCCCAGTAATAGGTGGCGCAGAACACACCGGCACCGGTGGTCAGGTTGCTCATGATATAGTACACGATGTAGATGGCGAGGATCATCAGGTAATACTTGTTGTGGATGAGGATCTTAGCGGTCTCGGCAAAGCCATGCTTTTTCTCATCGGCAACTGCTTTGCCTTCCTCTGCGGCTTTGCTGGTGTTGCCGCTCAGTTCTTCCTCCGGCAGCTCTTTAACTGCAAGGCAGCTGATGGTGTTGACCACCAGACCAACGATCGCGAAGATCAGAGCCGTGGTACGCCAGCCTGCGGCACCGCTGCCGAACTTCTCCACCATGCCGGTAACGGCAAAGCCCATAAAGATGTTGGTGACGACCGCAAACATAAAACGGAAGGAGCCCAGCTGCACACGCTCATTGTTGTTCTTGGTGATCAGTGCCACCAGAGAGGAATATGCAATGCCGTTGGCAGTATAGAACACTGCGTTCAGTGCCGTGTACACGATGAAGAAGTAGATATACTGCATGGTGGTGCTGCCAGCCGGGATGGCAAACAGCAAAAACAGGCAGAGGGAAACACCTACCTGACCAAACAGCATCCACGGACGTGCCTTGCCCAGCTTGGAGTGGGTGCGGTCGATCAGGGTACCAAAGATCACGTCGCTGATGCCGTCCAGAATCTTGGAAGCCAGCATCAAAGAGCCAATGATGGCGCTGTCCAGACCCAGTGTTCCGGTCAGATAAAGCAGTACAAAGCTGGAAACCAGACCATAGGAGCAGTTAGAGGCCAGATCGCCGGAACCGTAGGCCAGCTTCTGATACCATTTCAGATATTTTTTCTCTGTCGTTGCAGTAGCAGACATGGGGATTCTCCTTTCAAGATGTGCTGTATCATTCACGGCGACAGAATGCGTCTGTCTCTTTACATTTTTTCAAAAGCACTCTATAATAAAGCCATCGGCCGCACAGCTTTTACAGAATGTTTTTGTATTGTGCCTATATTTTAGCAATTCCGTTCACATTCCACAATGACAGCATCGTGTGCCGCATCCATCAGATTGTATCATATTCGCACATTGCGGAAAAGGAGACTCTTTCATGAAACCGGATTCCACCAGCTATGAGAATATTTTGGAGGTTGAAAACTGGGGCAGTCAGCTCTCTACCTTCTACAAGATCATGTCCCCGGTGCAGATCACGCTGGAGTCCTGTACCGGTCTGGGAGAAGCCGACCAATACAGCATTCAGATGTTCTCACCGAATGGCTGCTGGCTGCATGAAAACTCTATGGATGCTTTATTCCGTGCCCTCAGCTCCCGTCCGCTGCACCGCCACGATTATTTTGAACTGATGCTGGTGTTGGAAGGGGAGGTCGTCCAACAGATCGAGGAAAAAGAATACCCCTACCGTGCCGGAACCTGTTGTCTGGTAAACCGCAGCATCCTCCATAACGAACGCTTCATCGGCCCCGCCAAGCTCTGTTTTCTTGGTCTGTCTGTGGATTTTGTCCGCAGCCTGACGGAATCTGCATCCCTGCAATTATTTGAAGCCGAGCGCCATCTGCCGGAAAATCCCATTTTGCAGTTCATGCTGGCAAATCTGGGACAAGACCTCCGAAAGGAATATCAGGACCTTTTCCCCACACCGGAAAACACCGATAGTGTTCAAACCCTGGCAACGCTCATCGCCCGCATGACCCACATCCTGCACGAACCCAGTGCCGCCGCCACCTATTATTTGAAGGGCGCACTTTGCGAACTGTTCGATTTTCTGTCGTCCGGGTTCTATGTCACCCCGGTGCACCTGAGCAGCAGCCCCGAAAGCCTGCTCTTTCTGCGTATCAGCCGTTTGCTGGAAGATACAGATGGTCGGTTGCCTCGCAGCGAACTGGCACGGCTTTTGAATTACAACGGTAGCTACCTCAATTCCATCGTCCAGCGCCGCACCGGTCTGTGTCTTTTCGATTACGGCATGACCTTCTGTTTCCAGAAGGCTGAACGGCTGCTGCGGGAAACAACACTTTCCATCAGCGAGATCGCCCTGCAGCTCAAATTCACCAACCGCACCCACTTCTACGAACTGTTCCGGCAAAAGTACGGCATGACCCCGCAACAATGGCGCAAGATGCAGAAAAGCGCAGAGCACTCTGAATAAGGTGCTCTGCGCTTTTCTCTTAATCTTCTAACCCATGGTTCCCGGTTACGTTTTTCAAGTATTCTTCTGGATTGCCATTCAGAATCAAATCGGCATAACCAAGTGGGTCATTATAAATGAGGTAGTCCAACTCTGACCTCTGTGCCATGGTAACATCCAACGCATCCTCGACCCCGGTGCAATTGATGGAAATCTTTCTCCCATCCCGGAGCAGCAGTTCCACGCAGCCGGTGTCCATGTTGAATTTGCAGACTCTTTCATCGTACTTCATAATCATACCCTCCAAATCTTGTTATTGGCTTACGGTCTATGACAAGGTATCGGAGTTTTGCGCCGTCCACGGGAGCCTTCATTCTCAAACCCGAAGAAAACGAAAAATCCGAACCCTTCTCCAATCGGAAATAGGTTCGGATTTTTCTTGTTTGGTGGACCTGGAGGGATTCGAACCCTTGACCTCTCGGATGCGAACCGAACGCTCTCCCAACTGAGCTACAGGCCCTCGTCTGACGACTTGCTTATTTTATTCCATTCCGGCGGAATTGTCAAGGGGGTAAACGCAAAAAAATCCGCCGCGGGAAAAGAAGTTGTAAAAATCGCGGGCTGAGCGCAATTTTCTGCGTTTTTCGTTTGCACCCGCAGGAAAAATAGTGTATGATGTGGTATATTGAGTTCGGGGGGAGTGTTTCCTTTGAAAATGCCATCCTTTCCGCTGCCGGGGCAGTTCAGCCGCAGGCAGCTCTATCTGATCGCGGCAGGCTGTGCCGCCGTTCTGATCGTGGTGGTCTGCCTGATCTTCTTTGCGCTGGGCGGCGGCCCGGCCGCAGAGCCGGACGCCACACCGGAATCCGCCGAGACCGCGGAAGCGGCTTCGCCCGAAAGCGCCGCGCCGCCCCAGGCCGCCGACCTGGCCGTGGAACAGGCCGCCGTAGGCACCGTGCTGCCGCAGACCGCTGACGCGGGCCGCAGCTATGTGGACGGGACGCTGTTCATCGGCGACTCCAACACCGCGCGGTACATGATGTATGCCGACGAGACCGGCCAGGCTTTCACAACGCTGAACAACAACATCGGCGTCGTGAGCATGGGGGCCGGGGCCATCACCACACTGGAATGCGAGAAGTTCAAGGGTTCTTCGGCCATGTACACCATTCCCGAAGCGGTGGCCATGCTCAAACCCGCGCGCATCATCATCTGCTTCGGCACCAACAACCTGAGCGGCTCTTCCACCGACGCCTCCGGCTTTATCTCCACCTATTTGAAGGGCCTGCAGGCGATCCAGACGGCGTGGCCGTACTGCGACATCATCGTGAGCGCCATTCCCCCGCTGGACAAGCAGCGGGAGAACACCAACCTTACGATGACCCAGGTGGACGCCTACAACGCCGCGCTGGTAAAAATGTGCGAGGAGAACGGCTTCAAGTTCCTGAACAGCACCGAGGTCCTGCGGGACAGCACCACCGGCTGGGCCAAGACCGACTACACGCTTTCGGACGGGGTGCATCTGTCCAAGACAGCGGTGACGGCCTACTTTAACTATGTGCGCACCCACGCCTACATAACCGAGGACCGCCGCCCGCAGCCGCTTGGCACCATCCCCACCCCGGACGGCGTGCCCGCCAACCTCATCTCGGAAGATCCCATCGCCGTGCGCGGGGCCAAGGTCCCGCTGGAATTCGTGGCGACCAACGGCGGCAGCCTTTCGGGCGCGACCAGCCAGCTCGTCAAGAAGGGCGGCACCGCCAGCGCCGTGACGGCTGTACCGGCCGAGGGCTTCGTCTTTGCCGGGTGGACCGCCAGCACCGGCGAGACCTACAGCAGCGCCACCATCCAGTTCACGATGCCCGCCAACGCCAATGCAGGCGGCGTGGTGCTGACCGCCCACTTTACCCCGGACGCCCACGAGCATGACTATGTGCTGGTGCCGGGCAGCGAGACCGCTGCCACCTGCCTGAATCCGGGGCTTGCCAAGTACGCCTGCTCCATCTGCGGGGAAGTCATCGAGAAAGAGACCCCTGCCCTGGGCCACGACTGGGACGGCGGCAGCCAGAGCGGCGATCAGATCACCTACACCTGCCGCCGCTGCGGTGAACACAAGACCGAGACCGTGGCGCATACCCACAGCTTTGACAGTGTAGTGAGCGATACGCCTGCCACCTGCACAAATGCTGAAGTCATCGTGTTGCAGTGTTCCTGCGGCGAGCAGACCACGACCACCGGCCAGGGCGCACTGGGACACAGTTGGGATGGCGGTGTGCAGAGCGGCAATCAAATCATCTACACCTGTACCCGCTGCGGCACGACCCGCACAGAAACTATGGATATCCCGTCGGAATCCACGCCGAGTTCAAGCGAGGATACCGGTTCGTCCAGTTCGGAGGAATCGTCGTCCAGCTCCAGCAGTTCTTCCTCCAGTTCTGAGACATCTTCCTCCAGCTCTGAGGGATCCTCCTCCAGTTCTGAGGAATCTTCGTCTAGTACTGAAAGTTCTTCTTCCGAACCCTCTTCGGTATCCGTGTCCAGTTCGAGTTCTTCTGAGAGCACATCGGACACATCCACTCAAACGGAAAGCTGATTTCCGTTCCCCTGCAACTTTGCAAAGACCGCCCCGCACCGGGGCGGCCTTTGCCTTGCCGGGTCCCCGGCAAAAGATCAATGAAAAGTGAGGAATCCGTTCATGACCAAACAAAAAGGCGGCAAAAAGCTCATGCGGCGCTTTCTGCCCTACCTGTTGAAGTACAAATTCGTCCTGTTCTTTGACCTGTTCTGTGCCGCCCTGACTACCCTGTGCGACATCGTGCTGCCCAAGATCATGGGCACGCTGACCGACGCCGCTTCCGGCCAGGCGGCGGCCCTGACCGTGCAGGCCGTGCTGCGGCTGGCCGCGCTCTACTTTGTGCTGCGCATCATCGACGGCGCGGCCAGCTACTTCATGTCGGGCATCGGCCACATCATGGGCGTACACATCGAGACCGATATGCGCCGTGACGCCTTCGACCATCTGCTGCGGCTGGACCACACCTACTACAACAACACCAAGGTCGGCCAGATCATGGGGCGCATCACCAACGACCTGTTCGACGTGACCGAGTTCGCCCACCACTGCCCCGAAGAATTTTTCATAGCTTTCATCAAGATCACGGCGTCCTTCGTTATCTTGTGCCAGGCCAGCATCCCCCTGACGTTGATCGTCTTTGCCTGCGTGCCGCTGATGGGTGTGGTCTCGGTCTATCTGAACCTCAAACTCCGCGCACGGTTCCGGCAGCAGCGTTTCCAGATCGGTGAACTGAACGCCACCATTGAGGACAGCCTGCTGGGCCAGCGGGTGGTGAAAGCCTTCGCCGCCGAAGCCCAGGAGCGGGAAAAATTTGCCGAGGGCAACCGCGCGTTTGAAAACATCAAAACGCTGACCTACCACGCCATGGCGGCTTTCAACACGTCCACCCGTCTGTTTGACGGCCTGATGTACTTTGTCGTCATTCTGGCTGGCGGTCTGGCGCTGGTGCACGGCACCATCAACGCGGGCGATCTGGTGGCCTATGTGCTGTACGTTTCCACCCTGATCGCCACCATCCGCCGGATCGTGGAATTTGCCGAGCAGTTCCAGCGCGGCATGACCGGCATCGAGCGTTTTCTTGAGATCATGGACACGCCGGTAGCCATCACCGACACGCCAGACGCCAAGCCGCTGACGGTGCGCAAGGGCGAGATCGAGTTCCAGGACGTGAGCTTTGAATACCCCGACGACCACAACCAGGTGCTGCGCCATGTGGACCTGCACATCCGCCCCGGCGAAAGTCTGGCGCTGGTCGGGCCTTCGGGCGGCGGCAAGACGACCCTGTGCAACCTGATCCCCCGCTTCTACGATGTGACCGAGGGCCGCATCCTGATCGACGGGCAGAACATCCGCGACGTGACGCTGCACAGCCTGCGGGACGCCATCGGCGTGGTGCAGCAGGACGTCTACCTGTTCAGCGGCACGGTGGCCGAGAACATCGCCTACGGCAAGCCGGACGCCACGCAGGAAGAGATCGAAGAAGCCGCCCGTCTGGCCGGTGCCGACGGTTTTATCCGCGCGCTGAAAGACGGCTACCAGACCTATGTGGGCGAGCGCGGCGTCAAGCTGAGCGGCGGCCAGAAGCAGCGCATCGCCATTGCGCGGGTGTTCCTGAAAAACCCGCCCATCCTGCTGCTGGATGAAGCCACCAGCGCCCTGGACAACGAGAGCGAGATCCTGGTGGGCCAAAGCCTGGACAAGCTGGCGAAGGGCCGCACCACGCTGACCATCGCCCACCGCCTGACCACGATCCAGAACGCCGACCGCATTCTGGTGCTTGGCAAGGACGGCTTTGAGGAAGAAGGCAGCCACGCCGAACTGCTGGCAAAGAAGGGCATCTACTACCGCCTGTGGAACGGGCTGGTCAGCGGCCAGACCCTGTGAGGGGGCTGCCTGTGCGCCGCTGACGGCACGGGCCGGGAGCCGCACACAGGCCCCCATCCCGCAAAAGGCAAAGAAAAAGGCAGGAGATCCTTTTCCGATCTCCTGCGGGCGGCGCTGGTATTTCTTCTTACAGGCTTGGATCAGGGCCGCGCACAGTCCTTCTCTTGGTTCATCTGGTCCACAGGGAACATTCACTTTTCCCTGCACTTGATCCCATAATTGCCGCGGCTCCCCTCTTCGTCGCCTCTATATATTTCATAGAGTTTGTCGTTGATCGTCACTTCGTCATCGCCGGGGAACGCGCATGTGTAACCATTTTCTTCACAATATCGGCAGATTGCCTGATGCGCTTTTTCCACAGTGGGATAGGTATCGCTTTCGTCATACGGCACCCAAAAAGCCTTCTTGAACATCTTCAACATTGTATCGCTCCTTCCTGCGCAGTGTACCCTGATCCATTACAGTCATTATACCACGCCCCCCTCATTTTTCAACCTGAAATCGCAATTTTTGAGCCGTGGGAGCAGACTTCTGCCCTTCCCCGGCACACCCCTGTCCCAGTTCCGGCCCCCGCCGTCAGGCGGGGGCCGTTTGCTTTATTCGGCGGCAGCCACTTTCCACATCCGGCGGGCGTTGAGCGTGAACGTCAGCAGGTTGGAAGCGATCATAATGCCCAGGAACGCCGCAATGCCGTACCGCGGCAGCAGCACCGCGATGGCCGTGATGCGGAAAACGGAATCCACCATCGAATAGCGGAAGGTCGCCATCTGCTCCCCCAGCCCTTTGAGCACGCCGTCCACCATGCTTTCCAGATACATGAAGGGCGCCACAAAGCCCAGCACCCGCACATACTGCCCCACGGCGGCGTCGCGGTAGACAAATTCCGCCAGCGGCGCGCCGAACGCCACAAACGCCGCCCCCGCCAGCAGCGAGAACGCACCCGTGACCTTGAGCATGGTGCCGATCAGACGGCGGGTGGCTTTGCCGTCGTGCCGGGTGTGGGTGCGGGTGATCTCCGGCATGAGCAGGCCCGACAGGGCCGAAAGGAACGAAAACGGGAAAAACAGCAGCGGCAGCGCCATCCCTTTCAGGTTGCCGTACTGGGTCATGGCAACGGCGCGGCTGCCGGTATACAGCGCCAGCGCCAGCGGGATCAGGCTGCTTTCGGCCGCCTGCAGGCCGCTGCTGAGCAGGCGGCTGCCTTCCACCGGCAGCACGATCTCATACAGTTCCCGCCGGGTATAGGGGTGCAGCGGTTCGCCTTTGCGGCGGGCAAAGTCCGGCGCGCGGACGGCGAACAGCACCATCAGCCCGCAGGAAACGCCTTCCGCCACCGTATTGCCCAGCACCACCGCGGCGCAGCCGTACCCCACGCCCCACTGCGCCGTTGCGCGCAGCCCGGCCACGGCCACCGCCATGCGCACCAACTGTTCGATCAGTTGGGCGGCCACGTTGGGCGTGACCCGCCGCGCCGCCAGAAAGCACCCCCGCAGCGCCCCCGCCACCGCCATAAACGGCAGGCTGGGCGCCAACACCTGCAGGGCGGCTTCGGCCCGCATATCGTGCAGCATCCAGCGCGCCAGCGGCCCGGCCAGCACGCTCTGGGCCGCCATGGCGGCGTTGCCGAACAAAAGCGCCGTGGTACACAGCCGCCGCGCCGTGGCCCCCAGGGTCTGCCCGCGGGCCAGGCTTTGGGCGGCCAGCCGTGTGGCCGCCACATTGACGCCCGCCGTAGCCAGCGACACAAAGACCGCGTACAGGGCGAGGATCAACTGGTACAGGCCCATGCCCTCGCCGCCCAGGTAAGCCGAAAGGATCACCCGGAACCCCATGCCCAACAGGCGCAGCACCAGACTGGATGCCGTCAGCAGGGCCGCGTTTTGCAGGTAACGTCTGCGCCGTGTCATGGCATTGCCCCCTCTCTGTTACAGGGCTATGTGGGCGGGCGCCGCATTATTCCTTGCGCGGCGCGCCGGGCGGTGTTAAAATAGAAGAAACAACTTGCAGGAGGTTTATCTATGAAAGAAGTCGATACCGCCGCCGCATATCTGCGCGCGCATCTGCACTTCACCCCCGATCTGGCGCTGGTGCTGGGTTCCGGGCTGGGCGGACTGGCCGACCAGATCGAGCAGCCCGTGGTCATCCCCTACCGGGAGGTGCCGGGCTTTCCGCTGTCCACCGCGCCGGGGCATGCCGGGCAGTTCGTGGCCGGGCTGCTGGGCGGCAAAAAGGTGCTTTGCATGCAGGGGCGCTTCCACTACTATGAAGGCCACGACATGAGCGCCATCGCCCTGCCGGTGCGGGTGTTCAAGGCGCTGGGCTGCCGCGCCCTGATCCTGACCAACGCCGCCGGCGGCGTGAACTGGGATTTCAGCGTGGGCGATTTCATGCTGATCACCGACCACATCAACTTTATGGGCGCCAACCCGCTGCGGGGCCACAACGACGACGCCATCGGCCCGCGCTTCTGCGATATGACCCATGTGTACACGCCAGAACTGCAGCAGACGGCCCTGCAGGTGGCCGCCGCGCAGGGGCTTACCTTGCAGCAGGGCGTCTACCTGGGGTATATGGGCCCCAGCTTCGAGACCCCGGCCGAGATCCGCGCCTTCCGCACGCTGGGGGCCGACGCCGTGGGCATGAGCACCGTGCCCGAAGCCATTGCCGCCAGCCATTGCGGCCTGCCGGTGCTGGGGCTGAGCCTGATCACCAACATGGCTGCCGGTATGGCGGGCAAGCGCCTTTCCGGCGATGAAGTGATCGAGATCGCCAACCAGCGCGGGCCGGTGTTCCAGGGGCTTGTGCGCGGCATCGTGGAAGCACTGTAAAAAGCGCGCGCCGCCTTGCAATACCCCCGGATTTTTGCTATACTGAATTTTGACCAATCTATAAATGGCAAGGAGCAAAGAAACCATGAGTGAAGAATGCACCCACAATTGCAGCACATGCAGTGCGAATTGTGACCACCGTGCCCCGCAGCATGAACCGCCGCACCCCAGAAGCCGCATCCGCAAGGTCATCGGCGTCGTGTCCGGCAAGGGCGGCGTGGGCAAAAGCATGACCAGCGCCATGATGGCGGTCGCCATGCGCCGCCTGGGCTATAAGGCCGGCGTGCTGGACGCCGACATCACCGGCCCGTCCATCCCCCGCCTGTTCGGCGTGCGTGGCCCCGCCACCGGCGACGGCGAAAGCATCGACCCCATCGTCAGCCGCACCGGCGTGCAGGTCATGAGCATCAACCTGCTGCTGGACGACCCGGAAGCCCCGGTCGTGTGGCGCGGCCCCGTGATCGCGGGCGCCGTGAAGCAGTTCTGGCAGGACGTGGTGTGGGACGTGGATTTCCTGTTTGTGGATATGCCCCCGGGAACCGGCGACGTGCCGCTGACCGTGTTCCAGACCCTGCCGGTGGACGGCATTCTGATCGTTTCCAGCCCGCAGGAACTGGTGGGCATGATTGTCGGCAAGGCCGTGCAGATGGCCAAGATGATGAACGTGCCGATCCTGGGCCTGGTGGAGAACATGAGCTACGCCGTCTGCCCGGACTGCGGCAAGCACATTGCCGTGTTCGGCGACAGCCATGTGGATGAGATCGCCGCCAAATACGAACTGCCTGTTCTGGCGAAAATGCCCATTGACCCCGAGCTTTCCAAGGAAGCCGACGCGGGCATGATCGAAATGTATGCCGGCACCCCGCTGGAGGGGGCGGCCCAGGCTGTGGCCAAGCTGTTGAAAGCGGATACCTGATCCCTGCAAGGTCCCGCGCGGCGGCTTTTGCAGAGTTCAAACAAAGAAGGGACATTGACCGCGCCCGCGGCCGATGTCCCTTTTTTCATTTCGTTTTTGTTTTTCGCAAAGCGGTGCGGAAAAGGCGCGGGCAGGCAAAAGTGTAGGCGGCCTGCGGCGGCCGGGACGGGTCACGGTTTTTAGTTTGTTTTGCGGTTCGTTCGGATGATTTGGCGGTTTGTGCGGGAGGTGGAACGATGTATAGCGTTAGAAATTTGTTGTCCTGGGTCATAGTTATAGCGGGTGGATATATTATTCACAAGCACGTCAAAAAGAAGGCGCTCGGCGTTGTAATATTGCTTTTAATTTTAATTGCAAGCGACGTGGTCTACTCAAAAATAGACTCTTCAACGTTCTTCGACACTCCGGAAGAAGCAGCACAGTATCTTTCGGCAGGGAGAGTTGCGGTAACTATAGAAGGTCAGGATTCCTGCTGTATCCTAACGACAGAAGATGAAACAACGTATGTAACTCATCTTCTTGGGAAAGTAAACAATAGGTACAGAATCCTTGGCAGGTCTGAATGGACACTGGACACAACCGTAGCAGACGATGGGATGCCTGTATCACTCTATTTCGTTGATGGAACAACCGACCATTACGCTGTGGGGACTTTTTTTGAACCAGCGGACAGTAAAATTCAAATTACGGATACGAACGGAACTGTATTCAGTTCCACTATCGTTAGTTCGGAACAACTGTCGGACAAGACGATATTTGCATATGCCCGTGTCGGCCCCGTTGGCGAAGATTATCAGGTCATGGTCACGTTCAGCGACGGTACAGACGGCACGCCGTGATCCCCTGCCCTGCTTACACCCACACACAAAAACCGCCCCCGGACTGGCCGGGGGCGGTTTTGCTCCAACGCCGCACGCAAATTGCAGCGGGGACGCATCACATCTCTTTGTCAAATTTGAACCGGTAGTAGAGCCCCACGCCGTGTACCAGCAGGTAGGCGAACACCAGCAGCAACAGGGGCACCAGGTCCACCCCCATCAGGGCGAAGGACACCATGAGGGCGCCGTACACATAGGTCATGCAGTCGAAGGCTTTGCCCTTGGCGCGGTTGGCCACCGCGATGTTGCGCTCGTCGTTCTGTTCGATCCGCACGCGCCGGGCGGCCTCGGGGTCACTCTGCACCGCACGGTCGCCGATCAGGCTGCCCAGGCACCCGCCAAACAATCCGCAGCCCACGCCGATGCAGACATAGGGCAGCGCGCGCAGAAAGCCCTGCGGGTCGGCCGCCGTCTTTACCAGATACAGCCCCACAGCCGCCAGCAGCAGCCCCGCTGCCACGCCGATGTACCGCATAGTCTTGGTTTTCATTGTGCATCCTCCTCATAGATAAAAATTTCTTCGATGCTCGTGTTAAAGAATCTTGCGATCTTGAAGGCCAGCAGGATGGAGGGATTGTACCGCCCGTTTTCCAGCGAACCGATGGTCTGGCGGGACACTTCCAGCGCGTTGGCCAGATCCTCCTGCTTGATCCCCCGCTGCTTGCGCAGCTCTTCCAGTCGATTTTTCATACAGGCTCCTTTCAAATGGAAAGTTTCCTTTCCGTATCTTGATTATAGCAGACTGTCTCTTCCATGTCAAGCGTCCTTTCCATTTTATTTTTCACCCCGGGGATGGAAAGTTTGCTTTCCGTGATTTCACTATACCACGTCCCCGGCACAATGTCAAGCGCACTTTCCATTTTTTTTACAGCGCATAGAAAAACGGCCCCGCCGGGAGTTTCCCGGCAGGGCCGTTTTTTGTTCTATCGCGGTTTTCAGCGTTCCATCTTCCAGAAAGCGCAGCTATAGGGGGGCAGTTCGCTGCCGCCGCCGAAATCATGGGGCTGCCCGGTGATGAGGTCCATCGCCATGCCGCAGCCCGCATCAAAATGCGCCGTGTAAGGGGCGCTGTCGGCATTGATCGCCACCAGCACCCGCTCGTCCGCGGTCCGGCGCTCAAAAATAAGCTGCTTGGGCTGGACCAGCACGTTGCGGTAGCTGCCGCTGCACAGGGCGGGGCTGGCGGTGCGCGCCCCGGCCAGCGCCGTGATCCACTCGGTCAGTTCGTTGCGCTGCGGTGCTTCGATGGCCGGGCGCAGGGCGGGGTCGCCGTCCTTCTTGTCGCCCTCCACGCCCCACTCGCTGCCGTAGTAGACCGCCGGGACGCCCGGCATACCGAACAGCAGGCCATACAGCGGGCGCAGGCAGTTTTTATCCGTCAGAATGGTCGCCACGCGGGTCACGTCGTGGTTGTCCACAAAGGACAAAAGATGCTTGCCGGTGTACAGGCACCAGGGTTCCGAACCATACTGCCGGTTCAGGCTGTAGCTGATCTCGTGCATATTGCCGGTGTTGAAGCTGGAATACAGCCCCTTGTAGCACTCGTAGTTGGTCACGCTGTGGCAGGCGTGGTCGTTCATCCAGCGGTTGTAATCGCCGTGCAGGGTCTCGCCCACCAGCACGAACTCCGGCTTGACCGCATCGGCCAGCGCGCGCAGTTCCGCCAAAAAGCCCAGGTCCAGGCAGTAGGCCACGTCCAGCCGCAGGCCGTCGATGTCATAGTCCCGCACCCAGCCTCGCACCACGTCGAACAGGTAGTTTTTCACCGCCGGGTTCTGCAGATTCAGCTTGACCAGTTCGTTGCAGCCTTCCCAGCCTTCGTACCAGAAGCCGTCGTTGTAGTTGGTGTTGCCGTCAAAACTCAGGTGGAACCAGTCCTTATAGGGGCTGTCCCACTTTTTTTCCTGCACGTCCCGGAAAGCCCAGAACCCGCGGCCCACATGGTTGAACACGCCGTCCAGCAGCACCCGGATACCCGCTTTGTGCAAAGCGTCCACCACGGTTTTCAGGTCCTCGTTGGTGCCAAGGCGGCTGTCCACGCGGGTATAGTCTCGTGTGTCGTACCCATGGGCGTCGCTTTCAAACAGCGGGTTGAACAGCACACAGGTCGCGCCCAGATCCCGGATGTGATCCACCCAGTCCAGCACGCGCAGCAGCCGGTGTTCCCCGGCCTGCGCCGCGTCGCCGTCGTTTTGCAGCGGCGCACCGCACAGCCCCAGCGGATAGATCTGATAGATCACAGCCTGGTCATACCACATAAATCGTTCCTCCTGTTTTGGGCGGGCCTGTCCGCCCGCCGTTTTACCTGCGAAAGAATTTGATTTTTTTGCGCCATACCGTGCGGTAGCAGCGGGTCAGCACCGCCAGCGCCCGGTCATAGAAAACAAAAGACAGATTGCCCAGCGCCAGCAGCAAAGCCAGTGCAGCGGGGCCGTCCTGCAGCAGTTCCCGCCCCACGGCAGGCCCCAGCAAAGCGAACAGCAGCAGGTACACCAGCGCCGTGCCAGCGTTGAACACCAGCAGTTTGAGCCCCCAGCGCAGCACCGCCGGACGCACCCGTTCCAGTATGCCGCGCAAAGCGGGATAGTACCCCACCGCCAGTAGATAGAACAATGCGAGTTCGGTTTCCGGCACCAGCAGAAGCGCCAGCACCGCCGCCGCGGTGTACAGCAGCATGGCCCAGCGGGGACCGTACTCCACCAGCACCGGGATCTGCAAAAAGGCCGCCAGCATGGGCGCCGCGTAGGTGCCGATCTGCAATACGCTGCCCAGCAGCATCAGCACCACCGACAGCGCCGCCAGCACGCCGCACAGGGCCGTTTTCCGGCTTTGCATCCACGTTGCCTCCCTTGCGGTATATCGGGGAAAAAGTTCCCGGCGCCGTTCCACTCTGCCCAAAAGCAGCGCCCGCTGCGCCGGGGCGAAGTTTCCCGCGCGGCTGCTCTGTCAGATACACCTTGGGTATTTCCGTTATTATACCCTATTCCTCACCGCTTTGCAATTGGTCCAACTGGGCCACCGTACAAAAATGATAGCCCTGTTCCCGGAACCAGTCGATGATGCCGGGCAATGCTTCGACGGTCTCGCCGGTGGCTTTGGTATCGTGCAGCAGCACCACGCAGGTGTTCTTGTCCTGCGCGTCCTCCTGGATATTGCGCAAAATCTGCGCCGCGTCGGGATGGGCGGCGGTGGCGTCCTCCCCGCAGACGTTCCAGTCGATCCAGTGCCAGCCCTTTTCCCCGGTCTGTTCCTTGAGCTGCTGCATGATCTGGCGGCCGCCGTAGCGGTGGCTGATGGTGTTGGTGCTGCCGCCGGGGAACCGCAGCCAGGTCAGGTCCCCCAGATTCAGATACGGTTCCAATGCCTGGCGCAGTGCCTTGATGTCCTGCCAGAAATCGTCGGTACTGCGGTAGATCTTCGCATACTGGTGGCTGGCGCTGTGCATGGCCACCTGATGCCCCTGTTGTACGATGGTCCGCACCAGCGGCAGATAATCCTGATTGATGTCCTGCGCGCAGACAAAGAAGGTCGCGGGGACCTTCTGCTGCGCCAGAATTTCCAGCAGCGGCACCGTGTTGGGGCTGGGGCCGTCGTCAAAGGTCAGGCAGACCCACTTTGCCTGCGCGGTCTCGGCTGTGGAGACCGCAAAGCAGTCGTTGGGGACCGCCGTTTCCGCCGTCTGCCCATGGTAGAGCAGGTGCAGCACGACCGCCAGAATCACGGTCAGCAGCCCCAGCACCAGATATGCCAGCATCTTCTGGTTTTGTTCCTCCCTGCGTTTGTCGCGGCGAATGGCGCCCGCCCCCTTCCCTGTTGTTTGCTACAGCGTATGCGCCGCACCGCCCCGGTAAAACCCCGCCGCGGCATACAAAAAGCCCGCGGCCTTCCTTGCGGAACGCCGCGGGGCATATAACAGGCTTTGGCGGGGCGGGCCGCCGGGATCACCGTGCAGAATTTCGGATCTTTTTTATATTGCGGTTCATCCAATGCCGGCCAACGTGCCGGTACAGGAACGCTTTCAGCGCCGACATTTCCTGATGGTGTTCTTTGAGCAGATCATCCGGGCAGTCATAGACCCCCAGATCGCCGTTGATCCCTTCGCTTTGGATATAGGTGTTGTTGCGCGCAAACTCGACCACGGGATGGCGGAGATCCTTCACCGCGACGCCATAGCCGCAAAAGGGCCCCGTGCAGGCGGAGTGGATGCTCTGCAAGCGGGAAAGGTAGGGCGTATCCAGTATGAACGCTTCCAGTTCATACCACACCCCGTCCAGGTACACCTCCACCCAACTGTGCAGGATGTTCCGGGGCGCGCTTTTGTACACGATGCCGGTCATGGCGCCCTTTTGCAGCTTTTTGTCGATCGTAAACCCATGCACCCGGCAGGGCACGCCCACCCCGCGCAGCAGCGCCATAAAAAGCGTGCCTTTTGTGTTGCACTGGCCGTATCCGTCCCGCAAAACCCGGGACGCCGGGATACCGTCGTCCACATTGTAGCCGAACAGAATTTCATCCCGGACAAAATCATAGATCTGCCGGATGCGGTGATACGCGTCCAGATCGTTCCACTTTCTGCCGCGGATCAGGCGCTGTATATTGGGGGCTGAAAAATCCAGCATCGGCGTTTCCTGCAAATAGTTTTCCATCTTCGTTGTCCTTATTTCCGGTTGGGTCTCCGCTTAAGCGCCAGCAGTTTCAGGTAGTCATCCAGGTCCGCCGTATCAGCCGGTGTGAACATCACCCATTTGCCGTCATGATAGGTTTCCGCTTCCTCGTACTGCCTGCAAACAGCGTCGGAAAGGCTGCCGCGTACCGTTTCCCATTTTTCCCGTTCCGCTTTCCCGAATACGATCATAAAGCCCAGGCAGTTCGGCCTTGCGTACAGGCAGCAAAGCGTTTTGCCGCCGCGCCGGTATTTGTACTCATAGGTCCAGTTTTTGCCGCCGGTGTTCCACAGGCGTTCCATATCATATTTTTCGTCAATGGCCGCGCACAAGGCCCGCCAGACTTCAAACAACGGCGGGCCGAGCAAGTCCCGAATGTCCGCGGGGGGCGGCGCCTTTTCCAGCATCGTGGTTCCTCCTTTTGGCAGGGTAGCCCGGCATCCGGGCGTTCAAAATGCAAACAAAAATCGGCCGCGCCAAAAAACGCGGCCGAAAACGGGTCTTGGAAAGTGAGATGCGGGCGCCTACCTGCCCTGCCGCAGCCGCGGCGGTCCGGGACGGAAAGGCGCTGCGCGAACCTGCGCCTGTTTACAGGCGCGGGAAGATCAGGTGTTGGGGGAGCTGTTCTTGAGGATAACGTCGTGGCTGCCGCCCTCCACGATCGAGGTGGAGGAGACCACCGTCAGGCGGGCTTTCTGCTGCAGTTCAGGGATGGACAGCGCACCGCAGTTGCACATGGTGGAACGCACCTTGTACAGCGTGGTCTGCACGCCGTCCGCCAGGGGACCGGCGTAAGGCACGTAGGAGTCCACGCCTTCCTCAAAGCTCAGCTTCTGGGCGCCGCCCAGGTCATAACGCTGCCAGTTGCGGGCGCGGTTGGAACCTTCGCCCCAGTATTCCTTGACATAGTTGCCGCCCACGCGCAGCTTGTTCGTGGGGGATTCGTCGAAGCGGGCAAAGTAGCGGCCCAGCATGACGAAGTCGGCGCCCATAGCCAGCGCCAGCGTGATGTGGTAGTCCTGCACGATGCCGCCGTCGGAGCAGATGGGCACATAGATGCCGGTCTCTTTGTAGTATTCGTCACGGGCCTTGGCGACCTCGATGACCGCCGTGGCCTGGCCGCGGCCGATGCCCTTGGTCTCGCGGGTGATGCAGATGGAGCCGCCGCCGATGCCGATCTTGACGAAGTCCGCGCCCGCTTTGGCCAGGAACATAAAGCCGTCGCGGTCCACGACGTTGCCCGCGCCCACCTTGACGCGGTCGCCGTAATGCTCACGGATCCAGGAGATCGTGCGGGACTGCCACTCGCTGAAGCCCTCGGAGGAGTCGATGCACAGCACGTCCACACCGGCGTCGACCAGCGCGGGCACGCGCTCGGCGTAGTCACGGGTGTTGATGCCCGCGCCCACGACGTAGCTCTTGTTCTCGTCCAGCAGTTCGTTGACGTTTTCCTTATGGGAATCGTAGTCCTTGCGGAACACCATGTACTGCAGGCGGCCTTCCTCGTCCACCAGCGGCAGGGAGTTGATCTTGTTGTCCCAGATGATGTCGTTGCAGTCATGCAGGCTGGTGGTGGCGGGCGCGGTGACCAGCTTGTCCAGCGGGGTCATGAACTCGGTCACTTTGAGGTCGCGGGTCATGCGGGACAGACGGTAGTCGCGGGACGCCACGATGCCCAGCAGCTTGCCGTGGGCGGTGCCGTCGTCGGTGATGGCGACGGTGGAGTGGCCGGTGCGCACTTTCAGGTCCAGCACGTCGCCCAGCGTGGCTTCCGGCGGCAGGTTGGAATCAGAGGTGACAAAGCCCTTCTTGTAAGCCTTGACGCGGCGGACCATGTCCGCCTCCTGCTCGATCGTCTGGGAACCGTAGATGAAGGACACGCCGCCCTGCTTGGCCAGCGCGATCGCCAGCTTTTCGCCGGAGACCGACTGCATGATGGCGGAGACCATCGGGATGTTCATTTCCAGGGGGCACTCCTCTTCCCCTTTACGGTACTTGACCAGCGGGGTCTTGAGGCTGACCGCCGTGGGCACGCACTCCGAGGAAGAATAACCGGGGACCAGCAGGTATTCCCCAAAAGTACGGGACGGTTCAGAAAAATAATACGCCATAAATGCACTCTCCTGACTTCCTGATTTGAACGATCAATGGATCCCGTGGGATCTCTTATATGATTAGAAAGATTGTACCACATTCCCCCAAAAAACACAAAAGTTTTCTTGAAAATCTTTCTTGCACGGTCCGGGGGAAAGTTGTGGAATTTGCACCAAAACGGCCGGAAAAAGTACGACTTCCCCGCCTGCAGCGCCGCCGGGCGCGGCGGGGTGTTCCCCACGGGGCGGATTTATGCTATAATAAGCCCATCTACAAAGAAAGGAATTTTCCTGTATGCTTGTGCAACGCCTCTCCCTGCTGGACCCCGGGCAGGCGCGGCGGCAGGTCTGGGCCCAGCGGTTTTTCTGCGCCGGGCTGGCGCTGCTGCTGGTCCTGTCCGAAGTGTTCAGTTCCAATATCCAGTCCACCCTGCCGGGCGTGAGCCATCTGGCGCGCCTGGCGCTGACCGGCGGCGCCGTGGCGCTGCTGGGCGCCAAAGCCGTGCTGCTCCCCGATTCCCCCCGCCACTGGCAGGCGGCCGTGGGCGCTGCGGCGGTGCTGTACACCGCCTTTGCTGCCTGGTACGGGGACGATGTGTGGTTTTTTCTGGCGGCGCTGGTGGGGCTGGCGGCCAAGGACGTGGACCTGCGCGGCGCGCTGCGGGTCTATCTGATCACGGCGGTGGCGGGGCTTTTGTTCGTACAGTTGCTGCATTTTGCCACGCCGCTGATGCCCTATAACTTCTACTGCCGCAACTGGGATTTCGGTTACGGTCACTACAACGGCTTCGGCGCGCGGCTGGTGGGCGTGTTCTTCGCCTGGGCGTGGCTGCGGCACGACCGCATGCGCTGGTTCGACTGGGCCGGGCTGGCGGCGATGCTGGTCTTTACCTATAAAGTGCCGGGCAGCCGGGGGGCTGCCGGGGCCATGGCCGCGCTGCTGGTGCTGTTCGCCGTGCAGAAGTTCCTGCTCCGCCTGTTCGATAACCGCATCTGGTACGCGCTGGCGATCCTGCTGCCGGTGGGGCTGTGCGCTTTCAGCCTGTACGCCGGGTATGTGTATAATCCCGAATGGCCCTATGAGCGGATGGCCCTGCTTTTGCTGAGTATCTTCCTTTCGGGCCGGTTCGAGATCTGGCACAATGTGTTCTGGGGGGCGGACCTGTCCTGGCTGGGCGGCCTGCCCACCGACGGCGACGAGCACCACGCCATCGACAATGCGTTCCTGGCGATCCCCATGAACAAGGGGTACCTGGGTGCGATCCTGGTGGCGGTGTTCTTCCTGCTGCTGCTGTGGCGGCTGTCGAAGCACCGCCACGCCACCGAAGTGCTCTGCCTTGTGGCGCTGACGCTGTATGTGTTTATGGAGAACAAGCCGTTCCTGCTTTCGGCCAACCCCTTCCTGCTGCTGGCTCCCTGCGTGTTCTTTGGCGGCGGCCTGCCGCCGGAACAGCCGCTGCCGGTGGTGTGCAAACGCCGAAGTTGACCGCCTGTTTGTGTCCCATGCATTTTTCACCAACATACCAAATCATTGGTAAACCGCAGTGGGGCGGCATGGCAAAACGCCATGCCGTCCCCACTATTCTGTTATTCTAAAAGCAAGCCTTAAAACATAAAACCGCAAAGCAGAAAAAGAGCGGCAGAACTTTACGTTCTGCCGCTCTTTAGTTGGTGCGGAAGATGGGACTTGAACCCACACGTCATGGACACACGCACCTCAAACGTGCCTGTCTGCCGATTCCAGCACTTCCGCTTACAGGTTAACTGCAAGGGGTATTTTAGCACAGGAAGCGCCCAAAAGTCAAGTCCCCCGCTCCATTTATTTTACAAACTCCGCCTTTCCGGGGCAAAGCGGCGTCCGGGGGCCGCCCCGCCCAAGCGGCAGCGCCGAAAAAGTTTCCCAACACGCCCCCAAAAGCATGGCCGCCGTTTTTATCGCGCCGCAAAGGGCAGCCGCCGCAATCCATGCCGGGGGCTGCCCCCGGCGCCTGTGCGGGGCATTTCCCTATCGTTACGCCAGCGGCCGCGCACCCACGCAGTAGGTGCGCCCGTTCCAGGGTTCGAAGCCCTCGCAGGTCTGGAAGCGGTACTCCTGCACGGGAACGCCGTCGTCGTTCTGCATCGTGGCTACCAGCGTGTCGCCGTCCCAGTCAAACTGCCAGGCCGTGTCCAGGCCCTGGTAGCCGGGCACCGCGCCGCTGTCCAGCCCGGCGCTGTAGGTTTCGATCTGTTCCGGGGTGAAACCCTGCCATTCCCTGGCAAAGAAGCGTTCGTTGCTGCTCCAGTCGTTTTCCCCTGTAAAGTCGATGGTCAAAAACATATTGGCGTAGTGGCCCTGCGTCCCCGCGTCTTCCCACTGGGAAGCGTCCTGGTCGAAGTCCTGCGCGCGGCAATAGAGATAGCGGTAGAGTTCTTCCTCCGTCCAGTCTTTGGGCGTGTCAAACTCCCGCAGCCCGGCCGCCGCCATCGCCCGGCACTGGTGCAGCAGCATACGGGACTGGTACATCGTCAGGCTTTCCACCATCGCGGTCTGGTCCGGGCGCAGCGTCAGCGTTCCCCGTTGGGCCGTCCCCCGTCCGCCTGCGTACTCGCAGGGCTGGGCGGCGTCCGCCGGTGCAAAGATATAGACATAGCCTGCCCCGTCGCTGTATTGGGGTCCCAGATAGTAGGTCTCCGGCTCATACTCTGTATAAAACTGGACCTGGACCAGCATGCCTTCGCCTTCATAGATACGGTCCAGCATGGGTTTCTCCTCCGCCTGTTCGGCATAGGCCAAAACCAGCATCAGTTCTTCGCTGTAGATACAATCCTCATAACGCAGCACCGACGCCGCCACAATTTCCACCAGCGCATAACGGCGGCCTTGTGACCCCGCGGTCATCTCGTTATACCAGTACTGCTGGGCCCGCAGGGCGGCGTCCTCCTGCTGGGCATAGTTGAACACCGCCGCCCCGGCCGGGTCTCGCGTTGGTTCCGGCGTCGGGGATGGGCTCGCCGCGGGCAGGGCAGCGGTATCCTCCGTGGCCGGTGCGGTGCTTTCCGCCGGGGCTGGCGCTGCGCCCGCAGATCCCGACGGCGGCGCGGCTGTGCAGCCGGTCAGGGCGGCCAGCAGCACCCCGGCGGCCCCCAGCAGGGCAAGCGGACGAAGAACCAGACGTTTTTTCATGGCAAATGCACCTCCCTTTTCTATTTTTATTCTATCGTTCTGCATTTTTTATCGTCAAGCCGCAAAATGCACAAAGGATCGCATAAGATTTCGTCAATATGCCGCAACTTCGGCATTTTTTGCGTTTTCCCCACCCGCGCAGACCGCAAAACTGCAAAAAAGCAGCCCTCCGGCAGCCGCCGGTCTCCCGGCCATACTGTCAGAGGGCTGTGTATTCAGGATGGTTTGCGTTTGGGCGCGTCAACGCAGGAACAGGTTACCGTCCGCAGCAGCGTCCACAGTCAGGGTGTCCCCGGCGCCGTGGGCCCCGGCGATGATCTCCTTGGCGATCATCGTTTCCACATGGGCCTGGATATACCGCTTCAGCGGACGGGCGCCGTAGATGGGATCATACCCGCCGTCGATGATGGCGTTCTTGGCGGCATCGGTCACGTCCAGCTTCAGTTGTTTGTCGGCCAGACGGCTGCGCAGGTCGGCCAGCATCAGGTCCACGATGGAACCGATCTCCTGCTTGGTCAGGCTCTTGTAGTACACGATGTCATCCAGACGGTTGAGGAACTCCGGCCGGAACTGCCGCTTGAGCAGTTGGCTGATGGCCTCCTGCGCCTGGGCGGACAAATCGTTGCTGCCCTGGGCGCGGCTCTTTTCCAGGTCTTCCAGAATGAGGTCGGAGCCCAGGTTGGAAGTCAGGATGATGACGGTGTTCTTGAAGTCCACCGTGCGGCCCTGGCTGTCGGTGATGCGGCCGTCGTCCAGCACTTGCAGCAGGATGTTGAACACATCGGGGTGGGCCTTTTCGACCTCGTCGAACAGTACCACGCTGTAGGGGTGGCGGCGGACAGCCTCGGTCAGTTGGCCGCCCTCCTCATATCCCACATATCCCGGAGGCGCGCCGATCAGGCGGGAAACGCTGAACTTCTCCATATATTCGGTCATGTCGATGCGCACGAGGTTCTTCTCGTCATCGAACAAAGCCTGCGCCAACGCCTTTGCCAGTTCGGTCTTGCCCACGCCCGTGGGGCCCAGGAACAGGAAACTGCCGATGGGCCGGTTGGGGTTGGCGATGCCGGCGCGGGAGCGCAGGATGGCGTCAGACACCTTCTGCACGGCTTCATCCTGGCCAATGACCCGCTGGTGCAGCACGTCCGGCAGGCGCAGCAGTTTTTCCCGCTCGCCTTCCACCAGTTTTGCCACCGGGATGCCGGTCCAGCGCGCCACGATGCGGGCGATCTCCTCATCGGTCACGCGGTCACGCAGCAGGCTGGCTTCCTTCTTCTCGTTGGCGAGTTTTTCTTCGGCTTCCAGCTCTTTTTGCAGGTTGGGCAACTTGCCGTACTGCAACTCGCCCGCTTTGGCGTAGTCGCCGGTGCGGGTGGCCTTTTCGATCTCCGCCTTGGTGGATTCCACCTCGGCGCGCAGGGTCTGGACCTTATTGATGGCGTTCTTCTCGTTCTCCCACTGGGCCTTCTTGCTGTTGAAGCTGTCCCGCAGTTCGGCCATCTCTTTTTCCAGCGCCGCCAACCGCTGCTTGGAGAGTTCGTCCGTTTCCTTCTTCAAAGACGCTTCCTCGATTTGCAGTTGGGTGATGCGGTGGTTCATCTCGTCCAGTTCGGCGGGCATGGAATCCAGTTCGGTCTTGACCATGGCGCAGGCTTCGTCCACCAGGTCGATAGCCTTGTCGGGCAGGAAACGGTCGCTGATATAGCGGTCGGACAAGGTCGCCGCCGCGATCAGTGCGCCGTCCTGGATCTTGACGCCGTGGAACACCTCATACCGCTCTTTCAGGCCGCGCAGGATGGAGATGGTGGCCTCCACCGTGGGCTCGTTGACCATGACCGGCTGGAAACGGCGTTCCAGCGCGGGGTCTTTCTCGATATATTCGCGGTACTCGTCCAGCGTGGTGGCGCCGATGCAGTGCAGTTCACCGCGGGCCAGCATGGGCTTGAGCAGGTTGCCCGCGTCCATGGCGCCGTCGGTCTTGCCCGCGCCCACGATGGTGTGCAACTCATCAATAAAGAGGATGATCTTGCCCTCGGACTTCTTGACTTCATTCAGAACGGACTTCAGCCGTTCCTCGAACTCGCCGCGGTACTTGGCGCCCGCCACCAGCGCGCCCATGTCCAGACTGAACACGGTACGGTCCTTGAGGTTTTCCGGCACGTCGCCGCGCACGATCCGCTGGGCCAGCCCTTCGGCGATGGCCGTCTTGCCGACGCCCGCTTCACCGATCAGCACCGGGTTGTTCTTGCGCTTGCGCGAAAGGATGCGGATGACGTTGCGAATCTCGGAATCACGGCCGATGACGGGGTCCAGCTTGTTGGCGCGGGCCATCTCCACCAGGTCCTGGCCGTACTTTTTCAGGGCGTTGTAGGTGGATTCGGGGTTGTCGCTGGTGACGCGCTGGTTGCCGCGCACGGCGGAAAGCTGCTTCATGAACGCTTCCAGCGTGATGTGGAAGGTCTGGAACAGCTCCCCGGCCGCCTTGCCCGGGCGGCGCAGGATACCGATGAACACATGCTCCACGCTGATGTATTCATCTTTCATCTGGGTGGCCTGTTCCTGGGCGGCGTTCAGCGCCCGGTCCAGGTCGCCGGAAATATAGACTTTTTCGGGGTCACGGCCGGAGCCGGTCACACGGGGCAGCGCCTCGACTTTTTGCAGGGCCGCCTGGGCGAAAGCGTTGGGGTCGGCCCCCAGGGTGGTCAGCAGTTGGGGGATCAGCCCGTCCTGCTGCTGGGCCAGCGCGGCCAGCAGGTGTTCCTGCTCCACCGCCTGGTTGGAATATTCCACCGCAAGGCGCTGGGCGCTTTGCAGGGCTTCCATGGTCTTTTGGGTAAACTGGTTCATGTTCATAGTGCGTACCTCCTTACTGTGCAGATACACGCGCTTATCTATTAGCAACGGGGGGTTTTGAGTGCTTTTTGCCCGCCGTTCCCGCGGCGGCATCATGTTTCGCTCTTTTCTTTCGGATTAGCGCTCTAACCATCCGACTGCTAATATTGTAGCACATTCCCCCGCTGTGTCAATAGGAAATCGGTAAAATATTTGTGAACGTCCCGCCCGCGGGGCATTGATAGTTTTCGGAAAGAAGTATAGAGTAGACTGTGGACCATGGAAAGGAGGACGGGACCATGCGCCCTATTTTGATTGCAGAAGACGAACGGCCCATCGCGGACCTGATCGAACTGACCCTGACCGGCGCGGGCTACACCTGCGAACAGGCCAACGACGGCGAGAAAGCCGCCGACCTGATCGCGGAACATGACTATGAACTGGCCGTGCTGGACATCATGCTGCCGGGCATCGACGGCTATGAACTGCTGCGCTACCTGCGCAGCACCGGCACGCCGGTGATCTTCGTCACCGCCAAGACTTCCTTGCAGGACCGGGTGCGGGGGCTGAACCTGGGGGCCGACGATTACCTGACCAAGCCCTTTGAACCGCTGGAACTGGTGGCCCGTGTGGAAAGCGTGCTGCGCCGCACGGGCCGTGCCAACGTGGTGCTGCGGGCCTTCGGCGTAGAATTGGACCCCGCCGCCCACACGGTGACCCGGGACGGCCAGCCGGTACACCTGGCCCCGCGGGAATTTGAACTGCTGGAACTGCTGATGCGCAACCGCGGCCTGACGCTGTACCGCGAAGTGCTGTATGAACGCCTGTGGGGCGACGACGAAGCCTTTGACACCCGCCCGCTGGACCTGTGCATCGCCCGGCTGCGCAGAAAGCTGGGTTGGAAAGACGAGATCCACACCGTATTCCGCGTGGGATACCGATTGGAACAGGAGGACGCGCCATGAAACTGGGACACAAACTGACGCTGGCCCTGTTGTGCGTGCTGGCGCTGGTGCTGGGGCTGTGTACGCTGTGGACCCAGGACCGCCAATGGGAACGGGCCTTGCAGGACGCCCGCAGCGCCGCGCTGGCCAACTGGCAGCGGGAAGCCGACGCCCTGCAAAAAGGGCTCCGCCCCGACGACCAATACAGCAATTATAACCAAGAACTGTACAGCCGCGCATGGCGCTACCTGATGCAGCCCGGCGCCCCCCGCGCCGCGCTGGCGGTGTACGGGCAGGACGGGACGATGCTGGCGTCCAGCATGCCGGTGACGCTGGCCCAGACCGAACTGGCCCGCGCCGTGCCGGGGGATGCGGACTTGCAGCTTTTGACCGCCGTAGCCGCCGACGGCACGCGGTACTTCCTGTGCAGCGGGCTGGTGCTGCTGCCGGAGGAATGTGTGACGCTGGTGAGCGCCCAAAGCCTGGACGGCCTGTTTGCCGACCGCGCCCTGCGGCTGCGGGACGCCGTGCTGACGCAGGCCGCCGCCCTGGCGGTGGCCGCCCTGCTGACGCTGCTGTTCTGCCGCCGGATGATGCGCCCGCTGGAACGGCTGGAAGCTGCCAGCCGCCAGATCGCGGCGGGGGCCTACGACCGGCGCACCGCCCTGCCCGGCAGCGACGAGATTGCCGGATTGAGCCGCAGCTTTGACGCCATGGCCGCCGCCGTGCAGGAGAAGGTCAACGACCTACAGCGGCACTTGCAGGCGCGGGACGCCTTTGTAGCGGCCTTTACCCATGAACTCAAGACCCCCATGACCAGTATGCTGGGGTATGCGGACCTGCTGCGCGGGGCCGAGGTCCCCACCGCCACCCGGCGCAAGGCCGCCGACTTTATCTACCATGAAAGCAAGCGTCTGGAAGCCCTGAGCGGCCGCCTGATGGAACTGATGCAGTTAGAGCACGAAACGCCCCCGGCGCTCGGTCCTGTGCGGCTGGACGCGGTGTTCCGCCAGACGGGCCGGGCGCTGCCCGAAGGCGCGCCCACGCCGGTATTTGCCGCCTGCCGCACCGTGGTGCTGGCCCAGCGGGAACTGCTGTGCGACCTGCTGTACAACCTGCTGCAAAACGCCCGCCGGGCCACCCCGGCCGACGGCACGGTGGCCGTGGAAGTACATGAAGAAGCAGACCACGTGACGCTGACCGTGCGGGACACCGGCTGCGGCATTCCCGCCGGGGACCTGCCCCATGTGACCGAACCTTTTTATATGGTGGACAAGTCCCGCGCGCGGAACCAGGGCGGCAGCGGCATGGGGCTGGCCCTGTGCGCCCGCATTGCGGAACTGCACGGCACCCGCCTGGAACTGGAAAGCCGCCCCGGCGCGGGGACCCGCGTACACTTTACCCTGCAAAAAGCAAAGGAGGACGGCCATGAAGCTGCGTAACACCCTGCTGCCGCTGGCGGGCACGCTGGCGCTGATGGCGCTGTGTACCGCCCTGCCCTTTTTATGGTTTGCCCTGCGGGACCGCCAGTTGGACGGCGCGGTGCAGACTGCCGCCACCCGGCCGGAATTTTTGAGCGCCGCCGGGCGGGAAAACCCGGTAGCGAGGGAACTGTACTATTGGCGGGAACAATCGGACGGCGTGCCCACCTACGACTCGGGTGGGCCAGTGGATACCGCCGCTGCCCGCCAGACCGTACTGCCCGGCCTGCAAACGCTGCGCGGGGTACTGCCCGACGCCATGCAGACCGCCGCCGAAGAACTGGTGGCCGAAGCTGCGGAAGTAACCGTCAGCCACCCCGCCGACGGCATGACGGCCTACGATTTTTCAGCCGGGGAGGAGCGGTTCCTGCGGCTTTGGTACAGCGACGGCGGGGCACTGGTCCAGGTGAACGGCAACGTAGGCAGCGGCGACGGGTTCGACCCGGCCGCAGCCGCCGCGGCCTACCGCACCATGCTGGGGCTGGACGATTTTACCGACTGGGAGGACGCCGACCCGCGCGGGTACGGCGACCCGGCCCCCCTGTACAGCGCCGACGCGCAGTTGTATCTGGTCGCCAACATCGACCGCGGATATTTCAACCTGAGCGTCACATCCGTATCACCGGAAGCCTACGCGAAATTTTAATGTTTTCATAAAAAGGAGGATATGCCATGAAACGCGCCCTTTCTCTTGCACTGGCCGCTTTGCTGCTGGCGGGCTGCACCGC
>SAMEA3387511__coassemble_1312_pt1 | contig 59677 bp, 52 predicted proteins | sample SAMEA3387511__metabat2_low_PE_011 | metagenome-assembled genome bin SAMEA3387511 (sample SAMEA3387511) | Felis catus | biome: Faeces | place: United Kingdom | collected 2012
TCATTTAGGCGCTGGCTTTTATCTCGGCCTTATAGGCCGCTCGTCATGCCACCCCCCCTCTTAGGGGTGGTCATGACTCATCTCAAATGCAGTACAATGATAAAAGCTAAAAGAGCCTTGCAGAAGGGGAACACCTTCCGCAGGCTTTTTGCTGTTTATTTTGCGTTTCCCGTATAACGCTTTTCCATATGCCGGAATATGAGAATATCGCGGAAGTGAGAAGCGCATATTCGATAGGGAATGATGCCACCTTAAAGCCGTCTGTATATCGTTTGGAACGCGGCATACAGAGGGAAAATCGAACGTCTGAATGTATTGACATATGCCCCATATAAAATCCAGGGAGAACCTGTGTAAGGTAGCAAAAGTGAGTGGCGACAGGCTGCTGCCCGAAGTTCGTAATCTATAGGCGCTTGTTGGAGGAATCTTTGCAGAGTATTCTGTCTACTTAACCCCGGAAATGGTAGGTCGTGTAATAAGGTAATAGGGGATAGTTCCGTGAAAGCTGACATTACCGAAGCGAGAGTGCCGCAAAAAAGCAAAAAGGTTTAAGCGTTTACCCATAGGAAAAAACAATGCCTCTTGAGGAGAAAACAAAAACGGCAGAAGGTGTGAACCTTCTGCCGAAGAGTATAGGAACGTGAAAACTACCAAGCACGCTGCTGGTGCAGGAAGCAAGTGCGAGCGTTAGACTGTCGGCCCCTGCGCAGAATCGTCTTTCGCTTCGGGTGGGGCGGGCTGAGGTTTTCGGGTGCGTTTGCACCAGACCAGTGCGAACACGACTGCAACGAATATCACGACAAGTGCAGCCAGCAACACGAACCAGATATTGGCGGTGGTTACTTCCGCCATAAAAGTGATCTGCCCACCGGGGCAGTCAATCAGCAGGTAACTGCCGTCCACCTGGGGCTTTTGTTTGACCCAGGTGTCACCCTGCTGTACCCATACGGTGTAGTGGGCTGCGGTGTCCGGCTTGCGAAAGTGTACCGTGCAGTCTGATGCACCGAACACCGGGTCGGTCACTGTGACGGTATAGGCCGTACCACTGTGTGTGCGGCCGTCTGCATCGCTGAAGCTGGTCTCGGCAGTGGCGACGTTGACCTGGGCCTGCGGGCTGAAGCTGCCATCTACCAGCACCTGCGGCGTTTCACCGCTGTCATCGGCCAGGGCAGAGGCGTAGGGAATGTATTCGGCTTCCACCGTCTGACTGTACGTCAGATTGCTGTAATCCATATCCGGCCATTGGCCTACATAGCCGTCTTTCTGCGGCACAGCGGGCAGGCTGGTCACGCCCTCGCCGTAGCGGAAAGTCACGGTGGCTACTGTCTTTCCGTCTGCAACAAAGGTCAGTTCCAGCCGGGCGAAGCCATCCGGCGCGGCAGGGTCGGATGCCAATTCTTCAAAGCTGGCGGGCAGGGCTTGGGCGGCACGGGTCACGCCATCCACTGCGCCAAGGCTCTCGTGAATGTACTGATTATCGGCCAGCGCTGCGTCTGTGGGTACACGGCCAGCGATGGTCCCGGCATAGCGGATAGGCTGCCCATCTTCGCCGGGCAATAGTTCCACCATCGTGCGGCAGCCAGTGATTTCAGCGCCATACCCGGCGATACCGCCGACTTCTTCGTCGCCGGTCAGCGCACAACGTGCCCAGCAGCTTTCCAGAATGCCTGCGCTTTGCCCGGCAATGCCGCCTACCTGGGTGGTACCGGTCACGTTGCCGGTGTTTTCACAATCAGCTGCGTAACCAAAGTCCATTCGCCCGGCAACACCCCCGGCCGCTTCTTTTTTGGCGGTGACGGTGCCGCTGTTGCGGCTGTCCAGCACGATCAGGCGAAGCTGCACTTCCGCAGAAAGGGCGCTGCCTGTGCCATCCTGCTGCCAGTGCCCGGCGGGGTCGGTGTCCAGTTCATTGGCCAGGCTGCCGACGATACCGCCCACGCAGCTATCGCCCAGTATTTCACCTGTGTTGCCGGCGTTGACCAGGCAGCCGTTGCCCTGTTCCTGGAGCAGTTGTTCGGCCTGTTCGCGGGAGACGTCGGTGAAAACGGCTTCCGACTCATTTGCGTCAGGAGAAGATGTCAATGCGCGCACGGCGTCCACGACACGGCCCAGTTGGTCGTTGACAGCGCGCAGGTCGCCGGTCAGGGTATCGCCAGCCGCATTGACCGCAGTATTCAGCGCGTCAAATCCATCCAGTAGCGTCCCCAGTGCAGTGTTCAGGGCATCGCTCTGTTCAGCTACCGTACTGTCCAGGCTGGGAACTGTTACGGTCGGCTGCCCGGCCAGGCCGGTCGTGATCTTCTCGATGCCTGCCACGGCACTTTGCAGGGCTTGAGATACTGCCTGCAGCGATGTTTTCAGCGCAGCCAGGTCAGCGGGCAGCGTTTCGCCGGCAGTGTCCCAGGCGGATTGCAAGGCGTTTACTGCGGCGGCCAAAGCTTCCAACCCTGTGTTCAGGCTGTCCCCGGCGGCAAAAAGCTGATCTACTGCGGCGCACAATTCTTCCCATGCGGTAGACAACGCACTTTCGGAGGTCTGCCCCTGCCATTGCAGGGCTTCAGCGGCGGTGTGTACCTGTTCGAGCGCAGCGCGGAAAGATTCAGTTGTTGCCTGCAGGGTTTCGATCTGAGTGCGCAGGGCATCCACTTCGGCGGGCGTAAGGCTGGCGGTCAGTGCGTCCAGTGCCGTCAGCATGTCGTTGGTGGCAGAAACCGCCTGCCCTGCGGCTTCAAGACCGCTGTCTGCTGCCGCTAAAATGGCACTCAGGTCGGGTGCATCGCTGGTCAGCTGAGCGTGGATATCTTCGCGGCTTTGCAGCATGGTATCTCGCGCCTGCTGGTACACCCGCAGGGCTTCGAGCAGATTCTCCAGTTCCTGGGGGCGGCCGTCGGCTGTGCCGAAACTGCTCAGCAGCCGGTCGAGTTCCTGGACGGCATCCTGCACCTGCGCGGCGGCGCTGCGCAGTGATGCCAGTGCGTCGGCCAATGTTTGCCAGGCGGCCTGGCTTTCGCTGTCATTGCCAAGGGCGTCTCGCAAAGCCTGCAGCGCGTTGTAAGCGTGTTCCAGCGCAGAATGGGCGTGGCTGCGCGCGGCAGCAAAGGCTTCAGCGGCGGTCTGTAGCTGTGCTTGGGCCTCCTCGCCCAATTCCGCCACAGCAGCGGCATCCTGCAAAATCTGTTCCAGGGCATCCCCGGCGGCGTCGGCCTGTTCGAGTGCGGTGCCGATCGAATCGAGCACGGGGCCCAGATGGTCAATGACCCAGGAAAAACGGCTCGCCGCGCTGTTGACTGCTTCGATGCCGCCGTCCGCCCAGTCGATCATGCCGTCGGCCAGTGCGCTGGTACTGTCCTTGGCTGTGCGCGTGGCTTCGGTCAGGTTGGAGAGCGCGGCAGAAACGCCGTCCCCGCTCGTGTCCATATCGGTGAGCAGGGTGTCCATTTCGGTTTGCAGAGCGTCCAACTCGTTATACAGGGCATCCAATTTGCCGCCATCATATTGCACGGTCAGCACGGGTTCCAATTGACCGGCCACCCCGCCCACGTCCTGGCTGCCCTGCACGGTACCGCTGTTGACGCAACCGTCCAGATAGCCGGAGGTGCGGCCGACGATGCCGCCTACGTTATTGCCGACGCTGGCATAGCCAATAGAGGCGGAGTTCTGGCAGCTCTGCAAAATACCGCCTGAACGCCCGGTGATGCCGCCGATGTCGCTGACGGCGGCCAAAGCCGCGCCGTCCTCGCCGGAAAGGTCGATCCCGACCAGCTTGCCGGCAGCGTCAGGCAGAATAGTGTTGACCGCGCCGTCGTTTTGACAGCGCACGATGCTGCCCAGGTTTTGCCCGGCGATACCGCCGGCCATGCGGTCGGCCTGTACGGCGGCGTGGTTTTGACAGTTGATGATCTGGCCGCTGGTTTCGTTGCGGCCGACAAGACCCCCGGCTTCCTGGTTTGCCGTCACTTGGCCGGATGCACTGCACCCGCGCACAAGGCCGCGGTTTTCGCCCGCCAACAGGCCCTGTATGGTGGCATCGTCCCCGCCGGTTGTACCTTGCAGGTGGAGGTCCTCCACCACGGCGGACGCTTCAAGATAGCGGAAGAACCCCTGCACGTCGCCGCCGCCACCCAGCACCAGGCCGGAGATGGTGTGCCCCTGTCCGTCGAAATGGCCGCTGAACACCGGCAGACCGGTAAAGTCATGGCCGGTCAGGTCCAGGTCGGCTTGCAGCTTCACAGTAAGATTTTGGGTGGCGGTATCCACGATGCAGCGCGTTTGCAGCGCCAGCAGATCATCAACGGTGTTGATGGTGACGGTCTCGCCGCCCGCTGTGCCGGCTTCCTCCGCCAGGGCCGGCAGGGAAACGCCAAGCGCCAGTACAACCGCCAGCAGCAGGGCGGTCAGCCGCTTAGTCAGTTGTTTCATCGGATGTTCCCTCCTGTGTATCGGGATGTGCGGCTGCGGCAGATTCGGGCGGCGGGTCGATTGTAGGCGGCAGCGTCTGCATCTGACCGGTAGCCATCTGCAAAGTGGCATCACCGCGGATCGTCCCGTGCAGGGTTCCGTCCACATAACCGTGGATGTAACCGCGCACATGACCGTCTACGTGCAATACCGCGCCGTGGACTTCCTGCTTGGAGGGGGAGGGCAGGCGCAGGATAAAGCGGGTGCGCTCGACGATGGCATCGCCCAGCACCAGGATCTGCGGCAGGATGAACAGTACCAGGAAAATGGAAATCAGCGTGCCGCGGCACAGGCATTCGCCGATACCGGCAATGTAAGGCTGTGTGGTGATGCAGCCGATGAGGAAAGCCGCTGACGTCAAAATGCTGCCCGAAGTCAGAATGGTGGGGAAGGCAAGGTTCAGTGCCGCCACAATGGCTTGTTTGGGCGGCATTTGTTTTTTACAGTCACTGTAACGGGTGGAAACAACGATGGCATAGTCGATGTTTGCGCCCATCTGGATGGCGGTGACGATGAGATAACTCATGAAAAAGACATAGTCCCCGGTGAGCGCCGGAACCGAAAAGTTGAGCCAGATGCTGCCTTGAATGACCAGGATCAGCAGCAGCGGCAGACCCGCCGACTGGAAGGTGTACAGCAGCACGATGATGACGAACACCGCGCTCAGCACACTGATGAGGACGTTATCCTGGGCAAATGTGGTGGCCAGATCGTAATCGCTGGTAGAGTTGCCTACCAGCAGTACAGCGTCCGGGCCGTAGTATTTTGCGGCTTCCTTGTGGATGGTCTGTAAAAAGTCGAAGGTATCCTCGCCTTCTTCCGGCAGAGTCAGTGCCAGCACGATCCGGTCATAGTTGGTGCCCTGCATCTGGTCCTGGGCCATCTTCAACTGGCTCTGAATATCGTCGAGGTTCGCCTGCATGTCGGCATCCAGAGTGACGGCGCCCGAATCGGCCTTGTCACATAAAAACAGCAGCAGGTCCATCAGCGGCAATTTATAATCGTCCAGGCTGGCAAGATTCCCCAGGTCGTCGTTTTCGGCGGCGTACAGCGCGTAAATTGCCGAAGTGGAACTGTAATCAAGATCGGCAGCTTCTGCCAGTTCGCGCGGGGTCAGCTCATCGGTCAATACGTAACCGCCGATGGCCTCTATGTTCGCCAGCCCCATGGCGTAGTCCACTTCGGGATAGCTTTCCAGCGTATCTAATAGATGCGCTTCTGCATCGTGGTTACCCTTGGGCACCAGCAGCGCCATGATGTTTTGCGTGCCAAAGGTGTCGTCAATGCGTTGCTGAGCGATTTGGGTATCGTTTTGACGAAAGGTTTTGAGCAAAGTTTCGCCGTAAGCAAACGGACAGTCGCTGGAAAGGAAAAAGCCGACGACGGCCAGCGCCACAAAGAGCGGCGCCCCCACAAACCGCAGGCGAACGGCAAAACGCCCCCAGGCGTCGATGCGGGGGATCAGCTCCCGGTGGACCGTTTTTTCCAGCAGCGGGGCAAACAACATCAGCAGCGCAGGCATCAGGGTAAATACCGACAGCATGCTGAAACAGATTGCCTTGATGAGGACCAGCCCGAGGTCGAAGCCGATGCGGAACTGCATGAACATCATTGCGGCCAGGCCGGAGATGGTCGTCAAACTGGAGGAGGCGATAGCCGGGATGGAAGCCGCCAGCGCAAGGATGCAGGCCTCGCGGTCGGCATGGGTGCGGCGTTCCTCAGTGAAGCGGTGCAACAGGATGATGGCGTAGTCGATAGCCAGCGCCAGTTGCAGCACGACGGATACAGAGTTGGAAACGAAGGAAATTTCGCCGCAGAGGAAGTTGGTGCCCATGTTGAGCAGCGCCGCCGCGGCAAATGTCAAAATCAGCACCGGCACCTCGGCATAACTGCGAGAAGTAAGCAACAGCACCACCACGATGATGACCGCGGCGATGAGCAGAATGATCTGCATCTCGCTGTCCAGCGTGTCCGCCATCGAAACGCCGATCGTGGTGGAAATGTAAGCATCATAGGGGGCTACGGCCGCCCGCACGGCGTCCATGGCGGCCAAAACAGATTCATCCGTTTCCGGGCCGTTGAAAGTCACATCAAAGAGCGCGTCGGTCCCTTTCCAGTGGTCGGCGGTATCGTCAAACTCTACCGAGAAAACGCCCTCGATGCCCCGCAGTTCTTCGGCCAGGCGGTCGGCCCGGTCATAGGTCGTCTGGCTGATCATCACCCGTGCGGTGCCATAGGTGACGAACTCGTCCTCCATTACGGTCAGGCCGCGGCGGGTCTCGGTATCAGCAGGCAAGTAGGCGGTCAGGTCGTCGCAGACCTGCACCCACCCGCGGGACACCACGCAGAACGCCAGCGCGATGATATAAAGGAACAAAATGATTTTGCGTTTGTCTACAATTGCCGTAGCCAGCTTGCCAAAAAAGCCCTGGCTGCCCGATTGTTGCATGTGGCTCGCTCCCTTTGCTTTTGCAACATTGATAAAGTTGAGCAGAAAGTCAAATATGAACACCTGTTGACTTTTGCCTGTGAGCTGATTATACTGAGGGAAATCGCGGGGTTCAACAGGCAATCTGGCATCCAAACGTACAAAAACAGACACATTGCCTGCAAAGTGTCTGTTTTTGGTAAAAAAGTTTACAGGAGTGATTCTGATGGCAAAAGCCGAATACCGCAGCGCCGTCCGTTCCCGCCGCCTTATCAACCAGGCGGTAGCGGAACTGATGAAAGAAAAGCCGCTCGATAAGATCACTGTGACCGACGTGGTCAAGCGGGCGGACATCAATCGCGGCACTTTCTACGCCCACTATACCGACGTGCCCGATGTGCTGGCGCAGCAGATGGATGCCGCCTGCCAGACGCTGTGTGATGCGCTGGCAGACCGCGGGACTGCCAGCGATCTCAACAATGTGGGGGTCGTGCTGCGCAAGTTGCAGGTTTTCTTTGAAGATAACTTCGACTTTTTCTCGGCGTTGCTGTCGTCCAGTCTGGCGCAGGCCGCTACGGAGCAGTTGCGGGATCTTTTTATCGAGTGCATGACCGCCCACCCGCCCCAGGGCGTTTCGCCGGAAAGGTTTCTGTTTTCGATCCGCTTTGCTTCCGGCGGCATGGTCGCCATGTACCGTGACTGGGTGGCCGGTAAGCTGCCGATGACCCTTGACCAGTTGACCACAACGGCCACTGCTGTTGTGGAAAGCATGGCGCCCGAACGCTATAAAAGCGGGCACGCGGGAGAAAAATAACGGTTTGAAAAAGTCTTGCATTTGCACAGCAAGTGAAGGGAAAAACAGCCAGGGGCAACGGCATCGAACCTGTAACAAATGCCCTGTTTCACTTTGCAGCACTGTACAATTAGAAATACTGCAACTATAATAGAACCCGGAGGAAATACCGATGGATGCTGAATTGTTGGAAACACTTTCCCGCATAACGCCGGAGGAACGGCGGCTGCGGGATGGGGAAGCACTGGACCGCACCCTGTACGCCACGGGGCAGGAGTTTGAGGTGGAGGCGGCCAAGCTGCTGCGCCAGGGGCAGATGATCACGATCCGGCCGCATACGCGGTTCGTGGCCTTTCCACGCCACAGCCATAATTATGTAGAGATCATGTATGTCTGCACCGGGCAGATCACCCATATCATCGGCGGCGGAACAACGGTGCATCTGCGGGCCGGGGAACTGCTGTTTTTGAACCAGCGGGCCAGCCATGCGATCCAGCGGGCAGACGCCGGGGACGTGGCGGTGAATTTTATTGTCCTGCCGCAATTCTTTGACTTCGCCTTTCAGATCGTGGGGACGGGCAGCCTGCTGGGGCGCTTTTTGCTGGGAACGCTGCAAAACGGCGGGGCGGAGATCACCCATCTTTTGTGCCACACGGCGGACCTTCTGCCGGTGCAGAATCTGGTCGAAAGTATGGTGTGGAGCCTGCTGAACAACGAACCGGGGGCGCGGCGCGCCAACCAGATGCGTATGGCCATGCTGCTGCTGGACCTGCTGAACCACCATGAGTGTGTGGAAGCCCAGGGCGAAACGGGGCGGGGCAGCCCGCTGGTGCTGGCCGCGCTGCGGGAAATTGAGGACGACTGCCGGGACGCCAGCCTGTCCCGTGTGGCAGAACAGTACCATGTGTCGCTGCCGTACCTGAGCGCCCTGATCCGTCAGGTCACCGGCAGCACGTTCAAAGAACTTTTGCAGCAAAAACGGCTGGACCGTGCCCAGCAGCTTCTGCGCACCACAAACCTGCCGGTGCTGGCGGTGTCCGAAGCGGTGGGGTATGAAACGACCAGCTACTTTTACAGCATCTACAGAAAGGCCTTTGGCATAACGCCGAAAGAGTACCGGGATCGTTTGTGCAATTCCGACAAATAACAGGATTCTGCTTAAATAAGCGCGTGATTTTATTGTAAATCACGCGCTTATTTTTTTGTGCGCGGGTGCATTATACTGGGAACAGAACAAGCAGAAAGGAGCGGTACGGACCGTGACCTGTCATCTTGCCATCGACATCGGTGCGTCCTCGGGCCGGCACATTGTGGGCTGGGTGGAGGACGGCCGGATGCACTTGAAAGAAGTGTACCGTTTTGAGAACCGCCTGACGGAGAAAAACGGCCACCTTTGCTGGGAAATGGACCGCCTGTGGGAGAACGTCCTGGCCGGGCTGAAAGCCTGCAAAGCCGCTGGATTCACGCCCGCCACCCTGGGGATCGACACCTGGGCGGTGGACTTTGTGCTGCTGGACGAAAACGGCCGCATCATCGGCGATACGGTAGCCTACCGGGACAGCCGCACCGAGGGGGAGCGGGAACGGCTGGAATCTATCCTGCCGTTCAGCGAACACTACGCCCGCACCGGCATCCAGTACCAGCCCTTCAACACCGCCTACCAGCTTGCGGCGCTGAACCGGGAACACCCCGAACAGCTTGCCGCAGCCCGCACCTTTTTGATGGTGCCGGACTATCTCAACTATAAACTGACCGGTGTGGCCGCCAACGAATACACGAACGCGTCCACCACCGCGCTGGTGGGGGCGGGGAGCCGGGACTGGGATGCGGAACTCATCGCAAAGCTGGGCATCCCCCGCGCGATCTTCCAACCCATCCGCATGCCCGGCACCGCGCTGGGCCGCCTGACGCCGGAAGTGCGGGAGGCAGCCGGCTTCGACTGCACGGTGCTGCTGCCCGCCACCCATGACACCGGCTCCGCCTGGCTGGCGGTGCCTGCGCGGGACGAGAATGCGGTCTATCTTTCCAGCGGGACATGGAGCCTGCTGGGCGTGGAGAACGGCAGCCCCATCACGACCCCGGCAAGCTGCGCGGCCAACTTTACCAACGAGGGCGGCTATGGCGGGACGTACCGCTACTTGAAAAATATCATGGGCCTGTGGATGATCCAGAGCGTGCGGCGGGAACTGGGCGCGCGCGACCCCGGCGGGCGCCGCCCCGGATTCCCGGAACTGATCGCCGCCGCGCAGGAAAGCGGTGCGTTCCCTGGCATGGTGGACGCGGATGACCCGCGGTTCCTGGCCCCGGCTTCGATGATCGACGAGGTCACGGCCGCCTGTGCCGAGGCGGGATACCCGCGCCCGCAGACCACCGGCGAAGTAATGCAGACCATCTACAACTCGCTGGCCGACGATTACCGCCGCGCGGTGGCGTCGCTGCAGACCCTGACCGGCAGGCGCTACACGAGCGTCAACATCGTGGGCGGCGGCAGCCAGGACCGGTATCTGAACCAGATGACCGCCAATGCCACCGGCCTGCCGGTCTACGCGGGCCCCACGGAGGGGACCGCCCTTGGCAATTTGATGGTACAGTTCATCGCGTCCGGCGAATACGCCGATGTGCAGAGCGCCCGGAACGCGATCCGAAAAAGTTTTGAGATCAAGGAGGTACTTCCCCAATGAGCAAGCCGTTAGTGGAAACCAAGGCCCGTGTGGGCGTGTTTGCCATCGCGCTGGGCGCGTATCTGCCCCAGTTCCCCAGCCTGGTGCCGGAGTTCGAGGCCCAGTATGCCGACTTCAAAAAGACTCTTCCCGAAACTGTCGAGATCATCGACGGCGGTATTGTGACCACCAAGGAGAAAAGCCAGGAGGCGGGGGACAAGTTCCGCGCCGCCGACGTGGACCTGGTGATTTTGCAGCTTTTGACCTACGCGACTTCCTACAATATGCTGCCCGCCGTGCGGGATCTGGACGTGCCGGTGGTGTTGGTGAACGTCCAGAAAAAGCGTGCCCCGGACTACGCCCATACCGACACCCCCACCTGGCTGGGCGAACTGTATGCCTGCGGGGCCGTGGGCGAGATGGTCGCGGACCTGGAGCGCGCAGGCAAGCGCCATGCGGTCATCACCGGCGTGGTGGAGGGCGGAGACCCCGCCGTTCAGGCCGAGATCGAAAGCTGGTGCCGCGCCGCCCAGGTGCGCCGCCGTTTCCGGGATACCAATCTGGCCCAGATCGGCCGCCCCTATCCGGGCATGATGGACCTGTACATCGACGAGACCAACCTCTATAACCGCATGTGGCTGTACACCAAGCAGTTTGATTGGGAAAAAATGTGGGCCATCGCGGACAACATCACCGACGAGGATGCCATCCGCGCCAAAGCCGGGGAGATCCTGGACACCTTCGATATTGAAGGCGGCGGCACTGTGGAAAAGGTCTGGGATATGGCCCGCTATGTGGTCGCTTTTGAACAATGGGTCCGGGACGAAAAAATTGCCTTCATCGCCTCCCACTACGACGGCTTTGCCAAAGGGGCCGCGGGCGTGCTGGATTCCATGCTGATCCCGGCGTTCTCGATGCTCATCAAACAGGGCGTGGCCTGCGCGGTGGAGGGCGACATCAAGGTGGCGATGGCCATGTCCATCCTCAAGACCATCGCGGGCACCGGCCAACTGTCGGAGATGTACTCCATCGACTTTGACAAGGATATCTGCATCATCGGCCATTCCGGCTCCGGTGACGCCGATATTTCCGCGAAAAAGCCCACCATGAAGATCGTGCCGGTGTTCCACGGCAAGACCGGCGGCGGTTACCTGACCCAATTCTACCCCCACCTTGGCCCCGTGACCTACCTGGGCATCACCCAGGACAAGGACGGCCACTTCAAGTTTGTGGTGGCCGAGGGCGTCAATGAGGAAGGCCCCATCTTCACCTTTGGGGACACCAATATGCGCACCCGCTTTACCTGCGGCGCGCGGGCGTTCGTTGACCGCTGGAGCGAGGCTGGGCCCACCCACCACATGGCCGCCGCTACCGGCCGCCATATCGACACGATCTTGAAGGTCGCCAAGATCTTCAATGTCCCGGTGGACATCATTACCCGGTAAACCATTCTGTCCAAAACGAAAGGAAGGCATCCCCATGGAAATTTATGATATCGCCTGTGTCAAAGGCTTTATCCGCATGTGCAACGACGGCTGGCTGCAGGGCTGGCATGAGCGCAACGGCGGCAACCTGACCTACCGCATGACGGAGGAGGACGTGGCGGCCTGCCGCCCCTTCTTTGACGCAAGCCCCCGTGAATGGGTGCAGATGGGCGTACAGGCCGGCAATCTGGCCGGTGAATACTTCATCACCACCGGCTCCGGCAAGTTCTTCCGCAATGTGGAGCCGGACCCCATCCACAGCATCGGCATCGTGGAGATCAACGCGGCCGGGGATTCCTGGCGCATCGTCTGGGGCCTGGCCGACGGCGCCCGGCCTACCAGCGAATTCCCCAGCCACTTTATGAACCACAGCGTCCGCAAGGCGGCGACGGGCGGCGCGAACCGGGTCATCTACCACTGCCACGCCACCAACGTCATCGCCCTGACCTATATTCTGCCGCTGACCGACCGGGCGTTCAGCCGTGCTTTGTGGCAGTCCGCCACCGAGTGCCCGGTGGTGTTCCCGGAGGGCGTGGGCGTCTGCCCCTGGATGGTGCCCGGCGGGGCCGACATCGCCATGGCGACCAGCGAGAAGATGAAAACGTACCAGGCCGCCATCTGGGCGCAGCACGGGCTGTTTGCCTCCGGCCCGGACTATGACACCACCTTCGGCCTGGCCCACACCATTGAAAAGAGCGCCGAGATCTACGTCAAGGTGCTGTCTATGGGCGGCGGCCTGATCCGCCAGACCATCGAGGACGACGACCTGCGCGCCATCGCGCGGGATTTCGGCGTCCAACTGAACGAGGAATTTCTGGACTGATCTTCCCCGTGCAGGACCCGCAAGGCTGTACGGCTGCCTTTGCGCCCGAACGGGGCAGGGGCGGCAACAGAAGAAAAACTTATACATTTCACAAAGGAGCGTATTTTTATGGTAAGCCGTATTGTTTTGAACACGATTTCCTACCATGGCCATGGTGCCATCGGGAACATTCTGCCGGAGCTGACCGCCCGCGGCTACAAGAAGGCCTTCGTCTGCTCGGACCCCGACCTCATCAAGTTCGGCGTCACCGGCAAAGTCACCGCCCTGCTGGACGCGGCTGCCTTCCCCTATGAAGTCTACTCCAACATCAAGGCCAACCCCACGATCGAGAACGTCCAGACCGGCGTGACCGCGTTCCATGACTCCGGCGCGGACTGCATCATCGCCATCGGCGGCGGTTCCGCCATGGATACGGCCAAGGCCATCGGCATCATCGCCAACAACCCTGAATTTGCCGATGTGCGCAGCCTGGAAGGCGTAGCCCCCACCAAGAAGCACGCGGTGTTCACCATCGCGGTGCCCACCACCGCCGGCACCGCCGCCGAAGTCACCATCAACTACGTCATCACCGACGTGGAGAAAAAGCGCAAGTTCGTCTGCGTGGACACCAACGACATCCCGGAGATCGCCGTGGTGGACCCGGACATGATGGCTTCGATGCCCAAGGGCCTGACCGCCGCCACCGGCATGGACGCGCTGACCCACGCCATCGAGGGCTATATCACCAAGGGTGCGTGCGTGATCTCGGATATGTTCCATCTGGAAGCCATCCGCCTGATCAGCGAGAACCTGCGCGGCGCCGTGAACAACACCCCCGACGGCCGCGAGGGCATGGCCCTGGGCCAGTACATCGCGGGCATGGGCTTCTCCAACGTGGGTCTGGGCATCGTCCACAGCATGGCCCACGGCCTGAGCGCCCTGTATGATACCCCCCACGGCGTTGCCTGCGCCATCATCCTGCCCACGGGTCTCGAATACAACAAGAGCGTGGCGGGCGGCCGTTACCGCGCCATCGGCAAGGCCATGGGCGTTGCGGGCATCGACGCCATGAGCGACGAGGAAGCCGCCGATGCGACCATCGCCGCCGTCAAGAAGCTCTCTGCGGATGTGGGCATCCCCACCGACCTCAAGGGCATCCTGAAAGAGGAGGACGTGCAGTTCCTGTCTGAGTCCGCTTTCGCGGACGCCTGCTGCCCCGGCAACCCGCGCGATACCAGCGTGGAGGAGATCAAGGCCCTGTACCGCAGCCTGCTGTGATGGGCTGAACGGACCGGCTGCCAAAACGCCGCGGCAGCCCCTCCTGTAGAAAAACAGCAAAATCCCCGCTGCTATTTGGCAGCGGGGATTTCTGTTTAGGCGGGCGTTTCAAAACGGGGAAGATCAGCGCAGGCTTTCATCCTTGAGCACTTCGGCCAGGTCGTCGGTCAGCACCTTCCGGGCACCGAGGAAGTAGGCCAGCGCCACCGTGCCCACGATGAGCAGGGCGAACAGGACCACCGGCAGGATGGGCGCCTGGGCCAGAAACACGGCGGGGTCCAGGTAACTGGCCTGCAGCATGAAGGCCACGACCAGCGCCGTGAGCGGCAGCGTGATGATCAGCGGCCGCCCGGCCACGGCTGCCCCTTCGATCCAGAACAGGCTGCGCAGTTCGCGCGGCGTCATGCCGATGGACAGGTAGCGCGCAAACTCGCGGCGGCGCTGCTGCACAAAGCCCAGCGTGTTGAGGAACACGTTCGCCAGCCCGATGGCGGCCAGCAGCAGGCAGAACGCGCCCAGAATGCCTTGCATGCCCGCGACCATCTCGTCGTTGGCAATCTTTTCGTCGATGCGGTTTTCGACCGTGAAGGCGTAGCCGTTCTGTTCCAGCAGCGCGGAAACATCCGCCTGCAGGGCGCGGCATTCCTCCCGGGTGATGCCGTCGCGGCCCAGGATGCGGACCGTTGTGCCGTCCGCATCGGGGGAAAGCCCCCACGCCTGCCCCAGTTCCTGCCAAAGACTCTGGGGCCAGAACTGCACCAGCGTGTACTGGTCGTACTCCTCCCGCAGTACGGGCGGGGCGTCGGTACTGCCCAGCAGCGGCAACTCCCCAAGCGCCGCGCCGTCCGGGTCGGTCAGGGTCAGCGCGCCGGTGTCCCCGGCCACAAAGGGAACGTACAGTCTGTCGCGGAAGTTGCTGTGCAGGTTGTCCCACACGCGGTTGAGCAGCACGGCCCCGTCAAGGGACGGTTCAATCCCGGCGTTCTCGCAGTAGGCGAGGAAGCTGTCGTCGTCAAGGACGACGATGGGGGCGTCCACCAGCCAGCCGCCGTCCGCGGCGGCTACATCGCTGCCCGCTACGGCCGGCAGGCCGCCAAGCGCCAGCAGTTCTTCGCTCTGCGCTTCGGCCGGAAGATAGCAGGACGCTTCCGCCTTTTCATAGGCGGTGCAGCTTTCCACGCCGGGCAGGCCGCGCAGCGCCCCGGTCAGCGAGAACTCCGTCAGCGAGGTCTGCGGCAAGGCGGCCATGATGTCCCAGGCGTCCTGATAGCGCGCAAAGTAGGTCATCTGGGTGCTGATGCCGGACAGGGTGAAGAAGCACAGCATGGCCGTGAACCCTAAAAAGGACAGCAGCAGCGAAACATTGGCGATGCGCAGCGAACGCTTCTGCGTCCGCAGGGCGTTCCCGGCCAGTTCCCCGCGTATGCCGAAGCAGAGCGCCAGCAGCCGGGCATGCTTTCTGTGTTTCCAGCGCAGGGCCGGGCTTGCGGCGGCACCGCCGCGCAGGGCTTCCAGCGGGGTCATGCGGCTCAACCGGCGGGCAGGCAGCCAGGCCGAGAGCAGCACCGTCAGCAGCGAAAGCAGCAGGATGATTACAACGAGCAGCGGATGGAGCTGAAAGACCGCCTCCATCCGCCCTTCCACATGGGCGGCCGCGGCGTTGACGGCGGCCAGCACGGCCCAGCAGGCCGCGCAGCCCAGGACCGTGCCGCCCAGCAGCGGCAGCACGGCCAGTGCGGCGGCTTCCTGCAGCAGGCAGGCGCGGATCTGCCGGGGCGTGGCGCCGATGCTGGCAAGGATACCCAACTGGCGCAGCCGGGTCTGCATCGTGATCTCAAAAGAATTGCGGATCAGCAGGACCAGCGCCAGCACCACCGCCGCCAGAATGGCCAGGTAAAAAGGCATCAGCAGGGAAGGGCTGGGGTCCTGCGGGTCGTTGACCAGATAGCGCGAAAGCAGCGTGTCGTGGGTCTGCACGGCCTGTGCGGGCAGGCCCAGCGTGTTTTCGATGCGGTCCAAATCGGCGTAAAGGCTGCCTTTGTCCCGGAAGGTCAGGTCGATCACGGCGGCACCGTCCGCGGAAAGTTCGGTATTCACGGCGGCGGTCTCCACATTGGCGAACTGGTTCAGCGTTTCCAGCGTTTCGTCCAGCGCGCCGCCGCTCTGCGCCACCGTGATGCGGGCCTGCCAGCCGCCTTCCTCCAGCAGGATGCGCTCGACCTCGTAGGCCCACAGGTTATAAAACAGGCTGCATACCAGCGAGAGAAAGAAGGCGGCCGCCAGCGCGGCAGACGTCACCGTGCGGCGGGCGGCGCGGTTGTGGGTCAGGTAACTGCGGGAGTACACGTTCCACATACGGCTCACCCCCTCTTGCGGTCGCTGACGATCTTCCCGTCGCTCAGGGTGATGACGCGGCCGGCCTGGGCGGCCAGTTGCTCGTCATGGGTCACCAGCAGGATGGTCTGCCCCAGGTTGCGGTGGCACAGCTTGAGCAGGTCCAGGATCTCGCCGCTGTTTTTGCGGTCCAGATTGCCGGTGGGTTCGTCCGCCAGCAGCAGGGCGGGGCGGTAGCACAGCGCCCGGGCGATGGCCGCGCGCTGCTGCTGCCCGCCGGAAAGCTGCCCCGGCAGCGCCCGCAGTTTGTCCTGCAGGCCCAGGGTGGCGACCAGTTGTTCCATAAAGGCCGGGTCGGGTTTGCGCTTGTCCAGCAGCAGCGGCATGGCGATGTTCTGTTCCACGGTCAGGGTAGGGATCAGATTGAAAAACTGGTAGACCAGCCCCACCTTGCGGCGGCGGAAAAGCGCAGCCCGGGTGGCGTCCAGCTTGCCCACGTCCACGCCGTCCACCAGCACGGTGCCGCCGGTGGGCTTGTCCACGCTGGCAAGGATGTGCAGCAGCGTGGATTTGCCGGAACCCGACGCCCCGACGATGGCGGTGAACTCGCCGTGTTCAACCGTCAGGTCGATGCCGTTCAGCGCGTGGACGGCGTTCTCGCCGCTGCCGTAGGTCTTTTGCAGATTCGTACATTGTAACAGTTCCATGGGATGTCCTCCTTTGTATGGGAACATGGTAGCAGAGTCAAGTGACATCCCGGTGACATCCGCGCGCGGCAGGGTAGAAGCGCACGACGAACCGTCCGCCCGTGGCAGAATTTTCGGTCGTCAGCACGGCGTTCTGCCGTTCCAGCAGTTCTTTGGCGATGGAAAGCCCGATGCCGGTGCTGCCGGGGGCGGCGTTTGCGCCGCGGTAGAACCGTTCAAACAGATGGGGCAGGTCCGCCTTGGCAAAGCCCGCGCCCTCGTCCTCGATGCAGACCTCGGTGTACAGGGCGTTCTGCGCGTACCGGCAGCGCACCGCGCCGCCCGGCGGGCTGTGCTCCACGCAGTTTTTCATCAGGTTCGCCAGTGCTTCCACCGTCCAGTCGGGGTCGGTGTCCACCGTGACGGCACACTGTTCGGCCACATCCAGCGCAACGCCCGCCCGGCGGGCCAGCGATTGCAGCGGGTCAGCAGCCATCGTCAGCAGGGTGAACAGGTCGCTGGGGACGGGATGCAGCGGCAGCGTGCCGGAATCCAGCCGCGCCAGCAGCAACAGGGCTTCTTCCAGGCCGGTCAGCCGCGTGATCTGCGGGGCCATGGCGCTGCGCGCCGGTTCACCCGCCTCCTGGGCTGTCAGAGAAAGGGCCGTCAGTGGCGTTTTGAGCTGGTGGGCGATGTTGGCAAGGTTCCGGGCAAAGCCGTCGCGGGCGGCCACTGCGGCTTCCCGCGTGCGGGCCAGTTCGGTCACGGTCTTGCCGATCTCGTCCGCAAGGGGGGAGAACACGCTCTCCCGTTCATCCCACAGCGGCAGCGGGGCGCCAGAGCGCGCGGCTTCCAACAGGGCCGTCATGTGTTTTACCTGCCATGCGGTACGGCGGTGCTGGGACCACCAGGATAGGCCCCACAGCGCCCCGCCCAGCAGCGTCCCGGCCAGGGCGGCGGCCAGCACCGGCCCGCCCCCGGCGGCAAGATCCCGCGCGCGGTAGCCAAGGCCCGCCAGCACGCCGGACTCCGTAGCTGGAAAATCCCCGCTTTTGGCAAGGTCGTAAACGGCGTCGGCGGTTTCCGGCGCGCGGCGGACCAGCGCGGTGCAGAACCCGTCTAGCAGGGCAAGCTGCTGCCGGTCGTGCCAGTACAGCAAGAGAAGGGCGGTCAGCCCGGCCGCCAGCAGGCAGGCGGCCAGCACCCACGCCAGCACGGCGGGGCCGTGCTGCTTTTTGCCGGTCATATTCGTGCGGTTCACTGGGGACCCTCCTCCATGCGGTAACCAAAGCTGCGGACGGTTTTCAGGCAGTCAGGCTGGCCCAGCTTTTCCCGCAGGCGCTTCATGGTCACGGTCAGCGTATTGTCGTTCACAAAGCGACCGTTCTGGTCCCATAACTGTTCCAGCAGGCGCTGGCGGGTCACGGTGCGGCCTTTGTTTTGCAGCAGCAGGTGCAGCAGTTGATATTCCAGATACCCAAGATTTACCTCCTGCCCGCGGCAGGTGACGGTCTGGCGGCTTTCGTCCAGCACGATCCCGGCGCATTGCAGCACCGGCCCGGCGGACCGGCTGCTGCGCCGCGCAAGGGCCAGTATGCGGGAATACAGGATCTCCCGGTCAAAGGGCTTGGTCACATAGTCGTCGGCGCCGCAGGCAAAACCTTCCAGCACGTCCGGCGTATCGCCGCGCACGGTCAAAAGCAGGATGGGCAGTTCCGGCGCGCGGGCCCGCAGTTCCCGGCAGAAAGCAGCCCCCTCCCCGTCGGGCAGGTTCCAGTCCAGCAGCACAAGGTCCGGCAGGGCGTCGGCCAGCGGTTGGCGCGCCGCTGCCAGCGTGGGGCACACAGTCACGCGGCAGCCTTTGGCGGCAAGAAAATCCCGCACGGCTTCCGCGATGGCGCGGTCATCTTCGATATATAGGATCGTCATGGTTTCGTCTCCTGCATAAAAAGGATGTCTTTTGGCTCTGCATAAAGGGCGGCTGGGGGCGCAGACGGACCGCCCTGCGTGGGGGTCTGATGATAGAAATGTACCGCAGAAACGCCTGTCCGTCAACCTTCACGCATATGTTTTGCCGATTCAGCCCGACGGGATATAAAAACAGCTTGACAAATACCCGAAGGGGGTATAATATATAGATACCCGGAAGGGGTATTGAAAACGGAAAGGACGACCGCCATGGAAAACGAAAAAAAAGACTGCTGCCTGCGCACCAAGCAGCGCACGCCGGAGGAATACAAAAAACTGATCCACCGCCTGAACCGCATCGAGGGGCAGATCCGCGGTATCCGCGGCATGGTGGAAAAAGGCGCCTACTGCCCCGACATTCTGGTGCAGAGCGCGGCCGTCACCGCCGCCATGAACTCCTTTAACCGGGAGCTGCTGTCGGACCATATCCGCACCTGCGTGGCGCAGGATATCCGCGACGGCAAGGAGGAAACCATCGACGAACTGCTGAACGTCCTGCAAAAGCTGATGAAGTGAGCGCGGGCGTCCCGGCGGATACAGGCCCGCCCCGTGCGGGCCGGGAGGGAACAGGATGAAACAGTATAACGTCACGGGCATGAGCTGCGCGGCCTGCAGTGCCCGGGTGGAAAAGGCCGTGTCGGCGGTGCCGGGGGTCACGTCCTGCTCGGTCAGCCTGCTGACCAATTCCATGGGCGTGGAAGGCACAGCCGCGCCGCAGGATGTGATCGCCGCTGTCGAAAAGGCCGGTTACGGCGCGTCGGAAAAAGCGGCCGGGGGCCGGGCGGCGCAAAGCACGGCGGGCCCGCAGGAACTCAAGGATACCGAAACGCCCCAAATGGTGCGCCGCCTGATCGCTTCGGTGATCTTCTGGCTGCCCCTGATGTATATCATGGGCTGGATGCTCTGGGGCTGGCCGTTGCCGCCTTTCTTTGCCAACAACCATCTGGCCCTGATGATGTTTGAAATGCTGGACACAGCCATCGTCATGGTCATCAACCAGAAGTTCTTCGTCAGCGGCTTCAAGGGCCTTGTCCACCGCGCGCCCAACATGGACACGCTGGTGGCGATGGGGGCTGCGGCTGCCTTCGGTTACAGCACGGTCATGCTGTTTTGTATGGCCGACGCCGTGGTGCGCGGGGATATGGCCCAGGTCATGGTCTATATGGACGAGATGTACTTTGAGTCCGCCGCCACCATCCTGACGCTGATCACCGTGGGCAAAACGCTGGAAGCCTACTCCAAGGGCCGCACCACTGACGCGCTGAAAAGCCTGATGAAGCTGGCCCCCAGGACCGCCACCGTCGAGCGCGGCGGCGCGCAGGTCGAGGTCCCGGTGGAAACGGTGCGTCGGGACGACATCTTTGTGGTGCGCCCCGGCGAGAACATCCCGGTGGACGGCGTCATTCTCGAGGGCCACAGCGCCGTCAATGAATCCGCCCTGACCGGCGAGAGCATCCCCGTGGATAAGGAAGCGGGCGACCCGGTATCGGCCGCCACGGTCAACCAGTCCGGCTTCCTGCGCTGCCGCGCCACCCGCGTGGGGGAGGATACCACTCTGGCCCAGATCATCCAGATGGTCAGCGACGCGGCCGCCACCAAAGCGCCCATCGCCAAGATCGCGGACCGGGTCTCCGGCATATTCGTGCCGGCGGTGCTGGGCATCGCGGCCGTCACCACCGTCGTCTGGCTGCTGCTGGGGCAGGGAATCGGCTACGCGCTGGCGCGGGGCATCTCGGTGCTGGTCATCAGCTGCCCCTGTTCGCTGGGGCTTGCCACCCCGGTGGCGATCATGGTGGGCAACGGCATGGGCGCCAAACACGGCGTACTGTTCAAGACCGCTGCCTCGCTGGAAGAAGCGGGCCGTGTCGAGATCGTGGCGCTGGATAAGACCGGCACCATCACCAGCGGCGAACCCAAAGTCACTGATATCCTGCCCGCTGCGGGCGTCAGCGAGGAAGAACTGCTTCGCCTGGCCCTGGCGCTGGAACAAAAGAGCGAACACCCGCTGGCCCGCGCCATCCTGCAGGCGGGCGGCGAGCGCGGTATGCAGCCGGAGGAAGTCGCCGCCTTTGCGGCGCTGCCCGGCAACGGTGTGACCGCGGAACAGAACGGCGTGTCCCTGTGTGCTGGCAGCCTGAAATTCATCGGGACCCGGACCACCGTGCCCGATGAAGCACGCGCCCGGGCCGAGGAACTGGCCGGGCAGGGCAAGACCCCGCTGTTCTTCTGCCGGGACGGCCGCCTGCTGGGCATGATCGCCGTGGCCGACGTCATCAAGGCCGACAGCCCGCAGGCTGTGCGGGAACTGCAGAACATGGGCATCCGGGTGGTCATGCTGACCGGCGACAATGAGCGCACAGCCCGCGCCATCGGCGCGCAGGCCGGTGTGGACGAGGTCATCGCCGGGGTCCTGCCCGACGGCAAGGAGAGCGTCATCCGCAAACTGAAAGAGCAGGGCAAGGTCGCCATGGTGGGCGACGGCATCAATGACGCCCCGGCGCTGACCCGGGCCGATACCGGCATCGCCATCGGCGCGGGCACCGACGTGGCCATCGACGCCGCCGACGTGGTGTTGATGAAGAGCCGCCTCAGCGACGTGCCCGCGGCGGTGCGCCTGAGCCGCGCCACCCTGCGCGACATTCACCAGAACCTGTTCTGGGCCTTCTTCTACAACAGCATCGGCATCCCGCTGGCGGCGGGCGTGTTCGTGCCGCTGGGCCTGACGCTGAACCCCATGTTCGCGGCGGCCGCCATGAGCCTGAGCAGCGTCTGCGTCGTGACCAACGCCCTGCGGCTGAACCTGTTCGATATGCGCAGCGCCCGCAGGGATAAGCCCATCCGCCACCAGCGCCCGCTGCAGCCCGTGGCGGTGGACCCCGCCCCGGCCTGCACGGCGTCCTGCCCGGCGCCCGCCGCAGAACCGGCAGCGGAACCGGCTGACGCTGCCCCCGCTGCGTCCCCGGCGGAACAGACGGTGGAAAAGACCATGCAGGTGGAAGGCATGATGTGCGAACACTGCGAAAGCGCCGTCAAACGGGCGCTGGAAGCGGTGCCCGGCGTGCAGGAAGCCACCGCCAGCGCAGAGCGCGGCACGGCGGTGATCCGTATGCAGCCGGATACTTCGGAGGAAGCCCTCACCAAAGCCGTCGAGGGCGCAGGCTATGTGGTACACGGCATCGGGTGAACGCCGCCCGAATGCCGGTCCTGACAGAAAGAACGACCCTTGGTTTGCAAAGGAGGCAAACGCCATGAAAAAGAGGATGAAAGTGGAAGGTATGCACTGCGGCGGCTGCTCGGCCCGCCTCAAGCGGATGCTGGAAGCACTGCCCGAGGTGGAGAGCGCCGCGGCGGACCATGAAGCGGGCACCGCCGAAGCGGTGCTGAACGCCGCCCTGCCCGATGACAAGATCAAGACAGTGATCGAGAACGGCGGCTTTACCGTCACGAGCATCCAGACCGTGGATTGATCCTGCCCCAAACGAACGCGGGAACCGCCCTGTATGGCGGTTCCCGCTGTTTGTTTATAAAAAAGGCTTGACTTAAAGCGCACTTCAACTTGTATGATTGGTATGATACGAAAAAACGCGGACACGCCCGCAAGACCGGCGCGCCGCCAACGGGAGGCATTTTTTATGAAAGTGAGCGAACAGCAGGCATTTGAACAGCAGAACGTCTTTGGGACCGGCGCGGCCAACACCGCCTTTGCCCGGTACTTTACCGGGCAGTCCTATCTGAACCCGCTGACCGATCCCCAGTGCGGGGTGTACCTGGCAAACGTCACCTTTGCGCCGGGCTGCCGCAACAACTGGCATATCCACCATGCCGCCAAAGGCGGCGGCCAGATCTTGATCTGCACGGCGGGGGAGGGCTGGTACCAGCAGGAGGGCGAACCCGCCGTCAGCCTGACGCCGGGCACCGTCATCACCATTCCGCCGGAAGTCAAGCACTGGCACGGCGCCAAGGCGGATAGCTGGTTCAGCCATATCGCCGTGGAAGTACCGGGGGAGAATTGCAGCAACGAATGGTGCGAGCCGGTCACCGATGCGGAGTACGGCCGCCTGTAAATTGAGAAACGAACGCCCGTGGGCAGGTTTGGGCCTGCTCACGGGCGTTTTTGCGGTTCAGCGGTTGAACAGCAGGGTGATGATCTCGCTTACCACCGGGGCCGAAGCCAGATAGCACAAAAGGCAGCAGAACAGTTGCCAACCCAGCGTGAGCCACGGGGCAAACTGCGGGTACAGGACGCGCAGCCATACCAGGAGCGAGAGAAAAAACGATCCCTGTTCAAAATTCTTCCAGACCAGCAGCATCAGAAACGTAAACCCCAGGCGGGACAAATAGAACAGCGGCATGGGCAGCACGGCGCCGGGGTAAAGGACGCCGTCCTGAAGATGCCACTGCGTCGCCACCTGGGCGGGCAGCATAAACAGGGCGGCGACCGCCACCGCCACGGCTACCCAGAAAAGGAAGATGCGCACCGAGCGCCACTCGATGCCCGCGGGCGGCTCCAGCAGGGGGCGGGCGGGCTGTAACTGCCGGGCCGGAACGATAGGAGCGTCGGGCGACCGCCCGGCCTGCATCAGCTCTTCCAACGTCAGCCCCAGGGCCTGGGCCAGCGGTTCCAGCGTGCCGATGTCCGGGAACCCCAGCCCCCGCTCCCAGCGGCTCACCGCCTTGTCGGTAACGTGCAGTTGTTCCGCCAGGGCGCTCTGGGTCAGGCCGCGCTCCCGGCGGGTTTGGGCCAAAAAGGCACCGAAAGATTTTGCATTCATGACGGCCCCTCCTTTCTTCGCTTTCAGCATAGCACGGCGGGGGCAGGAAGTAAATCGACGATTCGTTTACCTGCCGGTCAGGCTGGCGGAACGCGGGCGTTTTGTGGTATACTGGGCGCACAGAACGCAAGGGGGGAGAACGATGGAACGAAACGAACGCCTCCGGCTTTGGAAAGAGGAAGAAAACGCCGCCCACATCCATGGGTGGGATTTTTCCCACATTCACGGACGCTATACCGAGGAAACGGACCTGCCGTGGTCTTACCGGGAAGTCGTTTTGCAAAACCTGTGGCCGGAGATGAAGCTGCTGGATGTGGACACCGGCGGCGGGGAGTTCCTGCTCTCGCTGGGGCATCCCCCGGCCCGGACAGCCGCGGCGGAAGCCTACCCGCCCAATGTGCGCCTTTGCAGGGAACGCCTGCTGCCGCTGGGCATCGACTTCCGCGCGGGGGACGGCGCGGGCCGCCTGCCCTTTGGGGATGCGGCGTTTGACCGGGTCATCAACCGGCACGGGGATTTTGCGGAACAGGAAGTCCGCCGCCTTCTCAAACCGGGCGGCCTGTTCATCACCGAACAGGTGGGCGCGCAAAACGACCGGGAACTGGTGGAACTATTGCTGGGCCCGACGCCGCTACCGTACCCGGACCTGACGCTTGCGGCGGTGAGCCGCCGCTTCCGGCAAGCAGGGTTCACGCTTTTGCGGGCGGAAGAATGTTTCCGGCCCATCCGATTCTTTGACGTGGGGGCGCTGGTCTGGTTCGCGCGCATCATCGAGTGGGAGTTTCCGGGCTTCTCGGTGGAGTCTTGCGCCGAGCGCCTGCTGGCCGCCCAGAACATGCTGGAGCGGGACGGCTGCATCGAAGGGCGCATCCACCGTATCCTGCTGGTGGCGGCAAAAACGTGACGGCAAACAACAGCGGCCCCGGCGTATAGCCGGGGCCGCTTTCGGTATTACAGAACGCCCAACCCGCTCAACAGCGTTTTGAGCCCGATTAGGATCAGCACGATGCCGCCCAGCCGCTCGGCGGGGGCGCGGTATTTGTCGCCAAAGACGGCCCCGGCCTTTACGCCGCAGGCCGACAGCACACAGGTGATGCAGCCGATCAGCGTCACCGCGGGCAGGATCTGTACCTGCATGGCGGCAAAGCTGACCCCCACGGCAAAGGCGTCGATGCTGGTGGCGACAGCCAGCGGCAGCATGGCTTTGGGGGAAAAGTCGTCGTTCAGGTTGTCCTCCCCGCTGAAACTTTCCTTGACCATGTTCGCGCCGATGACCGCCAGCAGGAAAAAGGCGATCCATGGCCCAAAGCGGGTCAGCAGCGTGGCAAAGCGCCCGCCCAGAAAATACCCCAGGGCCGGCATGGCCCCCTGGAACCCGCCGAACCACAGCCCGCAGGCCAGGGCGTGGCGCGGCGTCACTTTGCGGACCGAAAGCCCCTTGCAGATGGATACCGCAAAAGCGTCCATCGAAAGGCTGACGGCGATCAGGATCAGGTCAAACAGCGTCATGATTACATCCTCCGTTTTCTGGCAACAAAAAAGACCTACCTGCCCGGCGGTGCGCCAGGCAGGTAAGTCTCGCCATTTCAAGTTCAGCCAGAGCCCCGCGGGCCCATTATGTTGACGGAACTGCGCGGCGGTTGCTCTGCCGCCGCGCCGACTACTCCCTTACATTGCCAGTATCTTACCATGGGCCGCACGGATTGTCAAGGCGCGCGCAGGACGGCAACGCTTGCACAAATGCCGCATTTAGGGTACAATAGGCGTAAATCAACGCAGGAAGCAGGAACGCATATGGGATATAAAGTTTTGGCGCTGGACCTGGACGGGACCCTGACCAACAGCAAAAAGGTCATCACCCCGCGCACCCGGGCGGCGCTGCAGGAAGCGGCGCGCCGCGGCGTCTGCATCGTACTGGCCAGCGGCCGCCCCACCGTGGGCATCGAACCCCTGGCACGGGAACTGGAACTGGAAAAATACGGCGGCTGTATTTTGAGCTACAACGGCGGCAAGATCATTGACTGTCGCACCGGCCAAACGCTGGTGCAGCACGCCTTCCCGCCGGACCTCATCGAGCCGGTCTGCACCTTCAGCCGGTACTGGAACGTGGTGCCCTTGACCTACGACGCCCACGGCATCGTCACCGAGCAGCCGGACAGCCCCTATGTGCAGGAGGAAGCGCGTATCAACCACATCCCGGTCCGCCAGGTGCCCGACCTCCCGGCCGAGATCCGCTACCCTATCCACAAACTGCTGCTCACCGGCGACCCGGTGGATATGCCCCATGTGGAGGAACTGATGCAGCAGGAATTTGCGGGCAGGCTGTCCATCTACCGCTCCCAGCCCTTCTTCATCGAGACCATGCCGCTGCATGTGGAAAAGGCGGCTTCGCTGGAACTGCTGCTGCGCCATATGGGCCTGACCGCTCGCGACCTGATGGCCTGTGGCGACGGCTGGAACGACCTGCCCATGATCCGCTATGCCGGGCTGGGCGTGGCTATGGGCAATGCCCAGCCCCCGGTCAAGCAGGCGGCGGATTTCCTGACGGCCGACAACGACCACGACGGCGTGGGCCTGGCGGTGGAACGATACATTTTGCAGGAAGGAGATTGAGCGGTGGAACTGATCGTTTTTGATCTGGAGTGGAATATCGGCTACAAGCCCAAGACCTTCCTCTACCATGGCACCGAACTGACGCTGCGCGGCGAGATCATCCAGATCGGCGCGGTGCGCATCAACGAATACGGCGACGTGTTGGACACTTTTGAGGTGAACCTGCGCCCCCGCATCTTCCGCAAGCTCCAGCACCATATCGCCAAGGTCACGGGGCTGTCCCAGGGGGACCTGGACGCGGGCATCCCCATGCGGGAGGGCCTGCAGAAGTTCCTGGACTGGGCCGGGCCGGACGCCGAACTGGCGGAATGGGGCCTGGACGATGTGCCGGTGCTCAAGCAGAACCTTTTCCTGACCGGGCTGGACGAAAACTGGCCGATCCACTGGTATGACTTGCAGCGCATCTTTCTGCAGACCTACCCGCGCAAAGAAGGGGAGGGTATGACGCTGGAAAGCGTGGTCGAGCGCCTGGGCATCCCCAAGGAGGAACCCTTCCACCACGCGCTGGACGACGCGCTGTACACCGCGCAGATCTGCCGCAAGCTGCCGCTGGAAGAAGGGCTGGCGACCTACCCCACCGAGGAAGAACTGCTGCGTGGCGCGCTGCTGGGCGACGAGACCACCGCGCGGGATGTGCAGGTGTTCATGGACCGCCTGGAACACGACGACTACAAGACCGTCCCCGAACTGAATCAGGTGAACTGCCCGGAATGCGGCGCGCCGCTGACCCATGACGAAGTGTGGCTCAAGCGCGGCAACACCGGGTACTATACCCGCAGCGAGTGCCCCTACTGCGGGCACTGGTATGTGCGCTTCAAACTCAGCCGCCGCGACGGCCTGCATTGGAGCTTTGCCCGCTGCACCGAACCGGCCACGCCGGAAGCGGACGCCCGCTGGCAGAAGCAGCGCGCCGCCTTTGTGGAGCGTATGCGCCGCAAAAAGCAGCGCGAGGAACAGGCCGAGGACGCCTGATGCGGCTGAACAAACACCGAACGAACAAAAAACAGGCGCCCCGGAATGTTCCGGGGCGCCTGTTTTGGCGTTCCAATACTCAATAGGTGATGATAAGCCCCTGATCCTGGGCGTAAAAACTGCACAGGCCGGAACAGGGGAGGATGCGCACCTTCGCCTCCGGCCACTTGGCGTGGATGCCGTGTTCCAGCAGCTTGGCGGCGTTCTTGTTGTTGCACTCGCTGATCATGACCGGGTGCACGCCGTCGTATTTGTCGGCGTCCATCTGTTCCAGAATGCGGGCCAGCACGCGGGTCTCGCCGCGTGTCTTGAAGAAGAACTCGATCTTTCCGTCGCTGGTGCGGCGGCCCAGCACGCGCATATTCAGCCGCCCGGCGATAAAGCCCACCACGCGGTTCACGCGGCCGTTTTTGGCAAGGTTGTCAAAGCTGGCCAGTGCAAAGAGGATGTGGGTGGTCTCGGCGAATTTCTTCATGGCGAAGCAGACATCGTCAAAACCGACCCCTTCCCCGATCAGCGTGTTGGCCAGTTCGGCCGCATCGCCCAGCGCGCCGGAGCAGCTCAGGGTGTCCAGAATGAAGATCTTCTTTTCGGGGTGCTCGTCCAGCACCATCTCCCGCGCCGAAAGCGCGGCGTTGTAACTGCCGGACAGGTTGCTGCTGATGGTCAGCGCAATGACCTGGTCAGCCTGCAAAAAACATTCGGCCCATTCTTCCGGGCTGGGGCAGGCGCTGGTGCTTGCGCCGTTGTAGTCCGTCATGGCCTGCAGCATCTGCGGCACGTTCAAAGTGGGCAGATCGACATATTCGCGCTCGCCGATGCGGATCTTGAAGGGCACCAGGGCAAACTGTACGCCCGGCGCCGGATGCGCCAGCGCGCGGATCTCACAAGAACTGTCAGAAACGATCATCCACGCCATAAAACCGGCCTCCTTATCAATCAACGGGATATTTTCTCCTATTTATTATAGGGGGCGGCCCTGCCAACGTCAAGTGAAAGATTTTGCCGCACGCTGCCGCAGAATGTAAAAGATACCCGCGGCCCCTTGCCCCGGGGGACAAAACGCGGTATAATGGTTCCATTCTTATACTTTACTACGAACGACCGAAACGGTCAGGAGCATTTTCATGTCTGATTTTTACACCTACCGCAACGAATTTGCCCGCAGGCGCCGCAAGCGCCGGATCGCGGGCGTGCTGGCGGTCATCGTGGCGCTGGCCTGCCTGGCTGCGGCCTGGTACCTGTTCCAGAAGCAGGAACAGGAGGACCCCGCCCTGCCGGAAGCTACCCCGGCTGCGGCGGAACCCACGCCGACGCCTGTGGTGACCGCGACGCCGGAACAGGCGCAGCCTACCGGCAAAACGCCGGAGCGCATCGTGCAGGCGGTGGACACTGCGGTGTGGAACACCTCCACGCCGGTGGAACAGACGATCGATACCGAATACCTCAACACCGACCACCGCATGATCGGTGTGCCGATGCTGGGCACCGTCACCAACAGCTATTTCGATACCGTCACCTTTGTGGGCGACAGTATCGCTTCGGGGCTGGGGCTGTATGCCACCGGCCTGCCCAACGCCAAGTATGCCACCTATGTGGGCGCGGGCGTGAACAGCTTTGTGAACAACACTTCCATGAAGAACGCCGTCACCGGTGCGGAGGAAACGCCCATGGAAGCCATCGTCGCCACCCAGCCGGACTATGTCTATATTCTGGTGGGCACCAACAATCTGGTCACCCAGGGCAATGAGGACAGCTTCATCGCCTACTATGAACGCCTGATCGATATGCTGCGGGAACAACTGAACCCCGGCGTGATCTTCTATATCCAGGCGATCCCCGGCGTGCAGGAGGACGTGGTGCAGACCAAACCCGGCCTGGACAACGCCCGCATCGCCACCATCAACGACCTGCTGGCCAATCTGGCGCTGCGCAAGGGCTGCTACTTTGTCAATATCCGCGAAGCACTGACCAACCCGGACGGCAGCATGGTGGATGCCTATGATGCCGAGTATGACGGCGTTCACTTCAACCCGTCCGGCTACCGCGCGTGGACGGAATATCTGGCCACGCATACGGTGTGGAACCGCCGCAGTGTGTACAGCGGCCAGAACCCATACTATATTTACGGCGCATAAGGATTAAACAACCCCGTACAAGGTGTAAAAAGTACCTTGTATGGGGCTTTTTTGTATAACGGTACAACGTGGAAACGGTTTTTATGTCGAATTTGTACAAATCAAAATTAAAAGGGAATAAAATTTTAGCGGATTATTACAGAAAAACCTTGAAATTCGCGTGCGAAACAGGTAATATAGAAATAGCAAAATTACAGGGGCCGGGAACCGCCCGGCTGCAAAGGGGAGATTATGTTGAAGCAAGGCAAACGTACGCCTAAAAGTTCTGATTTGCCCATCTACCTGTTCCATGCAGGGGACAATCAGGAGGCTTACCGCTACTTCGGCGCGCACCTGTGCGAACAGGACGGTCAAGCGGGCGCGGTGTTCCGCGTATGGGCGCCGCATGCCGCTGCGGTTTCGGTCGTAGGCGATTTCAACAACTGGGCGCCGGGCGACCACCCGATGGCGAAAGTGGCGGACGAGATCTGGGAACTGTTCATCCCCGGAATTCGGGAATATGACGTTTACAAATACTGCATCACCACGGCAGGGGACGAACTGATCTATAAGTCCGACCCCTACGCCTTCCATACCGAGACACGCCCTTCCAACGGCAGCAAGGTCTACGACCTGACCGGGTATTCCTGGGGGGACGCCGCCTGGGAACAGACGACCGCCAAACAGGATGTGATCAACAGCCCGGTCTCGATCTACGAACTGCAGGCCGGAAGCTGGAAGATGAAGGACCCCGAAAAGGGCATCCCGTACAATTATTCCGAACTGGCCGACGAACTGATCCCGTACATAAAAGAGATGGGCTACACCCATGTGGAACTGCTGCCCATCACCGAGTACCCGTTTGACGGAAGCTGGGGCTACCAGGTCACGGGCTATTTCGCCCCCACCAGCCGCTACGGCACCCCGAAGGACTTTATGGCCTTTGTGGATAAGCTGCACCAGGCGGGCATCGGCGTGATCCTGGACTGGGTGCCTGCGCACTTCCCCAAGGACGGCTACGGCCTGTACCGTTTCGACGGCGAACCCTGCTACGAGGACCCCAACCCCCGCCGCGGCGAGCATAAGGAATGGGGCACCATGGTGTTCAACTACGGTATGAACGAGGTCGCCAGCTTCCTGATCTCCAGCGCGATGTTCTGGGTCGAGCAGTACCATGTGGACGGCCTGCGCGTGGACGCGGTCGCCAGTATGCTGTATCTGGACTACAACCGCCGCGACGGCGAGTGGGAACCCAACCGCAACGGCGGCAAGGAAAATCTGGAGGCCATCGCCTTCCTGCAAAAGCTCAATACCGCCATCCTGAGCCGTCACCCCAGCAAGATGATGATCGCCGAGGAATCCACCGCCTGGCCGATGGTGACCAAACCGGCCGCGGACGGCGGCCTGGGCTTCAACTTCAAGTGGAACATGGGCTGGATGAACGATATGCTCAGCTACATGAAGACCGACCCGCTGTTCCGCGCAGGCAACCACGGCAAGGTGACGTTCAGCTTCTTCTACGCTTTCAGCGAGAACTTCATCCTGCCCATCAGCCATGACGAGGTGGTGCACGGCAAGTGCAGCCTGATCAACAAGATGCCCGGCGACTACGAAGAAAAGTTCGCCAACCTGCGCACCTTCTACGGCTACATGATGGCGCACCCCGGCAAGAAGCTGCTCTTTATGGGGCAGGAGTTCGGCCAGTTCATCGAGTGGGACGAGAAGAAGCAGTTGGACTGGATGCTGCTGGGCTACGACAAGCACCGCCAGCTCCAAAACTATGCCAAGGACCTCAACCACTTCTACCGCGAAACGCCCGCGCTCTGGCAGGTCGATTACAGTTGGGAAGGTTTCCAGTGGATCGTGCCCGACGACAACCAGCAGAGTGTCATCGCCTTCCTGCGGCGTGACAAGGCAGGGAAGATGCTGCTGGTCGTCTGCAACTTCAACCCCGTGCTGCGCCAGGATTACCAGATGGGCGTGCCGAACCCCGGCAGCTACAAAGAGATCCTCAATTCCGACGATCCCAAGTACGGCGGTTCCGGTGTGAGCAACGGCACGGTGCGCAGCAAAAAGGGCGAAATGCACGGCTTCGCGCAGCATATCTCGCTGACGCTGCCGCCGCTGTCCACCCTTTACTTCCAGGTCCCGGCGGCCCGCAAGCCCCGCGCCAAAAAGGCCGGCGAAACGGCGGCAAAACCCGCAGCGGCCAGGGCCGGAAAGACCGGCGCCAAGACCGCGGCGACCCGCCGCCGCACTGCAAAAGCCAACCCGCAGAAGTAAGGGCCCTGCCTTTCTTCCGCGTGATGGATAGATCGCAGATCCAATTTGTATTCTATGGCAAATGCCAAATTTTAAGGGGAGAAATCTTATGGCTAAAGAAATGATCGCAATGATCCTGGCCGGCGGCCAGGGCTCGCGCCTCTACGCGCTGACCCAAAAGCTCGCCAAGCCCGCAGTCCCGTTTGGCGGAAAGTATCGCATCATCGACTTCCCGCTGTCCAACTGCGTCAACTCTGACATTGATACGGTGGGCATCCTGACCCAGTATCAGCCGCTGGTCCTGAACGAGTACATCGGCAACGGCCAGCCCTGGGACCTGGACCGCCTGCACGGCGGCGTGCATGTGCTGCCGCCCTACCAGCAGGCCACCGGCTCTGACTGGTACAAGGGCACGGCCAACGCGATCTACCAGAATATTTCGTTCATTGACCGCTATGATCCCAAGTATGTGATCATTCTGTCCGGCGACCAGATCTGCAAGCAGGACTACTCCGATTTCCTGCGCTTCCATAAGGAGAAGAACGCCGAGTTCTCTGTCGCCGTCATGGAAGTGCCATGGAGCGAGGCTTCCCGCTTCGGCCTGATGGTCACCGACGAGGACGACCGTATCAATGCGTTCCAGGAAAAGCCGAAGGAACCCAAGTCCAACTTGGCCTCCATGGGCATCTACATCTTCAATTGGGACATCCTGAAAAAGTACCTCACCGAAGACGAAGCGGACCCCAATTCCGAGAACGACTTCGGCAAGAACGTCATCCCCAACCTGCTCAAGGATGGGCGGCGTATGTACGCCTACCACTTCAGCGGCTACTGGAAGGACGTGGGCACCATCTCCAGCCTGTGGCAGGCCAACATGGAAGTGCTGGACCCCGGCCATTCCGGCATCAACCTGTTTGATGAAAACTGGAAGATCTACTCCCTCAACTCCGGCCAGCCCTGCCAGCGCATCGGCAGCGATGCCACGATCGTGAACTCCATGGTTTCGGAAGGCTGCCGCGTTGACGGCACCGTCAACCACTCCATCCTGTTCCCCGGCGTCGTGGTGGAAAAGGGCGCTACGGTGGAAGCCGCCGTCGTCATGGGCGGCACCGTCATCAAGGCGGGCGCCAGCGTCAAGCACTGCATCGTGGCCGAAAACGTCACGATCGAGGAGGGCGCCACCGTGGGCGCCATGCCCGAAGGCGGCCTGAACATTGCCGAACCCGGCGATGTGGCGACGGTCGGCTCCGACGTGGTCGTCGGCAAGGGCGCGACCGTCGGCCCCAAGGCGATGGTCTCCAGCGATGTAAAGGATGGTGAGGAACAATGGTAAACAGCAACGTCAACGCTCTCGGCGTCATTTTCGCCAACACCTACGATAATCTTGTTCCCGAACTGGTGGCGGAGCGCTCTATGGCCTCCATTCCCTTCGGCGGACGTTACCGCCTGATCGACTTCACGCTGTCCAGCATGGCGAATGCGGGCATCGACAACGTGTCGGTCATCGTGCGCCGGAACTACCACTCCCTGATGGACCATCTGGGTTCCGGCCGTGAATGGGACCTCACCCGCAAGCGCGGCGGCCTGAACATCGTCCCGCCTTTCGCGGAGCGCAGCGTCAAGGTCTACTCCGGCCGCGTGGACGCGCTGGAAAGCATCCTCTCCTGGCTGGAAGCCCAGAAGGAACGCTATGTGATCCTGTCGGATGCGTACACCGCGCTGAACTTTGACTTTGCCGACCTGATCGACGCGCACGTCAACAGCAACGCCGACGTGACGATGGTCTACAACCGCGCCGTGATCCCCGAGGGCGCCCGCAGCGACAACTACACCGTCCGTGTGGACGACGACGGCCGCGTGACCGAGATCCTCACCAACGATTACCGCCTAGGTGAACAGAACCTCTCGCTGAACATCTATGTGATCGAGCGCGAGACCCTGATCCACCTGATCCATGACGCGGCTGTGCGCGGCATGGTCTACTTTGAGCGCGATATCCTGGCCCGCAACCTCAAGCTGCTCAACGTGCACGCCTACCGCTTCGACGGCTATGTGGCGCGCATCTCGGATATGAAGAGCTACTTCGACGAGAATATGCGCCTGCTGCAGCCCGGCAGCATGGATGCGCTGTTCGGCGGCGCGCCGATCTACACCAAGATCCGCGACGATAACCCCACCCGTTACCTGGAAGGCAGCTCTGCCAAGAACAGCCTGCTGGCCGACGGCTGCGTGATCGAAGGCACGGTGGAAAACTGCGTGCTGTTCCGCGGCTGCAAGGTCAAGAAGGGCGCTGTTGTGAAGAACTGCGTGCTGGGTCAGGATACGGTAGTCGAGCCGGACTGCGACGTGGAGTATGTGGTCACCGATAAGAACGTCCACATCACCGAGGGCAAGAAGTTGAACGGCACCGACACTTTCCCGGTGTTCATCGCCAAGAACCACAGCGTATAAGATGGCTCATAGTAGCCGCGCCCATTCTCCCCGGGGGCGGCTTACATGAGAGGGACGGGGGGACCGAAGATGCCCTCCCGTCCTTCCTTTTTATGAAACGATCCTGCCATTTGTATGGAGGTACTTATGAGAATTCTGTATGCGGCCAGCGAGGCCGCTCCCTTTGCAAAATCCGGCGGTCTGGCCGACGTAGCCGGGGCGCTGCCCAAGGCGCTGGTCAAGGACGGCATCGACTGCCGCGTGGTCATGCCGCTGTACGGCGATTTGAAGTATAAGGACACCCTGACCTATGTGACGAACTTCAGCGTGCCGGTGGGCTGGCGCAGCCAGTACTGCGGCCTGTTCAAGGCCGAACATGAGGGCGTGACCTTCTATTTCATCGACAACGAATATTACTTCAAGCGCAGCGGTCTGTACGGCTTCTATGATGACGGCGAACGCTTCGCCTTCTTCTCCCGCGCCATCCTCGAAATGCTGTTCTATACCGATTTCGAGCCGGACATCATCAACTGCAACGACTGGCAGACCGCGCTGACCCCCGTGTATCTGAACCTGTACTACCGCCATCTGGATAAGTTCAACCGCATCAAGACGGTGTTCACCATCCACAACATCGCCTACCAGGGCAAGTACGGCCTGGACATCCTGGAGGATACCTGCGGCATCGGCACGCGGGACGCCCATGTGGTGGAATACGACGGTTGCGCCAACTTCATGAAAGGCGCGATCGAGACCGCCGACAAGGTCACCACGGTCAGCCCCAGCTACGCCCAGGAGATCCTGGACCCCTGGTTCAGCCATGGCCTGGACGGCCTGCTGCGCCAGAAGCAGTACAAGACCTGCGGTATCCTGAACGGTATCGACGTGGACGTGTTCAACCCGGCCACCGACCCCGACATCGTGAAGAATTACGATGTCAACACCTTCCAGGACGGCAAGGCGGTCTGCAAGGCGGCTTTGCAGGACGAGTTCGGCCTGCATAAGGACGGCAGCCCCATCATGGCGATGGTCACCCGTCTGGTGGGCCATAAGGGCGTGGACCTCGTGCGCGCGGTGGCCGAGGGCCTGCTGCAGCAGGGCATCGAACTGGTCATCCTTGGCTCCGGCGAAGCCCAGTACGAGAACTTCTTTAACGAACTCTGCGCCCGTCACCCCGGCCGCGTGGGCGTTTACATCGGCTTCAACGCGCAGTTGGCCCAGCGCATCTACTCCGGCGCGGACATCTTCCTGATGCCCTCCCGTTCGGAGCCCTGCGGCCTGGCCCAGATGGTATCCTGCCGCTACGGCACGATCCCTGTGGTGCGCGAGACCGGCGGCCTGCGTGACTCCATCCACGATTCCGGCGACGGGTTCGGCAACGGCTTCACCTTTGCCAACTACAACGCCCATGAACTGTACGAAGCCTGCTGGCGCGCCAAGGAAGGCTACTGGCAGAAGGACGGCTGGCCGATCCTGGTCCGCCGCGCCATGGAGTGCGATTTCAGTTGGGCCAACTCGGCCAGAAGCTACGAAGGGCTGTACAATGAGGTCGTGAACCTCTGGTAAACGGCCCGGCTCCGTAGCGCCTGCAAAGCGTGGGAAACGGCGGGATACGGCATCTTGGACGCCGCTTCCCCAAAAATCACGGGTTTTCGCAAAAATAAAAGTGCCCGGCGGGATTTTTTCCGCCGGGTTTTCTTGCATTTCCCGTAAAATAGGGCTATTCTTTTCTTATAGACGACAGGGAAGGGCAACGCCGCCGCAGATACCCCCAACCATCCCCGGCGGTTTGCCGTGCCCCTGTAAAAACATGACCGCGCGGTTTTGCCTTTGGTGCGGCCAAGCGGCGGTCCCCCTGCGCATACGCCGCGTTCGGGCGGCAGCGGGCTGTGAGGTGAAAGGACGTGAACAAAGTACGGAAGTCGGCGCTGGTTGCGCTGGCCGGTTTGGGGCTGCTGCTGTCGGGCTGCGACGGCGTGCAGCCTGCACTGGCGGAGCTGGAGGACGCCAGGCGGCAGTTGGCCATCGAAGCGGGGCAGGCAGGGAACGAACTGGCCGCCGCGGCGCAGCGGATGCTGTCGGGATGGTTCACGGCTTCGCCGCCTGCCGCAGAAGAAACGGCCGGTACGCCGGAGACCCCGCCGCCCATAGAGGGAGCGCCCGGCGCACAGGACGCCGCGCCGCCCGCAGATATCCCCGCCGGCCTGCCGGACCCGGCAGCCGGGAGCGGGGAAGCAGGGCAGGCCCCAACGCAGCCCGCACAGGACGAAACCGGCGGGCAGGAAACGGTCCGGCTGGATGTGCGCAACATCCTTCAAAACCCGGAACTGCCCAACGGCTGCGAGATCACGGCGGCCACCATCGTGCTGAATTATCTGGGCTTCCCGGTGGACAAGGTGACGATGGCTGAACAGTATTTGCCGCAGCAGGCCGAGTATTGGGCCACCGACCCGGACGAAGCGTTCATGGGCAACCCGGCCTACCTGCTGGCCTATTACTGCAATCCGGGGCCAGTCGTGGAGGCGGTCAACGCCTATTTGGACGATCAGGGTTCGCCGTACCGCGCGGTGGACATCAGCGGAACCCCGGCGGAGGAACTGTATGACTGGGTGGCGGAGGGCGCGCCCGTCATCGTGTGGACGACCCGCGGCTGCATGACCCCGACCTACAGCACCAACTTTATGATGGCTGACGGCAGCCTGCCCTACAGTAACTCCCACTGCGTGGTGCTGACGGGCTTTGACAGCGGCGGCTGCTATGTGGCCGACCCGATGTATGAATTTTCCTATGCGTCCTATGACGTATTCAACTGGTGTTACAACGTGCGCGGGCAGTATGCCGTTGTGATCGTGGAACCGCAGACCGAAGCATAAAAACCCGGCAGACGCACCGTAAAAGGGCGTCTGCCGGGTCTTGTTTATTCCTGGGTGCCTTGCAGATGGGTGGAGACCCACTTGATCAGCATGTCCAGCGCCACCAGATTTTGCCCGCCTTCGGGCACGATCAGGTCGGCCTTGCGCTTGCTGGGCTCTACAAACTGCTCGTGCATCGGCTTGACGGTGGTCAGGTACTGGGTCACCACGCTGTCCAGCGTGCGGCCGCGGTCCTTCACGTCGCGCACGATGCGCCGCAGGATGCGCACGTCGGCGTCGGTATCCACGAACACTTTCATGTCCATCAATTCACACAGCTCCGGCGAGTCAAAGATCAGGATGCCTTCCACGATGATGACCGGCGCGGGCTTTACCAGCACCGTTTCGTTGCTGCGGTTGTGGATCGTGTAGTCGTACACGGGGACCTGCACCGGGTGCCCGGCGCGCAGTTCGCGCAGGTGGGCGACCATCAGCGGGGTGTCGAAGCTGTCCGGGTGGTCGTAGTTCAGTTTGCAGCGTTCCTCATAGGGCAGTTCGTCGTGACGCTTGTAGTAGCTGTCGTGGTTGATGACGCTGACCTCATTGACGCCGAAGTGGTCGCGCAGCCGCTCGGTCAGGGTGGTCTTTCCGCTGCCGGTGCCGCCCGCAATGCCGATGATGATGGTTTTCATGCCGTTTTCCCCCTGCTTTTATACTTCCAGATGGATCTCGCGCCCGGTAGGCACATAGGCGCGGTATTTCACGCCCGTCATGTTGAACATCCGGCGGCTGGCGATGCTGGCGTGGCTGTCGTGGTATTTGTCGGACAGATAGATCAGTTCCTTGATCCCGCTCTGGATGATCGCCTTGGCGCACTCGTTGCAGGGGAACAGCGTCACATACATCCGCGCGCCGCTCAGGTCACTGTGCGGGCTGTTCAGAATGGCGTTCAGCTCCGAATGGCAGACGTACATATATTTGGTGTTCAGGTCGTCGCCCTCGCGCTCCCAGGGCATATCGTCGTCGTTGCAGCCGATGGGCATACCGTTGTACCCCAGCGACAGGATCTTGTTTTCGGGGCTGACGATGCAGGCCCCCACCTGGCTGTTGTTGTCCTTGGAGCGCATGGCGGAAAGCAGGGCGATGCCCATAAAATACTCATCCCAGCTGATATAATCCGTTCTTTTCACAGCGTTCCCTTCCTTTTCTTTTTTATTTTACAACTATTATACTGTGCGCAGTGGGCGTGCGCAAGGCTGTTTGCACAAATATTTGCGGCGCGTGGCCTCACCGCCGCGCAGATGCCGCTCGGCCTTGTTGCGCTGCACAACGGTCTGCACTTCGGCCCACAGGCCGGGGTGGGTGCGGCGCAGGCGGCTCTGGTCCTTCCAGATCGTGCTCTTGCTCACCCCAAACACCGCCGCGGTCGCCCGCACCGTGGCACCGGTGCGCACGATGTACCGCCCCACAGCTACGGCCCGTTCCTCCGGGTCACCTTTCATACCGCCAACCCCCTTACATAGAATCTCTGCCAAATCCTATGTGAAAAGGGGTGGGGATATGTCCGAAAACAGAAAATCCCCGCCCTACCGGGCGGGGATGGAAAGTTCAGGTCATATAATTGGTGCAGGCCCAGCCGAACTGGCCCTCGTAACAGACGAGAATCCAGTTTTCGGCGGCATTGCTGCGGCCCAGGCAGTCCACGGCGGAGGACGGCGGCAGCGCCCCGACTTTTTCATACTGGGTGCCCGGCCCCGCGCGCAGCATCAGGTTGCCGTCCGGCGTGGTATGGTAGCGGAACTGCTCGTTCTCCCCACAGGGGCGGTCCGGCGGCTGGATCGTATCCGGCAGTCCGGCCAGCGGGTCCGGCGACGGGGTGGGGGCCGGTTTCTCCACGCCGGGGATCGTGTAGGCGTGCCAGCCGTCATCCTGCCGCAGCCATAGCGTGCCGCCGTCCCAGGCCGCGCCCGCGTAGGTGCAGGGGACGAACTCGGCGCCGGTGCTGTCCAGCAGGCCCCACTGGCCGTCGCGGCAGACGGGGGCGTAGCCGTTCAGCAGGGGAGAAGCATAGGCCGCTTTGGCGTCGCCGTAGGTGGCGTCATAGACGGCTTCGGTGACGGCCCGGCCGGAACAGTCCAGATACAGCCATTTGCCGCCCTGGCAGGCGGGGGCCAAAGCCTGGTCGTAAAAGCAGCCGGCCGCTTCATAGGTCTGGTCGTTCAGCAGTTCCCCGGCGGCGTTGGCGTAGACGAGCGTGAGCGGGTCCGCAGCTTCATAATAATTGGGGTCCCCCTGGCCGTCCACAAAGGTGCCCAGGCGGCAGGGCAGGTAGTCTCCGTACGGTGCGTCCTCCGCGTCCAGGGCGTGCACCGTACCGCCGAACAGCCCGCCGTCTACCTGTACCTGGTGGGATTCGGCGTCGTAGTACCAGTAGTGCGTGCTGCCGTCATGTTCGCCGCTGCACATGGTCCCGTCGCCGCTGGCTTGCAGTTGGGCGGTCAGGGCGTCGTATTCCTCCCAATTCAGGGAACTGTCCCCCAGCGCGTGCCACTGGCCGGCAGTGGCGCAGGCGGTCACGGGTACGGTGAACCGGCAGGGCAGCACCTCGGTGCCGTCGCTGCGCATCAGGCCCCACAGGCCGTCCCGGCTCATGGTATAGTAGCCGTCCGCCAGCATAAAATAGGGGGCAGTGTCCTGCCGCACGGCGCGGATCTCGTCATAATCCAGCACCGGCAGTCCTGCGTCGGTCAGCCCGGCGGGCTGGGCCGGGGGCGCGGTCTCCGCCGGTTCAGATGGCGCCGCCGTCCCGGAGGGCGTGGCGGTCCCGGCCGGGGCGGAACTGCCGCTTTGGGGCGCGCGCGTACAGCCGCAGAACAGGATAAGGGCTGCCATCGGCAGCACGGTCCACGCAGGTCTCATGGCACGGCACGCTCCTTCCCGTACTTATTCGTACATCTTGCGCCCGGCGAACACGCACAGCGGGCGTTTGGCCTTCCCGGCACCCATGAGCTGCACGGCGGCGGCCAGGGTGGCCCCGGCGCTGGTGCAGGCGGGAACGCCGTCAAAGAAGAGTACCTCCCGCGCGGCGCGCTCGGCGTCCGCGGTGGTCACCGTCAACACGGTATCCACTACATAAGGATTGTAGTTTTCCGGCACGAAGCCCGGGCCGATCCCGGCGATGCCGTGCTGCCCGATGAACCCGCCCGAAATGGCCGCGCACTCGGCAGGTTCCACCGCGACGATGCGGATCATGCTGTTCCACGCCTTTATGTATTCGGCCACGCCGGTCACGGTGCCGCCGCTGCCCACGCCGATCACGATGGCGTCGATGGCCTCCCCGGCGTTTTTCAAGATCTGCGGGCCGGTGACGCGGCGGTGGTATTCGGGGTTGTCATCGTTGGAAAAATAGTGGGTGAAATACCCGCCGTAGCGTTTGGCGGTCTCCTCCGCAATGCGGTCCATCGCCTTGCGGCCGCCGCTGCTGCACACGACGATGTGCGCGCCCAAGTCCTGCAGGCGCTTGCGCCGGGCGATGGGCAGGCTGCTGGGCACCACCAGGATGCAGGGGTGCCCCGTGGTGGCGCAGCTTACGGCCAGCGCCGCGCCAAAGCTGCCGGAACTGGCTTCCACCACCGGCATACCGGGCTGCAGGGTGCCGCGCTCGGTGGCAAAGGCCAGCATCGTTTCAGCCAGGCCGTCCTTGGAAGTGCCCGTCGCGCCGCCGAAGTCCAGATAGGCCAGGATGCTGGAATCCAGATTGTGGCGGCCGGAATAACCGTCCAGCCGCACGACGGGGGAGCGGTAGACGTCCTGATAGTAACTTTTTAAGATCGGCATGGCAGGCACCTCCTTTCATTGGGGACACAGTATTTTTTATTATAGCACAATCTGACGGATTTTGCACCTGTTCAGGCCGGGACTTGAAATTTTTTTGCGGCGGGAATTTTGCCCTCTGCGTCGAAAAAATGCGCCGCAGCCCTTGACTTTCCGTCCGGCCCCTGCTATAATGCATACGCTGATGTGTAAAGAAAAAAACTTTACACGGCATCTCAAACACGGAAGGGGCGCGGGCCATGGCGGGCAAACCGCAGAAAAATCTGGCCTATTCGGTCCTGCTGGACTTTTACGGTGCGGTATTGACTGATAAACAGCGCCTGATCCTGACGGAATATTACGACGAGGATCTTTCCCTGGCGGAGATCGCAGAAAACTGCGGCATCACCCGCCAGGGCGTGCGCGACGCCATCAAGCATGGCGAAGCGGCGCTGGACGAACTGGAAGCCAAGCTGGGCAACGCCCGCCGCCACATGGCGGTGCGGGCGGACCTGGAGCGGATGCGCCAGCTCGTCATGGAGATCCGCTGCTGCAACACGGGGCTGTTCACCCCGGTGCCGCAGATCAGCGCCGACACCGACGAGATGCTGCTGATCTTGGAGCGTCTGGACACGCAGGAGGAATCGGATGGCCTTTGAATCCCTGACAGAGCGCCTGAACGGCGTTTTCAAAAAACTCCGCGGCAAGGGCAAACTGAACGAGGCGGACATCAAAGCCGCCATGCGGGAAGTGCGCATGGCGCTGCTGGAAGCCGACGTCAACTATAAAGTCGCCAAGGATTTCTGCGCCGGTGTTTCGGAGCGCGCCATGGGGCAGGAAGTCATGGAAAGCCTGACCCCCGCGCAGCAGGTCGTGAAGATCGTCAACGAGGAACTGACCAACCTGATGGGCGGCAGCGAACCGCAGTACCTTCACATCAAGAACAAGGGCCAGACGGTCCTGATGATGTGCGGCCTGCAGGGCAACGGTAAAACGACCCACGCCGCCAAGCTGGGCAAGTTCTACCGCAGCCAGGGCCGCCGCCCGCTGCTGGTCGCCTGCGACGTATACCGCCCGGCGGCTATCCAGCAGTTGCAGATCGTGGGCGAACAGGCCGGGGTGCCCGTCTTTACCATGGGCACCGAAAAGCCGGAACTCATCGCCCAGAAGGCGATGGCCCACGCGCGGGACCACGGCAACGACATCGTGATCCTGGATACCGCCGGCCGTTTGCAGATCGACGACGCGCTGATGGACGAGCTGGTCCGCATCAAGCAGGCGGTGGAAGTGGACGAAACGCTGCTGGTCGTGGACGCCATGGCCGGTCAGGAAGCCGTCAACGTGGCCAAGACTTTCAACGAGAAGATCGGCATCACCGGCGTGGTCCTGACCAAGACCGACGGCGATACCCGCGGCGGCGCCGCGCTCTCGGTGCTGGCCGTCACCGGCAAGCCGGTCTACTTCCAGGGCACCGGCGAAAAGCTGGAGGACCTGGAACCGTTCTATCCGTCCCGCATGGCCAGCCGCATTCTCGGCATGGGCGACGTGCTCTCGCTGATCGAAAAGGCGCAGAGCGTCCAGAATGACAAGGAAGCCGAAGCGGCTGCCCGGCGCATGATGGAGAACAAGTTCGATATGAACGACCTGCTGGCCCAGTTCCAGCAGGTCAAGAAGATGGGCGGCGCGTCGGCGCTGCTGTCCATGATGCCCGGCGGCAACCAGATCGACGCGGACGCGCTGGACGAGAAAGCCCTGCCCCGCATCGAGGCGATCATCTATTCGATGACCCCCGCCGAGCGCGCCAAGCCGGAGATCATCAACCCCAAGCGCAAGCGCCGCATCGCGGCCGGTTCCGGCCAGACGGTGGAAGCCGTCAACAAGCTGCTGCGTCAGTATGAAATGATGCAGAAAGTCATGAAGAAGGTCCGGCGCAACCCCAAAGGGTTCATGCGCAGCTTAAGTGGCATGGGCGGCTTTGGCGGCATGAAAGGCTTTGGCCGGTAAAAACTTTTCACAGGTATGACCCGCACGGCTCTGCGGCCCACGGGATGTACAATATAAAAAATTGCCCGATAAGGGCCGTAAACAACGATTTGGAGGAATTTACAATGGTTAAGATCCGTCTGCGCCGCATGGGCGCCAAGAAAGCTCCCTTCTACCGTGTGGTCGTGGCTGACAGCCGCTTCGCCCGCGACGGCCGTTTCATTGAGGAGATCGGCTACTACGATCCCACCAAGGAGCCCAGCGTCGTGAACATCGACGCCGACAAGGCCAAGCAGTGGCTGGCCAACGGCGCTCAGCCCACCGATACGGTCCGTGAACTGCTGAAGAAGGCTTCCGTACTGTAAGCTGCCATCCGTTTTTCAGGGAGGGAACGTCGCATGCAGGAACTCTTAGCAGCCGTCGCCCGCGGTCTGGTCGAAGATAAGGACGCCGTGCAGGTGACCGTTGACCCCGCGCGTGAGGACGGCACCGTCGTGTACCACCTCAAAGTGGCTGAGGCCGATATGGGCCATGTGATCGGCAAGCAGGGACGCATCGCCAAGGCGATCCGCGTCGTGATGCGTGCCGCCGCTGCCCGCCATGACGAGAAAGTTATCGTCGAGATCGACTGACGAGCCAAAACAGTTGGCGCCCCGCTTCCGTCCATCGGTGTGGGGTGCTTTTTTGTGCAAAGGGGACCCTGTGCCGCCCCGCAGAGGACCGTTTTGTCCGGCCAAGGACCGAACGGGCGCTCCGGTTGCGGGGGCGCTGTTTCAATCGCAAGGCATTGTATTGCCGCAAAATGCAAAGGAGAAAGCCATGCAAACCTATCTGCCTGCCTGCAAGATCGTCACCACCCACGGGGTGCGCGGCGAAATGAAGGCCCTGCCGCTGTGCGACGGCGCGGAATTCCTGGCAAAATTCAAGCGGCTGTTCGCCCAGGCGGACGGCAGCGGCGAGGTCCGCGTGCTGGGCGTGCGCGCCCAGGGCAACATGATCCTGCTGCGTCTTGACGGCGTCGGGGATATGGACGCCGCCCGCGCCCAGGTGGGGCGCACCTATTACTTTGCCAAAAGCGACGCCCGCCTGCCCAAAGGCCGCTATTTCATCGACGACCTGCTGGGCTGCCGCGTGGTGGATGCCGCCACCGGCGCCGAATACGGCACGCTGACCGATGTGGACCACCCGGCCGCCCAGGACATCTATACCGTCACCGACGCGAACGGCGGCGCCCATATGCTGCCCGCCGTGCCGGAATTCGTGCAGAAGATCGACCTGGAAACGCGCACCATCACCGTGACGCCCATCGACGGCATGTTCACCGAGGCGCTCAACGGCGATAAGGAGTGAACCATGCGCATTGATATTGTGACCCTGTTCCCGGAACTGTGCGACAGCTTCCTTTCTGCCAGCATTTTGGGCCGGGCGCGGGCCAAAGACCTGTTTGAAGCACACTGCCACCAGATCCGGGACTACACCCTCAACAAGCAGAAGCAGACCGACGATTACCCCTATGGCGGCGGCTGCGGCATGGTGCTGTACGCCCAGCCTATCGCGGACTGCCTGCGCGCCGTACAGGCGCAGTGCGCGGCCCAGGGGCGTGCCAGGCCCCATGTGGTGTTCCTGACCGCCGCCGGCCGCCCTTATAACGAGGAAACGGCCAAACGGCTGGCGCAGTACGACGCGCTGACGCTGGTGTGTGGCCACTATGAGGGCATCGACGAGCGGGTGATCGAAGCCTTCGGGGATGAGGAGATCTCCATCGGGGATTATGTGCTCACCGGCGGCGAACTGGCCAGTCTGGTGGTGGCCGACAGCGTGCTGCGGCTCCAGCCCGGCGTGCTGGCTGAGGAAAAGGGCTACCAGGACGAAAGCTACTGGGACGGCCTGCTGGAATACCCTCAATATACCCGCCCCGAAGTGTGGGAGGGCCGCGCCGTGCCGCCGGTGCTGCTGACCGGCGACCATAAAAAGATCGACGCCTGGCGTGCGGCCCAAAGCCGCGCCCGCACCCGCCAGCGCCGCCCGGACCTCTATGAACAATGGTGCGACACTCACCCCCTGACCGACCTGCCCAAGTGGAAGCGGGGCGAAAATATGCGCCTTGTGAAAAATGACGAACAGTGGGACCAGGCCGCCTGCCTGTTTGCCGAGGGGCGCTATGCGGTCTGCGAGGCCGTATGTACGCCGCTGTACCTGGACACGCTCACGCCGGAAAACTGCCGCGCCGAACTGCTGGAAGAAAAGCGTGACGGCTGGGCCTTTTACCTGCACTATACAGCGGGTCAGGCCGACGGCATGGTGGGGGTCTGCCACAAGACCGGGGGAATCAGCCACCTGTTTGTGACGCCCGCGGCCCAGGGGAGGGGCATCGGTACCAAAATGCTGGATTTCGCCCGCAAAAAGTTGCCGGAACACCCCCACCCGACGCTGACGACGCTCAACACCAACACCCGTGCGCTGGCCCTTTACCGCCGCATGGGATGGCGGGTGGCCGGGGTGCAGACGGTCTATGACCCGGCGCAGGACCCCACATCCGCTGTTTATACCGAGGAATGGAAACTGCGCTACGAGGGATGACATGCCGTTGCTTTTGTCGTCAATCCACAACAATGTTGAAAACAAACTGGTAAATGTGCACAAAGGCGAAAGCGTACTTTTGGATGAATTACAGAATCCTGCCAAAATTCTAAATTTCTACTGTACAAAATCGACCAAATAGGATAAAATAGAAACAATCAAGGCGGCGTATCGTACGCAAGAGACCGCCTGACAAGCGCCCACGGTAGAAACGCAGGGGCATATTATTTTCAAAAGTAGGAGAGAATAACTATGTACGTGAAAGAAGTTACCGTTGAGAATCAGGTTGGTCTGCACGCCCGTCCGGCTACCTTCTTTATCCAGAAGGCGAACGAGTACAAGTCTTCCATCTGGGTCGAAAAAGAAGAACGCCGCGTCAACGCCAAGAGCTTGCTCGGCGTTCTGAGCTTGGGCATCGTGGGCGGCACCACCATCCGCATCATTGCGGACGGCGCGGACGAACAGGCGGCAGTCGATGGTCTGGTCAAGCTGGTCAGCTCCGGCTTTGCCGAATAATTTCCGGTTTGTGCAGCGGCGGGGGCGACCCGCCGCTTTTTTATTCTCTTTTTGTGTTGCAGGGTGAACTATGACAAAATCCGAACTCTACAAAAAAGCCTGTATGCTGCCGCTGCTGCCCGGCGTCTATATCATCCGGGACAAAAGCGATACCATCATCTATATCGGCAAGGCCAAGCGCCTGCGCACGCGGGTGTCCCAGTATTTCCGGGAGGGCGTGCCCCATGATGCCAAGGTGACCCAGATGATCGCCCACGCCTTCGCCTTTGACGTTATCGTCTGCCAGAGCGAGTTCGAGGCGCTGGTGCTGGAAGCCAGCCAGATCAAGGCCCACACCCCCAAATATAACATCCTGCTCAAGGACGATAAGGGCTACAGCTACGTCAAAGTGACCCGCGGGCCGTGGCCGCGCATCTCGGCTGCGCTGCAGAAGGATGACGACGACGCCGATTATATCGGGCCGTTCACGTCCTCCTTTGCGGTGCGGGAAATGGTGGAACTGGCCCAGGACTGCTTCCTGCTGCCCCGGTGCAACCGGGTGTTCCCGCGGGATTTCGGCAAAGGGCGGCCCTGCCTGAACGCCCACATCGGCAAGTGTATGGCGGTGTGCAGCGGCAAGATCAGCAGCGAAGCCTACAACGACGCCGTGCAGGGGGCGCTGCACATGATCCGCTATGGCAAGAAGGACATCCTGCGCCAACTGCGCGAGAAGATGGAAGCCGCCGCCGAACGGCTGGACTTTGAAACGGCCGCGCTGCTGCGGGATCAGATCCAGGCCATCGAACGGGTGGCTGCCGGGCAGAAGGTGGTCATGGACGCCGATACCGAGATGGACGTGATCGCCCTGGCGGGCACGACCAGGGCCGTCTGCGCGGCGGTGCTGCGCTACCGCGACGGCCGCCTGACCGACAAGCGGGAATTTGTATTCCACGACACCACCGACGTGGCGGCCGTGCGGGAGGAATTTCTGCCCCAGTACTATCTGGACGGCGAGAGCGTGCCCAAGACCATCGCGGTGGACGCCCTGCCCCCGGACGCCGACGCGCTGCGCGAGGCGCTGAACCAGGCGCGGGGCAGCAAGGTGGAACTGTATGTGCCCCAGCGGGGCGACGTGGCCAAGCTGGTCACGATGGCCTACACCAACGCGGTGGAACGGCTGGGGCGGGAGAGCGGCCGCTATACCCGCGAAGAAAAGCTGCTGGAGGAGGCCGCCCAGATGCTGGGGCTGAAAGCCCCGCCCCGGATCATCGAAAGCTATGATATTTCCAACTGGGGCGACGGTTCCAGCGTCTGCGGCATGGTGGTGTTCAAGGACGGCAAACCCTACCGGGCGGGCTACCGCCGCTTCAAGATGAAGAGCGTGGCCGGGACCGACGACTATGCCTCCCTGGCCGAGACCCTGTCCCGCCGCGCGGCGGAGTACGAAGCCGCCCGCCGCGGCGAAAAGCCCGACGGCCCCCAGAACCAGTTCGCGTCCCTGCCGGACCTGCTGCTGATCGACGGCGGCCGGGGCCAGGTCGGCGCGGTCAAACAGGCGCTGAAAGGCACGGCGCTGGAACACGTGCCCACCTTCGGCATGGTCAAGGACGACCACCACCGCACCCGTGCCATCGTGGACGATGCGGGCGGGGAGATCGCCATCAACCGCAACCGCAATATCTTCACCTTTGTCACGAACATCCAGGACGAGACCCACCGCTACGCCAACGACTACCGCCGCCGCGCCATGAAAAAACGGTCCTACGCGGCCACGCTGACGGCCCTGCCCGGCGTGGGCGAAAAGACCAGCGCGGCCCTGCTGGCCCACTTCAAGACGGTAGCCGCCGTGCGGGCGGCCAGTATCTCCGACCTGGAGGAAGTCAAGGGCATCAGCCACAACAAGGCCGAAAAACTGTACAACGCCCTGCACCATGGTGTATAATCGGGCTGGCTGCCGCGGCAGCGCAAAATCCTTGCATAGAAGGAGCACCCTATGCTCATACTGACTGTTCTGATCACCCTGCTGCTGGCGGGGCTTTTCGCCTGGCTGCCGGGCCGCCTGTGCGGCCGCGGCCTGACCCGCGCGGACCTGCTGGCTGGGCCGGGCCTGACGGCTGCGGTCTGGCTGTGGGCGGCCTGTATCTATGAAAAGCCCGGCCTTGCGGTGGACTTTGACGCCTTCCGCCTGCTGGGCATCACGGCCATGACGCTGTGGGCCTGCGGGCTGGCGCTGGGCTTCCGCCTGCGCAAAAAACTGCCGCGCCTGCGCACGGCGGCGGCCGTGGGGCTGCTGGCGGCCGCTGCGCTGGGGCTGGAACTGTTCGTCTGCAACCTGAACTTCTGGGCTACCCACAGCTATACCCCGGTGGACCTGCGGCCCTGGCTGACGGAGGACGCCGACCCCGGCGCGCCGCTGACGCTGGACGAGGAACATACCACCCTGACCTTTGCGGGGCTGGATCAGGAAGTGTACAACCTGCAACTGTCCGGGCTGGCCTACCAGTACGACGGCCCCCACCCGGAGGTGCAGGACCCGCTGTTCACGCTGACGGTGGCCGCCACCGATGAAGCCAGCAGCGCGTCCCGCCAGAGCTGGCCCTGGCAGGTGGCGGTCCGTTCGGAACGCAGCCTGACCCGCAGCCTGGATCTTTCCGGCGAGGCCGGTACGTTGACGCTGACGGCCGCCGCCTACGCGGGGGAGTACCGCCAGTATCCGCTGCAGTACACGCTGCAGACGGTGTACGCCAATGTGCCGCGGCCGCTGGATTTTTCGCTGGTCCGGTGCCTGGCGCTGTTTGCCCTGCTGGGGGCGGCGTTCGCCCTGCGCCCGGCGGGCGCGCTCTGGCGGGACGCCTACCTGGAACATACGGCCCGCTACCGCCCGGCGGTGGTGCTGGTCATGGCGGTGTTGGCGGGGCTGGCGTTTCTGGCGCCCTTTGCCGACCGCTTCAACGCCGGGGTGGCGACCTCTTTCTATAACACGGCGGACTGGGACGGCGGCAGCCGGATCAACTTCACCAAGCACATCGACGATCAGGTCAGCGATACCGCCGCCCAGTACGGGGCGCTGGCCCACAGCCTGCTGAACGGCCGCCTGGATCTGGAAAAAGACCCGCCCGCCGCCATGCAGACGATGGAGAACCCCTACGACACCGCGGCCCGCCAGCAGGCGGCGCCCGATGCACTGTGGGACGTGGCCTACTACGGGGGCCGCTACTATGTCTACTTCGGGCTGGTGCCCTGCCTGCTGTTCCAACTGCCGTTTGAACTGCTGACCGGGGTGCAGGACCTGCCGCCCAGCCTGCCCATGATCCTGCTCTCCTGGCTGCTGATCCTGGCCTGTTTTGGCTGTGTGAAGCAGGCGATGCGCCGCTGGTTCCCCAAAGCCAGTGCGGCTGCCTACCTGCTCGTTTCCACCGGGATGGCCGCGGGCAGCCAGATCTATTATCTGCTGCTGCGCCCGTCGGTCTATGAATATGCGATCCTGGCCGGGGCGGCTTTCGTCCTGCTGGGGCTCTGGCAATGGCTGGCAGCCGCCAATACGCCGGTGGAAAAGCGCGCCCGGCTGGTCGCACATCTGGCGCTGGGCAGCCTGTGCATGGCGTTGGTGGCGGGCTGCCGCCCCCAGATGGTGCTGTTCGCCGTGCTGGCGCTGCCCATCTTCTGGCGGCGCTACCTGCGGGAAAAGCGCCTGTTCACCCGCGCGGGCGTGGGGGAGGCGCTGGCCTTCCTGCTGCCCTTTGCGGCGGTGGCGGCGCTGCTCATGTGGTACAATGCGGCGCGGTTCGGTTCGCCCTTTGACTTCGGCGCAAACTACAATCTGACCAGCAACGATATGACCCGCCGCGGGTTCAGCGTGGGGCGCATCGCCCCGGCGGTATGCACTTTCCTGTTCGGCGTGCCGGGCGTGTCCACGGTGTTCCCGTACCTGAGCGCCACCCGTATGCAGACCAACTACATGGGCCTGACCATCACCGAACTGTTTTACGGCGGGGCCTTTGCCTGCCTGCCGCTGCTGTGGGGGCTGACGGTGCTGCCTCTGGCGCGCGGCCGTCTGGGCCAAAAACGGGACCTGCGCGCCCTGCTGGGCCTGACCCTGACGGCGGCGCTGGTTCTGGTGGTGCTGGACTGCCAGATGGCCGGGGTGCTGTACCGCTACCAGAGCGACTGGCTGGGGCCGCTGCTGCTGGCGGCGGCGCTGGCGTGGCTGCTGGCGGAGGAAGTCCTGCGCGCCCACCGGGGCGTCCCCGGCATGGCGCGCCTGCAAACGGCCTGCCGTGTGCTGCTGCCGCTGGCCGTGCTGGCCGGGGCCGCGTATAACTTCTGCGTCTATTTTGCGGCGGAACCCGGCCTGATCGGCCAGAGTCCCGCCCTGTACCAGAACGTCAGCCGCCTTGTGCAGTTCTGGCTGTAAAGGCGCGCAATGCCCACGCCGCGCGGCGGTTTGGCTTTTTCGCAATAGCAATAGAAGAACAGCCCTCTGGCAAGGCGCCGGGGGGCTGTTTTGCTGTGCCGAGGGGGAACTTGTGAACCGCCACGGTTTTACGCGCCGCGGCGCTTTTTCCTTGCATAACCGGCGCAAAGGCTCTATAATAGGACCAATAGGAAAAGGAGCGTTCCCTTATGGCAGAAAAAAATATCTATACCGTCGTTGTGGCGGACGACGAGGACGAACTGCGGGAAGCCGTCTGCACGATGACCCCGTGGGAAGCCCTGGGTTTCCATCTGGTGGGCAACGCCAGCAACGGGCTGGACGCGCTGGAACTGGTCGAACGGCTGGAGCCCGACCTGCTGCTGACCGACATCCGTATGCCGTTCATCTCCGGCCTGGAACTGGCCCGGCAGGTGCGTGAGATCCGCCCCGCCATGCACATCGCCTTTTTGAGCGGCTATGATGACTTCGAGTACGCCAAACAGGCCATCCAGTACAACATCATCAGCTATATGCTCAAGCCGCTGACGATGGACGGCCTGGCCGCGGAACTCAAGGTCATCCATGAAAAGATCGAGCAGCGGTATGCCAGCCTGCGCCGTTCCGACGACCGGCAGGGCGACCGCGCGGCCTTTTTGATCCCGCTGGTGCTGGAACGGTACGACGCCATGCCCGACGGGCAGGAGACTGTCCTGCGGGAGGGCGCCGCGGCCTGCGGGCTGCTGCGCGGCACCGATGACCGCAGCGTGCTGGTGGTGCTTACGGTCGCCATGCAGGACGGCAGCGCCTGTGAGCCGGGCTTCCTGCATCTGGTGGACCAGTTGGCGAACAAGTACCTGCGCCATTTTGCGTTTTCTTCCAGCGGCCGCGTGGTGGCGGTGCTGCTGGGCAACCCCTCGGACTTTGAGGAATACCTGCATATCCTGGCCGACGAGATCTGCCAGCTCACCGAGCGCGCGCTGGACAAGCGGGTGCTGGTGGGCGTCAGCCGCGCGGTGGAGCAGTTCGGGGAGCTCAACGGCGCATACCGTCAATCGCTGGAAGCCCTGCACGCCGCGGCAGACAGCGAGGGCGGCGTCAGCTTCACGGCCGACAGCCGCAAAAGCGGCGGCCTGTGTGAACGCGCGCTGGAGATCATCGAGCAGCGGTACATGGATGAGAACCTCTCGCTGGCATCGCTCAGCGCCATGCTGAACGTCAGCCCCAACCACCTGAGCGCCTGCATCCGCAAAACGGCGGGGGAGACCTTTATCAACATCCTGATCCGCCGCCGAATGGAAAAAGCCCAGCAGCTTTTGCTGACCACCGACCTGCAGGTGCAGGAGATCGCCCGCCGCTGCGGCTACATCGACCAGCATTATTTCAGCTATTGCTTTAAGAAATACAGCGGGACTTCGCCCGGGGCGCTGCGCCGCCGCAAGGCTGCCGGGGCCGCCGTGCCCGCCGAAGGGGAGGGGACCGCATGAAACGGCGCTGCCGCGCACCGCGCACCGCGCCGCTGACCGTCACCCTGATCGCCGCGGTGGCAACGGCCGTGCTGGTGATGTGCGCGGCCACTTTTCTGCGCAGCTACCGTGCCGCCGCAGTCGAAAACGCGCGCACCAGCAGCGCCCAGATGGTCAGCCAGGTCGCGGATACGGTCGGCAACTATGTACAAACGCTGGACGAAACGATCAACGGCGTCATGAAAGAAATGTACGCCACCGAGGACGGCCGCGACGCCTACCTGAACGCCTGGCTGGATGCGCGCAGCGAGGTGGTCGCCGTGACGACCTACAACGCATCGGGCGCGATGCTGGAATGTTGGGCGCTGGACCATACCCCGCGCACCACGATCCTGCAAAACCTCTCGTTCGATCTTGCCACGGCGCAGGCCAACCCCGGCGGCTATATCACAGCGCCCCATGTGGAATCCATCTTTGAGGGGTACTATCCCTGGGTGGTCACCATCGTGCGGCCCATGCCCAACGGGGTCGATACCCGCTGGGTGGCCGTGGACGTGCGCTTCTCCGGCCTGGGGGGCAGCATCAGCGGCGTGGGCATCGGCCAGCACGGCTACTGCTACCTGATGGACGACCAGGGCAACATGGTCTACCACCCGCAGCAGCAGCTTTTGTATGCGGGCATCAAAAACGAGGAAAATGAGCGCCTGGCGGCCCAGCCCGACGGCACCTATGTGGAAGATACCGTGATCTACAGCGTGCAGAACGTGCCCGCCAGCAATTGGCGGGTGGTGGGCGTCAGTTATATCGATGAAACGGTGAACGAAAGTTTCGAGCAGATGGCCCGCATCACGCTGGGGTCCTCTGCGCTGATCCTGGCGGCGGCGCTGCTGGTGGGGTGGATCATCTCCCATATGCTGAGCCGCCCGCTGCAGCAGTTGGAAAACGCCATGGAACAGTTTGAGCAGGACGCCGACGGGTTCACCTTCCAGCCGGTGGCCGGCACGCGGGAAGTGCAGGAACTTTCCGACTCCTTCGGCCACATGGTGGGGCGCATCCAGCGCCTGATGAACACCGTGCGTGAGGAGGAAGTCATCCTGCGTAAAACGGAACTCAAGGCCCTGCAGGCGCAGATCAATCCCCACTTCCTGTACAATACGCTGGATTCCATCGCCTGGATGTGCGAGCGCGGCAAAAACGCCGACGCCGTCCAGATGGTCCACGCGCTGGCAAGGCTGTTCCGCATCAGCATCAGCCGCGGCCACGAACTGATCCCCATTGAAAAAGAATTGCAGCACGCGGAATCCTATCTGCTGATCCAGAAGTTCCGCTATAAGAACCAGTTCACCTACCACTTTACGGTGGATGAATCCTGCCTGCATGATCTGTGCAACAAGATCACGCTGCAGCCCATCATCGAAAACGCCATCACCCACGGGCTGGACCTGCTGGTGGAACCGGGCCATATCGAGATCGAGGTCTGCGCCGACGGGGACGATGTCCTTTTCAAAGTCAGCGATGACGGCATCGGCATGCCGCCCGAACAGGTGGAAGAACTGCTCAAAAACGAACCGACCGACCGCACGGGCATCGGCATCAAAAACGTCAACGACCGCCTGCGAATCTACTTCGGGCCGCAGTACGGCCTGTCCATCGAGAGCGTCCCGGACGAAGGCACGACGGTCACCATCCGTATGCCGCGGGTGCCGGAAGAACGGGAGGGTGAGTATGATAAGATCCGCTAAAAAAGCCCGCCTGACCGTCCTTCTGCTGGCGCTCTGCCTGCTGGTGGGCTGCACGTCCCTGGCGGCGGCGGCGCCCGCGGGCACGGCGCGCTATCAGGTGGCGCTGGTGGCAAAATCCACCAAGACCGATTTCTGGAAGGCCGTGTTCGTCGGGGCAGAAGCCGCCGCCACCGAGTACAACCTGGATCTGACCATCACCGGCCCTGAGACCGAGGAAGATTACGAAACACAGAACCAGATGATCGAGGAAGCCGTGGAAAACGGCGCCCAGGCGCTGGTGTTCTCGGCCATCGACTATGACGCCAACGCGCCGGCCATTGAGGAAGCCGCCCGGCAGGGCGTGAAGATCGTAGTCATCGACTCGGCGGTGAACTCGGAAAACGTGGCGACCTACATCGGCACCGACAACTACAATGCCGGCAAGATGGCTGCCGAAGCGGCGCTGGCGGGCGTGCCCGGCACGCTGCGGGTGGGCATCGTGAACTATGATATCAACAGCGCCAACGGCCAGTACCGGGAGCGGGGCGCGATGGATGCGTTTGAAGCCAGCGGCCGCAGCGAGATCGTGGCGACCATCCACACCTTGGCGGAAGCCAACAGCGCCCGGCTGGACACGCTGGATATGCTGCGCGAACACCCGGAGATCAACGTCCTGCTGGCCTTCAACGAACCCACCAGCGTGGGCGCGGCCCAGGCCGTGCAGGAAATGCACCTGTCCAACGCGCTGTTTATGGTGGCCTTTGACTCCAACCTTGTCACCATCGACGCGCTCCAGACCGGGGCCGTGGATGCGCTGGTGATCCAGAACACCTACGAGATGGGCTATTTCGGCGTGGAAAGCGCCTACAAGCTGCTGAGCGGGCAGCGCGGTGAGGTGGAAAGCCACATGGACACCGCCGCCCGGATCGTGGACCGGGATAACCTGTTTGCCCTGGACAGCCAGAAGGTGCTGTTCCCGGTATCCTGAATAAAAAACTCCCCCTGAAGCAACGCTTCGGGGGGAGTTTTGCTGTACAGGGGTTAACGGCGGGGCTTACGCTTGCGCACGCTGTAGCCGAAGGTGCCCAGGCGGCGGCCCAGCGCCAGATAATCCCCGTGGGAATAGACGATCAGCTTGGCGCGGTTCAGGCAGAGTTTGCCGTTTTCATCCAGCAGGCGCTCGTCTACGTCCACTGCCACGCACTCAGCCAAAAACAGGTCGTGGCTGCCCAGCGGGATCACCTGGGTGACTTTGCACTCCAGGTTGACGGGGCTTTCTTCCAGCAGGACGGTGCCTACCTTGGCGGCGGGGGCGGGGGTCAGCTTCATGGCGGCGAACTTGTCCACGTCGCGGCCGCTCTTTACACCGCACCAGTCCACCGCCCGTACCAGGGATTCCGTGGGCAGGTTGACCACGAACTCACCGCTCTCCCGGATCAGGTGGTGGCTGTAGCGTTCGGGCCGGATGCTGATGGAAAGCATCGGCGGCTGGGTGCAGATGGTGCCGCACCAGCCCACGGTGATCAGGTTCGGTTTTTCGGGGCTGCCGCAGCTTACCAGCACCGGCGGCTCGGGATTGAGCAGGGTGGAACCCTTCCATACCTGGCGGCTCATGCGTCCTCCTCCTCATGTTTCGGGAAATTCGGGGTCGTTTCGCTGATGATGTAGCGCGGGCGGTGCTTGGTCTCCATATAGATCTTGCCGATGTATTCGCCGATGACGCCCAGGCAGATCAACTGCACGCCGGACACAAAGCAGATGATGCTCGTGGTGCTGGCCCAGCCGGACACCGTCATGCCCAGCGCGGCTTCGATGACGGCCCACAGTACGCCAAGAAAGCTGACGACCGCCACGAAGACGCCGAACCCGGTGATGAATCGGATGGGCTTGATGGACAGGCTGGTGATGCCGTCAAAGGCCAGCGACAGCATTTTGGACAGGGGATAGTGGCTCTCCCCGGCCAGACGCTCGTGGCGCTCGTAACTCACGCAGGTGGACTTGAAGCCGACCAGCGGGACCATGCCGCGTAAATACAGGTTCACTTCCTTGAATTTGGCGAACTCATGCAGCACGCGGGCGCTCATCAGGCGGTAGTCCGCATGGTTGTAGACCACCTCGGCCCCCATGGCGTTGAGCAGCTTGTAGAAACTTTCGGCCGTGAAACGCTTGAAGAAAGTGTCGGTGTCCCGTTTGCTGCGCACGCCATACACCACGTCGCAGCCATCCAGATAAGCGTCCACCATGGCGTCCATGGCGTTGATGTCGTCCTGCCCGTCGCAGTCGATGGAGATCGTGATGTCGCAGCGGTCCCGCGCTTCCATAAGCCCCGCCAGCACGGCGTTCTGGTGGCCGCGGTTGCGGCTCTGGCTGATGCCCGCGTAGTGCGGGTCAGCGGCCGCAAGCTGCTGGATGATCTCCCAGGTCTTGTCCTTGGATCCGTCGTTGACGAACAGCACCCGGCTGTCCGGGCTGATCTTGCCGCGTTCCGCCAGTTGGGTGATCTTTTGCAGGAACAGCGGCGCGGTGATGGGCAGGACCTCCTGCTCGTTGTAGCAGGGGATTACGATGTACAAAACGGGATTCTGGCGGTTTTCCATAGTGGCACCTCAATCAGAAAAATCTGTACGCATGGCTTCGTAGGACGGATAGCCGACTGCGATATAGTTTTCGTCCTCGTATTCTACGGTGCCTTCCGTCAGGCACCGGGAAGCGGTCTCATATTCGCCCTCGGCCTTGTTGAAGAACAGGAAAACCGGGCCTTCGGGCTTGGTGGTCAGATGGTCGGCGGTCTGCATCTACACAGAAAGGCGCTGCTTTTGTTGACGCAGGGACACCATACGATCCTCCCACAGATTGCTGTATGGGCGGCGCAGGGAAAACCGCCCAAAGATGACTTATTATAACACAGAAAAAGCAAAAACTGCAATCGTCATAGCGCGCCGCGCAGTTTTTCCGGGGCGGGCAGCTTGAAACTGCGGCGGAAAAGCTGCACAAGCCCTTCTTCCTGCATGCGGCTCAGTTCCCGGCACAGGGCGCTGCGGTCGCAGTTCAGGTAGGAGGCTAGGTCTGCCCGCGTCAGCGGCGTGGTGAAGGTATCGGCCCCCGCCAGTTCCCGCTGTTCCAGCAGCCACAGGCAGATGCGCCCGCGCAGGCTTTTGCAGCACAGCAGTTCCAGCCGCCGGTCCAGCGCAAAATATTTGGCGCTGATGGTATCCAGCCAGTTGTGCAGCAGCTGCATGTGCGCCCCGTGCATGGCCGCGCAGGGGCGCAGCAGTGCTTCGCAGGGCAGGTAAAGCACCTGGCAGGGCTGTGCGGCGCTGACAGTTACCGGGCTTTTGTTGCGCCCGCCCGCCAGCACGTCGGCAAATACGCCGCCGGGCCCCATGCGGGTCATCACGACGGCGCTGCCGTCCGGCATGGGCTTGGCGGCGGTGATCTCCCCCTCCAGCACGATGCCCAGTTCTTTCGTTTCGTACCCGGCCAGCAGCAGCAGTTCGCCGCGCTCGTACCGGCGCACACGCGGGGAAAAACACGCCATCAGCGTGTCCAGGTCGGCGTCGCCCATGCCGCGGAACAGGCTGGTGCGGCGCAGGGTGGGATAGTAGGCGGTGTAGTCCATGGCGCTCCTCAGGTATTGCTGTTGCCTGTGCAACAGACATTTTTTTAACATTATAGTATAGTGGGGCCGCAAAAGCAATAAGGAGGAAAATTCAACTATGAAATGCAAGCGTATTCTGGCCGCTGTCATGGCGGCGGCTTTGAGCCTTTCTGTGGCGGGCTGCGGCGCCGCGTCCTCTTCTTCGGAAGCATCCTCTGCGGCATCGTCCGCGCCTGCCGCGTCCCCGGCGGCGGAACCTTCCGCCAGCCCGGAGACCGCGGGCACGGGGCTGCGCGTGGCCGGGCTGAAAGGCCCCACCACCATGGGCCTTGTGAACCTGATGGACAGCAGTGAGGGCGCCGGGTACACCTTTACCATGTACGGCGCGGCGGACGAGATCGTGCCCCTGCTGGTCAAGGGCGAACTGGACGCGGCGGCCATCCCGGCCAATCTGGCTGCGACCCTCTACCAAAAGACCAACGGCGAGGTGGAAGTCGCCTGTGTGAATACGCTGGGCGTTCTTTATATTCTGGAAAACGGCGACAGCGTCCAGTCGGTGGCGGACCTGAAAGGGCAGACCATCGTGACCACCGGCAAGGGCACCACGCCGGAATATGTGCTGCGCTATGTCCTGCGCGAGAACGGCCTTGACCCCGACAGCGACGTGACCATTGAATATTGCAGCGAAGCCACCGAGGCGCTCAGCCAGGTGCAGGCGGGCCAGGCGTCCATCGCCATGCTGCCGCAGCCCTTTGTGACCAGCGCCCTGTCCCAGGTCGAGGGGCTGCGCGTGGCGCTGGATATGAACGAGGAATGGGAAAAGGTGGCCGGTTCCCAGTTGGTGACCGGCGTGCTGGCGGTGCGCAAGGACGCTGTGGAAGCGGACCCCGACGCCTTCACCGCGTTCCTGGACGGCTACGCGGCCAGCGTGGAAGCGGCCAACACTGACCTGGAAGGCACGGCGGCGCTGTGCGAAAGCTACGGCATCGTGGCGAAGGCTGCCCTGGCCCAGAAGGCCCTGCCCGAATGCAACATCGTGTTCGAGACCGGTGAACAGATGAAGATCGACCTGACGAACTATTTCCAGGTGCTGTATGACGCCGACCCCGCCAGCGTAGGCGGCGCGCTGCCCGGCGATGACTTCTACTATGGCGTCTAAACGCTGGGAACGCCTGGCGGTGCTGGCCGTCTGGGTGATCATTTGGCAGATTGCCGCCATGACCCTGGGGCACGGCGGGCTGTTCCTGGCCACGCCGCTGCAAACGCTGGGGGCGCTGGTGAAGCTGGCGCCCACGGCGGAGTTCTGGCAGCGCATCGCCTTCAGCGCCCTGCGCATCCTGGCGGGCTTTGTGCTGGCCGTGGCGGGCGGACTGCTGCTGGGGGCGGCGGGGGCGCGCTGGCGCGGTGTGCGCCTGTTTGCGGACCCTGTCATGCAGCTTATCCGGGCCATGCCGGTGGCCAGCTTTGTCATTCTGGCGCTGCTGTGGGTCCGGGGCGAGAACCTTTCGGTAGTCGTCAGCTTTACCCATGTGCTGCCGGTGGTCTACGCCGGGGTGCTGGCGGGCATTGCAGACACCGACCCCCAACTGCTGGAAATGGCACGGGTCTACCGGCTGCCCTTGACGGCGCGGCTGCGTTATATCTGGCTGCCGGGCATCTTCCCGTCTTTCTGTGAAAGTTGCATCGCCGCCATGGGCATGTGCTGGAAAAGCGGCGTTTCCGCCGAGGTCATCGGCCTGCCGGACCACTCGGTGGGCGATGCGCTCTACCGCGCCAAGATCACGCTGTCCACCCCCGACGTGTTCGCGTGGACGCTGGTGATCGTGGTACTGTCGGCTCTGCTTTCGTCGGGGGCGGCGCGGCTGCTGCGCGCGGCCAAAACACGCCTTTGCGGGGAGGTGCGGGCATGAGCATAGAGATCCGGGACCTGTGCAAAAACTTTGGCGGCAGAACGGTCCTGCGGGCGTTTACCTGGACGGTGGACGGTCCCATGGTGCTGATGGGCCCTTCCGGCTGCGGCAAGACGACGCTGCTGCGCATCCTGATGGGGCTGGAAACCCCGGACAGCGGCACCGTCAGCGGTGTGGGCCGGACAGCGGCGGTCTTTCAGGAGGACCGCCTGTGCCCCCAACTGACGGCGGGGGCCAACCTGGTGCTGACCGGGCATGGCCTGAGCCTGCCGCAGGCCGAGGAAGAACTGCGGGGCCTGGGCTTTACCGCCCGTGACCTGGCGCTGCCGGCGGGCAAGCTGTCCGGCGGGCAGAAGCGGCGCGCCGCGCTTTTGCGGGCGCTGCTGTGCAAAGACGCGCAGACGCTGCTGATGGACGAGCCGTTCACCGGCATGGACGCGGAACTGGTAGCCCGTGCCGCGGCCGCTGTGGTGCGCCTGACGGGCAGCCGCCCGGCGATCCTTGTGACCCATGACGGCGCGGCGGCGGAACTGCTGGGCTGGCCGGTGCGGCGGCTGACCCCGGTAGGGGAACAGATGCCGTGAACGGGTGGCCTGCCGGGATGCCCTGTCCCAAGGCGTTTTACTTTCAAAGGTCCATAAGACATCCACGATAGATAAAGGGCGCAGGCGGTTTCCCTCCTGCGCCCTCGTGCTGTTAGCTTTAGCGCAAAGACAACCCCCGGCTCTGCCGGGGGGTGTAAAAAAATTATATAGTGAAAAAACCTAGAGAAAAAACCTCCTGGTATAATA
>SAMEA3387511__coassemble_1313_pt1 | contig 59663 bp, 63 predicted proteins | sample SAMEA3387511__metabat2_low_PE_011 | metagenome-assembled genome bin SAMEA3387511 (sample SAMEA3387511) | Felis catus | biome: Faeces | place: United Kingdom | collected 2012
GGTGGAGGCAAAACTCCACCCTTGTGCTTTTCTAAATTTCTATTTGACGCTTACCCTGACTTTCGCAAGATCTTGTTTTGCGATTTGGGATTTTTTGAAAATTCAAATTAAAACGCAAAAAGCGGAAAACCTTATGACAAAAGGCTTTCCACAAACGAAAAGCCCCGCTTTTCGATATAAAGTCCGAAAAGCGGGGCTTATTCACTTTTCTAGTCTTTTCTTCTCAGCGCCGGCAGGTCAGTTCCGGGTCATTTTCAGCCCCTTGGCATACCTTTTCGCCCCTCACCCAAGCTTCGTCAACGCACACATATTTGATGCGTTTGCGTCCGCCCCAAGCATAGGCGATATGAAGCGCACCGTCCCGGCTCTGCATCATAGTAGGATACTCGTAACGGCGATTGTTAATATCATTCCACGGCCCGGTAAAGCCTTCGCCATGTTCTACGATTCTCCGCCAGGGCCAGGTTTTCCCGCCGTCCTCCGAGATGGCCACTGTAACAGGGCAGCGCTGATCAGGCCAGACTGTTCGGTCAGGATCATCATTAAAGGCCACATCGTTGTACACTACCGCCATAGCACCGCTCTGTAAAATCAGAGCCGAAATACTAGCATTGTTATTGCGCAGTTCCGTAGGCTGCGGTACGCTCCAGCTTTCGCCGTTATCTAAAGATTCCGAACGGTAGATATGATCCGCAGCGCGGCTGCGCAACAGACAAACCAGCTTTCCAGGTGCCACTTCCAAAACATTCCCATGGACTCTGCCACGGCTACCCGGCATTTCCACAGTACGCCAGGTGTGCCCCTCATCATCAGAAAGTTGCAGTACTGTTACGTCATTGCCCAAACGGCTCCCGTCTTTGGCACAGATAAAGTTGCTGAAGATCCACCTTCCGCTGGACAATTTCTGGATGCTTTGACGACAGAAGGATCCCTCCCTCGTAAACAGCGCTTCGGTGGGTCCCCAAGTATGACCGCCATCCCGAGAGATCTTCCGACGGATTTCGGCGGTGCCCTGCAGATCCAAGTCGCCGGGCATATCCGGGCGATGTGCCACCTGGGCGGTATACATCAGCCAAATCTCATTCTCGGAGGCCATAAAAAGCGATGGGTTCTGTTCACTACGGGTCGGATCATCCGATACAATAACCGGATTACCCCATTTAGATGCCCCTGCTTCCAGCCGTGCCACCGCAATACTTACATCGGCACTGCCTTCCCAGGAACCGGCAAACCAGCAGCACAGCAAGTCGCCATTGGGCAATTCCAGCAGACCGGGTGCGTGGCAACTTTTCCACGGGTTGGGAATCAGAGATTCCACCACGCCAAGGGTCGTATCCCGGTACAGGCGGCCATCATCGCCCAGTGCAGGGAGATCAACGATCGTTCGGTCCATGCAAGATTCTCCTTTCTCTCAGCCCTTTACAGACCCCAGCAGCACACCTCTTTTGAAGTATTTCTGCACAAAGGGGTACACGCATACGATTGGCAGCATGGCGATAAAGATAGCCGCCGCTTTCAAATTCTGTTGGTTGAGGGTAATACCATCGATTACCACGTTTTTGAAGGTAGTGCCAGATTCACTGTTGGTGATGACCACATCCTTGATGACCTGCTGAATTGTTTTCAAGTTATCGCTCTTCAAATAGATTTGAGGCAGCAGATACTGATTCCAGATAGAAACCGCATAGAAAGTGGAAATCGTAGCAATGATTGTGGAGGACAACGGCAAATAAACACGGCGCAGGATGCCCAAATCATTTGCGCCATCCACCACAGCGGCCTCCTCCAGCTCTTTTGGAATACCATCCAGGAAAGTCTTGGTGATAATCAGAAACTGCGTATTGATGGCGCCGGGAATAATCATGACCAGAGGATTGTCCACAAAACCAAATTGGTTGTAGATAATGTACTGCGGAATAATACCGGCATCAAACACCCAGGTAATGACGAACAGACTCATCAACCAGTACCGATGCTTAAAGCGGGGACGGCTTAGCACATAAGCCGTAATGTAAGTGCTGGCGACTGATACCAGTGTGCCCAGTGCCGTATACAGGAAGGAGTTGCGCATACCTGCAAAGACGTTGAACCGCGGCGTAGTCAGAATATAGGCAAATGCTTTGAGGTTAAAGCCCATGGGCAGGAATGTCATTTCGCCACGGGCCAGGTAAGTGCCGTCGGTAGTCGCCACAAAAAAGACATACAAGAACGGATAGACGCATACTGCAGCGACCAAAAGAAGGACGGCGCTGTTGACGTAGTCAAAGAGTTTTTTCCGCTTGAGGCGGGCATGAGATCTACTCATAACTGCGGGTCCCCCTTTCCTTAGAACAACCGGGAATCACTGAATTTATCAGCGATTTTATTAACGATCATGACCAGAATAAAAGCAATAACCGACTTAAGGATATTCACCGCCGTGCCGTAGCTGTAATCCGGGAAGCCGGTCGACTGGAAGGCAATGCGGTACACATAGGTCTGGATAACATCCGCGGTAGAATACGTACCAGAATTGTACATCAGCAGAATACGATCCAGATTGACGGTGAAAATGTTGCCCACACTGATAATGAGCATCGTGATCACCGAGGTCGAAATACTGGGCAGGGTGATACGCCACATCTTGACCCAGCGGGAAGCACCATCCAGATCAGCCGCTTCGTACAGACAAGGGTCAATGTTCATCATGGAGGCTATGTAGATAATGGCTGAGTATCCGAACGTCTGCCATATTTCCAGAATGACATACAATGGTCGGAACCATTCTGGTCGCGCCATGAAGTTGATGCTCTCGCCGCCCAAGCGGGTAATAATGGTGTTCACGAGACCGGAACTGGGCGAAAGCAGCGTGTACATGATACTGACCATAACGGCCGCTGAGATAAAGTAGGGCAAAAAGCTCAGTGACTGCACTGTGTTGCGGACCCACCTCATACGAACTTCATTGAGGAACAGTGCAAAGATAATAGGGACAGGAAATACTACCACGACGGACAGAAATGCCAGGATAATGGTATTTTTTGTTATGGTCCAGATATATTCATCCTGCAGGATACGGGCAAACTGCTCCAGTCCTACCCAGGGGCTACCAAATACACCCTTGGCCGCGCTGAAATCTTCAAACGCAATGACCATTGCCCCTACCGGTCCGATTTTGAACAACACCAGGATCAAAAAGCCCGGCACCATCAACAGATACAGCAAATAATTGCGCGCCACATCTTTTTTGATGCGCGTCCACAGCGGCGCTTTGGGTACGGCGACCGCTGCGCTATTCTTTATGCGTTTCGGCATGGGGAACTCCTTTCAGCTTTTCCCCCTGCTCCTCTGCCGCTATGCCGCAGCATACCGGCAGAGGCTGTTTGCAGAAAGGGATTTGCTTGTTTACAATAGGATCAGGCACCGTACATAGCCTGATAGGCCTCCAATTCGATTTCTTCGATACGAGCCAGTCCCATAGCGTCCATCTCGTCCTGGAACGCCTTCCATTCACTCTCGTTGAATTCGCGGCTGCCATTGATGAACTGGCAAATGCCGGACATCTGTGCGTCATAAACCGTAGCGATCAGGTTGGTCAGTTCTTTGGACTGATCGGGCGTAAATTTGAGAGCCTTGGAAACATTGAGGTTTTCGTCCACCAGCAAGCGGTCGCAGGCTTCCGCAATAAGGGGCGCATTCCACTTGTAAAATGCCTCGTTATCCACCGGCTTGCAGACCGTCAGACGGTCGCTAAGGAAGCTCCAGCGTTTTTCACCCGCCGGTTTAGCCTCTTCAGTCTGGTAGTCAACGATGAACTGCTTGCTCCCGTCGTCTGCCACTTCAAAACTCTCGCCTTCCACACCATAGTTGGCCAGCGTCATACCTTCCTCACTATAGAAGTAATCAATAAAGGTCAGGATCGTCTTGATTTTTTCTTCGCTGCATTCTGCGTTAATAGCAGTCACGCATTCGTCGTTGTACGGGGTACTGGTGGGCACTTTCATAGTGTTGCCGTTTTCATCCTTGAGGAAATCCAGCACCGCCATCTGGTAGTTAGGATCATTATCGGGTCCACCGTTTTCCATAAACCACTCGGCGCGGTTGTAATAGTCATAGAAAATACTGGCGTTTCCGTTCAGCATAGCAGCCTCCCAGTCCGCCTCACTGTAGGTTCCCGCCACCCATTCAGGCTGGATCAATCCTTTATCATACCAGTCCTTCATAGTTGCGACCATATCGTAAGCACCGTCGGCTTTGATATCCACCGAGCCATCCTTGTTATGGCCGTTGATATAAATGCCGTTGGCTTCTTCGGCCGTCACATTGCTGTTCGCACCGAACCATGCGGCAAAGCGCACCGCACTTTCACGGCCACTGAGGGGGTAGTAATTAGGATTGTCTTTGCCGTAGTACGCCTTGAGCGTTTCCATCGCCTTGGTAAAATCATCCACTGTTACAATAGAGGCCGGATCAATACCAGCGGCCGCGAAGTGATCTGCCCGGTAGCCGATAAAGTCTGCAAAGATCGGAGTTTCCTTGCACAAACCGTAGATCTCACCGTTTTCATTGGTGACCATAGCCTTATATTCAGGATTGTTGTCGATATATTCCTGCAAATGCGGCGCATATTTCTCGATATAAGGTGCCAGATCCACAAAAACGCCCTGCGGGCCGTAGACATCCGTCTGAGACAGCTTGGTCATAACAGCGTCGGTCAGGTCTCCGCTGATAATCCGCTGATCCACTTCAGAATAAACATCCGTGTCAACTTCCGGCCCCGACACATATTCCACATGAATACCAGTGCGCGCTTCTGCCTCGTCATACCATTTCAGTTCTTTGAGCCAGTCCACGTAGGTAGAGCGCATAAACATGGTATAGGTGTTGGCTGCCTCCGAACTTTCCGGGGTTCCTTCCGTTCCGCCCTGTCCACAGCCAGCCAGCAGCGTCGCCGCCATGCCCGCCGCCAGGGTCGCACTGGCGATCCGTTTTACAAGTTTCATTATGGGTTCCTCCTTATGATTTCTATTGGTTACCGTGATTCGCCGTCTCCAGACGCAGCGAAACGGATTGCATACTCGATGGCATTTTTGAGACTGAGTTCATTGGCCCGCCCAGTGCCCGCCTGATCAAAAGCAGTCCCGTGATCCACGCTGGTCCTGATGATAGGCAGGCCCAACGTAATGTTGACTCCCTCGACCGCGCTCCACGCATGGGAAGTTCGGTCATAGGTAAAGCCCACCACTTTCAACGGGATGTGTCCCTGATCGTGATACATAGCCACCACAATGTCATACCATCCTCCCAGCGCCTTAGAAAAGATGGTATCCGGGGGAACGGGGCCGTCGGCCTTCATTCCTTCCTGGCACGCCTGCTCCACGGCCGGACTGATTTCTTCGATTTCTTCCCGTCCGAACAAGCCCCCTTCACCGCAGTGCGGGTTGAGCCCCGCCACACCGATCCGCGGTTCTGCGATTCCCATATCCCGACAAGCCTTATCCGCAATGCGGATAACCTCCAGTACTCGATCTTTCTTGACCCGGTCGCAGGCCTCTCGCAAAGAGACGTGTGTGGACACATGCACTACCCGCAGGTCGTGATGGGCCAGCATCATAGTATAGTGGCGGGTATTTGTATAATGGGCATAGATTTCAGTATGTCCGGAAAAGTGATGTCCTGCCAAGTTTAAGGCTTCCTTATTAAGCGGATTCGTAACTGTGGCGTCCACTTTACCTGCCATAGCCAGTTCAATGGCTTTGCGAACATACTGAAAGGCCGCATTTCCTGCCTGGGCTGAGACCTTTCCCAGCTCATAATCTGTCGGCTGAAGTAATCCCATATCCAGTACATCTATGGTCCCTGCCCGGTACAATCCTTCCGCAGGGTTCTGCACCGAATGGATCTGCAGTTCCGGCCGTCCTACCAAATCACAGGCCCTCCGCAGGATGGCCGCGTCGCCCACCACCAACGGTTTGCAGCGTTGGTACAATTCAGGATCATCCAGCGCCTTAGCCGTGATCTCCGGACCGACACCTGCCGGGTCCCCCAATGTAATGGCAAGAGTTTTTCGCATCACACACCTCCTTTACCGCATCCCTGCATCTCGACACTGGGCCAGTGCTTTACGCAGCGCCTCCATACCTTGCGGTGACAAACCATTGAAAGGAGCGCGGCCGGGGCCTACATTATACCCAAGTTCCCGTACGGCCGCCTTGACAATCGTATTGGGGTTACCAAAGCGGAAACAATCCCGGAATGGCCGGATGCTGTCCTGAAGGCGGCGCGCCTCTAGCACATTCCCTGCCACAAACGCTTCATAGATTCCCACCATCGTTTCCGGGAATACATTGGCGCAGCCAGCGATGCCACCCTGGCCGCCAGCCATCAGCGTCCACAGGATCAGGGAGTCGTTGCCGGACAGCACGGTAAATGGCTTGTCACCGTCCCGCGTTTTTTCTATGTATTGTAGAATATTGTCGAAGTTTCCACTGGAGTCTTTTGCACCTACGATATTTTTCACCCGCGACAGGGCCTGCACCGTATCGGGTGCCAGGGCGTTCCCCGTGCGCGCTGGGATGTTGTACAGCAGGATAGGCAAATCTACCGCTTCGGCTACCGTTTCATAATGACGCTGTAATTCCTGCTGAGACGCTGCCGCGAAACTTGGCGTAATGATGGACAGCACGTCTGCCCCCAGTTCTTTTGCCTGCCGGGAAAGCCGAATGGTTTCAGCCGTGCTGATGCAACCGGTTCCCGCATAGACCGGCACGCGCCCGTTGACAGTGCGCACGGTGGTTTCCAGGATTTTGCATTTTTCCTCATAACTGAGGATGTAGCCCTCACCATTCGTCCCGAACACAAAAATGCCGTGCATACCTGCGTTGATCATTCGCTCAATCTGACGGACCAGTTCCTCATAGCATACCGATTCATCTGCCTGCATAGGGGTCAGGATCGGCACGATGATACCTTTGATTTCTTTCATTCCGGTTCCTCCTTTCTTATTTCAAATCACCGCCCGATAGATAGCTTCGGCATCCGCCGGTTCCACCTTACGGGGATTGTTTACGAGCAGTCGTTGCACTGCCATGCCGGATTCTACCAGCGCAGGCAGATCCGCTTCGGTCACGCCATAGGGTGCCAGCGAGGTAGGAATATTCAAATGACGCACCATACGCCCCATCTCCTGGACGACCCATTGGGCTTTTTCCGCCTCGCTGCCGGCTGTGCCGGTCCCTACGGCATCATAGACCCGCGCTAACCGCTGCCCACAAGCCGGCAGGTTGAAAGTCATCACCGGTATAAGCATCATGGCGTTGGCCACACCATGGGGGATATGGTACCGCCCACCCAGCGGGTAGGACAGGGCGTGGACCGCCGTAGTGCCGGAACAAGTGATGGCCACCCCGCCGTAAAACGCGGCCTGGAGCATCTTTTCCTTGGCTTCCAGATCGTCAGGGTCATCGCAGGCAGCTTCCAGATTGGCGAATACCAACCGCAAGGCCTGCATGGCAAACAAATCACTGAAGGGATTGGCCTTTGCCGAAATATAACACTCAATAGCATGGCACAGCGTATCCACTCCGGTGGACGCTGCAATAGCACGGGGCAGGCGGCGAATCATCTCCGCATCCAGAATCACCGCATCGGCGATCATCTCCGGATTCACGATTCCCACTTTGAGCTGCTGTTCGGGCACCGCCACAATGCTGTTTGGCGTAGCCTCAGCCCCCGTACCTGCTGTGGTCGGGATCATGACCGTGAACACGCTTTTTTTGCCTTTGGCCGCGTCGTCCAGCAGATCGCGCACGGTGCAGTTGCCATTCGCCGTGATAGAAGCCAGCTTGGCCACATCCATAACGCTGCCGCCGCCTACTGCCACGATCATATCAGCGCCCCATGCCCGGAATGCATCCACCACCTGCTGGGCCTGATCGCAGGTCGGTTCAGCAGGCAGTTCATCAAAAAGCCGATACTCCACGCCTGCGGCCTGAAGCTGCGCCAGCGGCCGCTGCACGACGCCCGACGCGCAGATTCCCTTGTCGGTAAAGACTGCCGCCCTGTGGTGTCCTGACGCCAACCGGGCCAGCGCCTGCATAGCACTGGTGCCACTGTAAACCTGACGCGGCATTTGAAGTTGATACTCGTTCATCCTGTCTTACCTCCATTCAAATTGCGGCGGATCTCCACAAGCAGATCTTCCTGCCCAAATCCGCCAGATTTCGAAAGCATCCATCGCGTCTGCCCAGAAGAGAGCGGCACCTCAAAAAGCACAACACCTGGTGCAACCTCCCCCCAGGGGCGTATCTCACTACAGGGCAGTTGTCTTACCACCCCAAGCAGTGTATCACCGCCAATAATCATGGGCAGATACTGCCGTGACACCTGACTACCCAACAGCTCTTTCGTCAAAACGCCCAACTGCCGGGCAGTTGCATCCCGGAGTCCCACAGTGTCCTCGTCGCTTTTTGCCACAGTGTCAATCAAAATATCTCGACCGCCGCGCATCGCCTTTTCCATGCCATACAGCAACCGCTCAGCTTCAGAATCAGAATAGCCTGCTTGCATCTGACTAGGGTCCAATGATATCCGAATTCCTCCGTTCTTGGTCGCATAATCCAGTTGGCGCTTTGTAATGGGGTTCAGGCTCCCACATATCACCAGCAGCGGCGCGTTCAAACAGGGCAGAACAGAGGGGGGCGCTTCCATTCCCAAACAAGACCGTAAAGCTGCCGCAAAACCGGCACACCCCCCCAATACCCTAAGCTGTCTATTTTTTTTCAAGTGCTCTGCCACCATCAGAAAATCTTCTTCGTTCTCCACATCGAACACTCCGATGGTAGTTTCTTTAAGTCCACGTGTCTGGTAGTCTTCTCCTCGGGGATATTCTCGTACCACCGCTCGGTTCTTCGCAAACAAATCTTTAACTTGGGATGAAATCACCGGTTCAAAAGGATCCTTCCCGAATACACTATCACTGATTGGGAATCCGTCTATATACTGGACACCACCCCGCGTGATACGATTCATCGAAGGCAGTGCCGGAGCAAAAGCCGCGAACTCTGTTTCAGTCTTATCCAGCACAGCCTGCATCATAGCCCCAATGTTGCCCCGAAGTCCCGAATCGATCTTAATATAAAAAATGTCTGTCCCATTGTCTATAGCCTGGGCCGTAACCGCAGAACAAATTTCGTAAGTACGTTCAGGGGTTGTATGCCGTACCTCAGCATCTACCACCACTACATCAGCGTTGAAGGATTTTCCCCGGCGTGCAATATACTCAGCCCCCAAGACCACCTCCACTTTTACCTGCGTGTTTACAAATTGCACTCCTGTGTCCAAAGCCCCGGTAAGGTCATCGGCAATAACCGTAAGTTTCATTCCTGCCCCCTCAATTCATTTCAATTTGTTACACAGATTTTTGGGATTCTTCTGAGACTGTCGTTTCATTTTGCAGCCCCTTCTTTGTTTTGTTTAATATTATCATTATTGAAACATACTGTCAACGATTTTTAGGACATTTTCCAGTTTCAATTGTTCCTATTTGAAACTATTTCTACTTGTTGACATTGCAAAGAAAATGAATTAGTATAAAGTTACATAATAAAACAGAACGGAGGTACTTTTCCTTGAGACCCGTACGGATTTTGGCGATTGCCCCCTATGAAGGTATGGCTAACCTGGTACGCCAGGCCGCCCAAAAGCGGAATGGTGTAGAATTCACCATTTTGGTAGGCGACCTCGAGACCGGTGCCCGCCTGGCAGAACAGTACGCCCGTGAATTCGACTACGATGTGATCCTTTCCCGCGGCGGCACCGCAGAATTGATCCGCGAACGCTGCGATCTCCACGTGGTGGACATTCCACTTTCTGTCTATGATATACTCCGTTCTATCAAACTGGCCGAAAATCACAACGGCAAGTATGCGGTAATCGGTTTTCCCGCCATCACCCGTAATGCCACCTTCCTGTGCGAAGTGCTGCGCTACGACGTAGGCATCCACACCATTCACAACGAACGGGAAGCCCGGTCCGTTTTGCAAGGTCTGAAAGAAAGTGGTTGCCAGATGGTTCTGTGCGACATGGTGACAAACTCCCTGGCACAGGAATACAATCTGCCCGCCATTTTGATCACCTCCGGCATAGAAAGTGTAGACGCGGCCCTAGATTTGGCTATCCAGGAAGGGACCGCGCACCGAAGCGCCGTAATGCAGACAAACTTTTTTCGCAGCATTGTGCAGGCGCTGCCGCTGGATACTATTGTATATAACGAAGCCGGCGATATTGCTTTCAGCGCAGCTGACGACCGCCTGCCCTCCTCCGTCTTGCAAAAAGCGCACAGCCTCGCTTCCGCTACGCGGAACGGCCAGCCCCACAAAAGCTGTGTAGAAGCCGATCTGCACCGTTACACCATTCAGGCAGCCCCCATCTTTACAAACGATGAAAAATATCAGGTTGCCTGCATCAAAACCAGTCCCCTGCCCTGTTCCCTACAAAAATATGGCATCATCTGGACCGACCGCCAAGAGGCCTCCGACACCTTTTTTGACAGCTTTTTCGGTATTACAGAACCTTTTGCCAGTTCCAATTTCACTTTGGAGCAATATTTGAAAAGCCGCCAACCACTGGTGATTTTCGGCGAACCGGGGACCGCCAAGATGCAGATTGCACAAATGATCTACACCAAAAGTCCTTTAGCCAACGCCCCCATGATTCAAATCGACTGCGCCAAGATGCTAAAAAACGGGTGGGATTATTTGATGGAAAGTGACCACTCCCCCTTGATTGAAAGTGGCGCCACACTATGCTTTGATCACGTTGCTGCCTTAAGCGAAGAACAATTCAATGAACTGTTCTCTACTGTGCGTGATCTGCACACCCATAAACGAAATCGGCTCATCTTTCTGGCCAGTTGCACCCCCGATGCCAAGCTTCCGTCCTGCTACCCCCGCCTGATCGATATGCTGACCTGTCTTACGTTGTTCATGCCACCTCTGCGCAGCCATTTGGAGGACATCCCCCGCCTGGCCAGCCTATACATCAGTGCTTTAAATATGCAAGTGGCACGATCCGTGATTGGATTTGAGCCAGAAGCCGCTTTAAAGATGAAAGACTATACCTGGCCCGGCAACTACGATCAACTTCACCGCGTTTTAGATGAACTGGTGATGATCACCGACACTCCCTATATTTCCACCAAGCATGTGGAAAAGATCCTATCCCGTGAACACGCTTTGTATCCCGACACCACCACAGACAAATCCGAAATTCCCACCGACTTAACCTTGGAACAGGTAGACTTGCTGGTTCTGCAAAAGGTGTTAGCTGCAGAAAACGGGAATCAGAAGCGCACCGCCGAACGACTCGGTATTAGCCGCACCACTTTATGGCGGATGCTTCAGAAACTCCCCCCTGTTCACGACAAGAAATAAATAATATGCCACTTCAAAACATTGAATACTTTTTAGAAAAGCTTTCAAATTCTCGGCATCCGAGCCGCATAACGGCTGCACACATTCATCATAAGATCCACGCAACTCTTTTTTAACAGCAAAAAGCCGGAACTGGACACATCCCACGCGGGAATGCCAGTTCCGGCTTTTCGTCATGTTATCGCATATTTTTGCCCGTAAAAAGCAATTATCCGAACCCGGAAAACCGGGTTCGGATAAGAATGCTATGGTGGAGGATGGGGGACTCGAACCCTCGACCTCTGCGATGTGAACGCAGCGCTCTAACCAGCTGAGCTAATCATCCATGACGGGGTCAACGCTGATTATTATACGGCATTTGTGCCGTTTTGTCAACCCCATCTGAGAAATTTTCTTATTTTATTGTGCTTACTGCGCCAGGGCTTCCGCCAGTGCCTTGAGCTGCGCTTCGCTGGTGCTGTCGAGGGCGCTCTTGATGGTAACGCCTTCGTCCAGGATCGTCAGGTTCTTGCTGCCTTCCAGCATCTTGCGCATGACGCGGGCCGCCATGGGCGCCCAGCTTCCGTTTTCGATCAGCGCCACCGTGCGGTTCTGATAGTTGCGCTCGGTCAGGTGCTCGATGAAGCTGCGGGTGAAGGGGAACACCTCGGCGTTATAGGTCGGGCTGGCCAACACCAGCTTGCTGTAGCGGAACGCCTGCGCCACGGCCTCGGCCATATCGCTGCGGGCCAGGTCCATCACCGTCACATCGACGCCCTTATCGCGCAGCATTTCGCCCAGCTGCTCCGCCGCGGCCGCGGTATGGCCGTAGATGGAGCTGTACGCCACCAGAACGCCCTCGGTCTCGGGGCGGTAGGCGCTCCACGCATCGTAAGCCGCCAGCACATCGCCCAACTGCTCTTTATGCAGCACAGGGCCATGCAGCGCACAGATCGTTTCGATCTCCAGGTTCGCGGCCTTCTTCAGCACCGCCTGCACCTGGGCGCCGTACTTGCCCACGATGCCGATGTAATAGCGGCGGGCTTCGGGCAGCCATTCCTCTTCCACATCCAGCGCGCCGAACTTGCCGAAGCCGTCCGCACTGAACAGGACCTTATCGGTGGAATCATAGGTCATGATGACTTCCGGCCAGTGGACCATGGGCGCCGTCACAAAGTGCAGCGTATGGGCGCCCAGCGCCAGGGTATCCCCTTCTTTGACGGGCTGGCTGCGGCCGGTGAAATCCTGCCCGAAGAACTGCTGCATCATGGCGATGGCCTTGGCGGAAGCCACGATGACGGTATCCGGGTATGCCTGGGCAAAGGCGGCCAGCGAACCGGAATGGTCGGGTTCCATGTGCTGGACGACCAGATAATCCGGGGAACGCTCGCCCAAGATCGAAGCGATGTTGGTCAGCCATTCATCGGCGAAATGGGCATCCACCGTGTCCATGACGGCCACTTTTTCATCCCGGATCAGGTAGGAATTGTATGCCATGCCGTTGGGCACCGTATACTGCCCTTCAAACAGGTCCACTTCGTGGTCGTTCACGCCCACGTACAAAATATCTTTGGTGATTTCCATACTGGTAAACCTCCCTGTGATTTGCAATTTGCTTACAGAATCAGTATACCACACAAATGGGAACTTGTCCTGCCTTTTTGTAAAAAAATTGCCGGAAAACAGAAAATTCCCCGCCCTAAAGCGGGGAATCCTTCTTAACGGTTTTTTCAGCGCACTTCCGGTTCCGGCACCGGGGCGTTCACCGGGCGCGGCGCGCCCTCCACCCACTGGATGGCCTTCTTGGGGCACTTTGTCACACAGGTGCCACAGCCGTTGCACTTGGTATAGTCGATCACGGCCACATTATCCTTGAGGAAGATAGCCTGCTGGGGGCAGTTGCGCACGCACAAACCGCAGGCGATACAGCCCACCTTGCAGATCTTGTTGACCAGCGCGCCTTTGTCCTGGTTGGAACACTTGACGGCAGGCTGGGGCGCGATGGGCTTCATCTGGATGATCTGGCGCGGGCAGGCCGCCGTACAGGCCGTGCAGCCGGTGCACTTGCTGCGGTCCACGACCGCCACGCCGTTCACCACATGGATGGCGTCGAACTTGCAGGCGCGGGTGCAGTCCCCCAGGCCCAGGCAGCCGTAGGCGCAGGCGCTGGGACCGCCCGCCACGGCCGCCGCGGCCGCGCAGGTCTGGATGCCCTTATAGTCAAAGCGTTTGCCGCAGTTTTCGCCGCCCGCACACAGGACGGTGGCAAGCAGGCTGGGGCGGTCCGAACTGTCGGCGCCCATGATCGCGGCGATCGCGTCGGCGGTCTTATCGCCGCCGGGCGCGCATTTGTAGATCGGCGCACCGTCCTCCACGATGGCTTTGGCGTAGTCGGCGCAGCCGGCATAGCCGCAGCCGCCGCAGTTGGCGCCCGCCAGACATTCGTTGATCTGGGCGATGCGGGGGTCCTCATACACAGCCATGAACTTGGCAGCCAGCACCAGGATCAGGCCGCCGGCCAGGCCCAGCACCATCAGCACGATGACCGCAAACAGGATCGGGTTCATTCTCTATTCCCCTTTCTTACAGGATCGCATTGATGATGTTTTCCACCATACCGCCGAAGCCCATGAAGCTCAGGGAGGTGATGGCGGCCGAAACCAGCGTGATGGGCAGGCCCTTGAAGCATTCCGGCGGGTTGGCATTTTCCACCCGCTGGCGCACGCCGCAGAACAGCAGCATGGCTACCAGGAAGCCCACGCCCGCACCGGCAGCGCAGACCAGCGCCTGAGCAAAGGCCATGCCGAAGCCGGACTCCTGCACCACGGCGGAATAGTCCTGCACCGCCAGGATCGTCACACCCAGCACGCAGCAGTTGGTGGTGATCAGCGGCAGGTAGACGCCCAGCGCCCGGTACAGGGCCGGGATGTAGCGTTTGAGGGTGATCTCGATGAGCTGGACCAGCACGGCGATGACCAGAATGAAGATGATGGTCTGCATATAGCCGAGGCCGTAGGCGTCCAGCAGGAAGATCTGCAGCGGGAAGGTGACCGCCGTGGCGATGACCATGACCACGATGACGGCCAGGCCCATGCCCAGCGAGGAATCCAGCTTTTTGGACACGCCCAGGAACGGGCAGATGCCCAGGAACTGGACCAGCACATAGTTGTTCACCAGGATCATGCTGAAGAAGATCGTGGCAAATGTTGCGATTTGAGCACTCATGCTTCCCCGCCCCCTTCCGTTTCTGCCTTGGAGGATTCGATCTGTTCCAGCATCACGTCGCCGCAGCTCTTGCGCTCGATGGGCTTATTGAGCTTGCGCTCCACCCAGACGCAGCCAGCCATCAGGCAGCCGAACACGAAGAAACCGCCGGGGGCCGAGTTCATGATCGACATACGGTCGATGCTTTCGGGGATGAGCTGAATGCCCATCCAGGTGCCGCTGCCGATAATCTCGCGGATGGAACCCATCAGCGTCATCGTGAGGATGTAGCCCACGCCCATGCCCAGGCCGTCGAGGGCGGAATCCACCACGGTGTTCTTGCAGGCGAACATCTCGGCACGGCCGAGGATGATGCAGTTGACGACGATCAGCGCCAGGAAAACGCCCAGCGTCTTGTACAGGTCCGGCACGAACGCCTGCAGCACCATCTGCACCACCGTAACGAAGGTGGCGATGATGACGATGTAGCAGGGCAGGTGGACCTTGGCGGGGATGACCTTGCGCAGCGCCGAGATCACGATATTGGAGCAGACCAGCACGAAGGTCATGGACAGACCCATGCCCACCGCGCCGGAGACCGTCGTGGTGACAGCCAGCACGGAGCAGCAGCCCAGCACCAGGCGCAGAACGGGGTTTTCACGGATGATGCCCGCCGAAAATACTTTCCATTTGCTCGGTTTTTCCGCCATCGTCACATCCCTCCTTTGATCTCGTTGTTGTAGCAGTCGATGGCCGCGTTGACGGCGTCAAAGACCGCGTCGCTGGAGTAGGTCGCGCTGGCGATGCCGTCCACCGACGCGCCACTGGACACTGCGCCCCCGTTCCAGCCGATGAAACCGGCGGTGAAGCCTTCCTCGGCCACTTTGGAGCCGATGCCCGTGGTCTGGGTGGAGGCATCCACCGTGAGGTTGGCAATGGCGCCGTTGGCGTCAAACGCCACGTAGACCGTGACATCCTTGCCGGAATACCCGGCAGCCGCAGCCTTGACGGCGGCCGCGCCGGAAGCGGTCGTGACCGCACCCTGCACGCCCTCGGTGGTCAGGTTCTCCAGTTCGGTCATGTCCGCCTCGGCGGTGCCTTCCGGCAGGACCGACAGATAGGAAGCGAGCGTTTCCGCGCGGGTGTTTTCCTCAATAATCGGGGCGGTCACATCGTTCAGGACCGCCAGCAGCGCGCTGCACACCAGGCAGATCGCCACCAGTACCACGACCGGCAGTACCAGTTCTTTTACCGCGCTCTGCTTTTCCGGGGTCTGGTTGTTTTCCATCAGGCAGCGCCCCCTTTCTTCGCGGCCTTTCTGGCCTTCTTATAGCCCAGGGGCGTCTGGTGGCCCCATTCATTGAACCAGGGCGTCATCAGGTTGCCCAGCAGGATGGCAAAGCTCATGCCTTCGTTCATGCCGCCGAAGTGACGGATCAGGAAGGTGAGCAGACCGATAAAGATACCGTAGAACAGCTTGCCGCGGGCGGTGAACGGGCTGGTGACGTAATCCGTCGCCATAAAGACCGCACCGAACAGCAGGCCGCCGCCCATGCACTCCATCAACGCCACATAGGGGTCGCCGGTGTACAGGGCCGTCAGGATGTAGCAGGTGGCCACGATGCTGACCGGGATCATCGCTCGGATCGCGCCGGTAGCCAGCAGGATGGCAAACCCGGCCAGGATCGCCAGCACGCAGGTCTCGCCCAGCATACCGCCGTGGAAGCCCAGGAACATATCCAGGAAGCTGACCGCCCCCAGGTCCACCGAGTCGGCCAGCGGCGTGGCGGAAGCCAGCGCGTCCACCGCCATATCGGGGTAGACATAGGCCGTCATGCGGGCGGTGAAGCCCAGGAACAGCACGATACGGGCCACCAGCGCCGGGTTGGCAATGTTATAGCCCAGGCCGCCGAAAAGCTGTTTGACGATGACGATGGCAACAAACGCGCCCACCACCGCGATCCACAGCGGCATGCCCACCGGCATATTCAGCGCCAGGATGATGCCGGTGACAACGGCGGACAGGTCCCCCGCCGTGTTGGGTTTGTGGGTCAGCCACTCATACAGGACCTCAAAGGCCACACAGGCCAGCGTGGTCACCGCCACCAGAAGCAGCGCCCGCGCGCCGAAGATCAGCCCCGAAGCCAGCACACAGGGCATCAGGGCCACGACGACCGCGCCCATCAGGCTGCGGGTCGTGGAATGATCCCGGATATGGGGCGAGGCAGTCACAAGCAGACGTTCTTCCATGGGTCATTTGCCCCCTTTCCGCGCTTCGCTCAAATACCACGCCTTGGCCATCGCCATCGTCTGGCTGACAGGCCGCTTGGCCGGGCAGACATAGCTGCAGCTCCCGCACGCCACGCACAGGTCGATGCAGCGCGCCTTCAGCGCGTCGAAATCTTTGTTGTTGAATTTTTCCGCGATCACCACGGGTTCCAGGCCCATGGGGCAGACGTCGATGCAGCGCCCGCAGCGGATGCAGGCGGCCGCATCCGGCAGGTCGGCCGCCGCCTTGCTGAACAGCAGCAGGCCGTTGTTCTGCTTGAGCACCGGGAAATCGGCGGAAGGCGCAGCGCCGCCCATCATCGGGCCGCCGAAGATGATCTTGCCCAGCTCCACGTCCGGCTTGATGCCGCCGCAGGCTTCGATCACATCACGGTACAGCGTGCCGATAGGCACCTCGATATTCTGCGGTTTGGCGATGGCGTCCCCTTCCACCGTCACGCGCTTGGCCGTCAGCGGCAGGCCGGTCTTGAGGAACTTGCCCAGCGTGGACACGGTGGTGACGTTCATGATGACGCAGCCCACGTCGGCGGGCAGGCCCGGTTTGCCGGAAGGGCCGGTCTGGGGCACTTCGCGGCCGGTGCAGGTCTCCACCAGCGTCTTTTCCGCCCCCTGCGGATAGCGGGCGGGCAGCGGCTTGACCTTGACGCCGGGCATCTGGCGCACCAGCGAGCACATCAGGTCGATGCACTCCGGCTTGTTGCGCTCGATGCCGATGATGCAGTTGGGGATGCTGCAATATTTCATCACGGCGCTGATGCCCGCAATGATGGTATCGCTGCATTCCAGCATCTCGCGGCAGTCGGTGGTCAGGTACGGCTCACATTCCGCCGCATTGATAAGCAGCGTGTCCACGTTTTCGGCCGCCAGCTTCACATGCGTCGGGAAGCCTGCGCCGCCCACGCCCACCAGGCCGCAGGCCTGGATCGCCGCCAGCAAGCTGGCTTTGTCGCTGACCGCGGGCGGCACACAGGCGGGGTCCACCGTCTGGTGGCCGTCGCTCTTGATGGCGACCGCCGTGGTCATGACGCCGTTGACCATGCGCATGGGCGCCACATCCAGCACCGTGCCGGACACGCTGGAATGGATGTTGGCGCTGACGAAGCCGCCGGCCTTGCCGATCAGCGTGCCGACCATGACGGTATCGCCCTTTTTGACTACCGGTTCCGCCGGTGCGCCGATGTGCATCGACATCGGAATGATCACGTGTTCCGGCACCGGCATTTTGACCGTCTGCTGCGCCGCCGTGCCCTTGGTATGCGGTACGGCGGCTCCCTTTGCGGAACGTCTTAGGGATTTGAACATCGTTTTCCCTCATTTCTCCTTTTTTTGGCGCTGTTTCCTTTCCCGCCGGGAGTCTGTGCGTTCCCCTGCTCCCGGACAGGATACGCCCCTTTCTCTCCTGGCAGATACACCGGGGAGAAAGGGGCGCTCCAGTAAACAGATGTACCCTTATTATTTTACCATTTTGCGGGCGCAAGTCAAGGTTTTGCCCGCGCGAAACGGCTTCTTTTTTTGCAGTTTTCCGCGAATGGCAGGTCTTTTCGTCGTTCTGCGGCGAAATCCGCCGTTCCCGATTTTTTTGCCTGCGCCGCGCGGGGGCAAAGCAAAAAGGCGGCCCCGCCGCACCGTGTGCAACGGGACCGCCCGGGGACCGCGCGTTACAGTTCCACGTCCTGCAAGCGCAGCAAAGCCAGAATATAGATCTTGAGGGCTTCGATCAGTTTGTCAAACGGCGCGCCCTCATTGGCGCCGTGCATCGGCCCCGCAAAGTCGGGGATCGCCACGTCGGTGTGTTCCGGGCCAAAGCTGACCGCATAGGGGAAGTGGCGGGCGTAAGTGCCGCCGCCCATCGTGAAGGGGGTCTGGTTTTCGCCGGTCACATCGTTGTAGGTATGGATCAGGGTCTGGATGGCCGGGCTGTCCGCCGCGATGTAGAAAGGCACGCGGCTGGTCAGGTTTTCCAGGCTGGCCGCGCTGCCGCAGACTTCCCGCATGGCGGCGGCCATCTTGTCGGGGTCGGTGTTGGTGGGGTAGCGGCAGTCGAAGCTCTGGCGGATCACGCCGTCCTTCTTCTCGATGGTGCCGCCGATGATGGTCAGCGGGTCGAACAGGCCGTCGTCCGCCGCAATGCCCACCGTGCTGCCGTCGGTGGCGGCATGGAGCTTTTGCAGCACCCGCAGATACGCCTGCTCGGCTTCGGTGCCGATATGGTTATGCAGCAGGCAGTCCACCAGCAGGCCGATGGCGTTCACCGTGCCCGCGGGCATGGCCGCGTGGCCGCTCTTGCCCTGGCCGTGCAGCACCGTGGTGCCGTTTTCGCCCGGTTCCTTCGTGACGCCCGGGGTCAGTTCGATCTGGTCCGGGGCCACGCGCACCGTGCAGAAAGCGCGGTCAGGCACTGCATTGTGGGCCACGCCGCCCTGGAAGTCCACGATCTGGCCATCCGCCAGCTTGGGGCTGACGATCTCACCGTTGAAGCCGCCCTTTTCCCCATTGCAGACCGGGAACTCGGCGTCCGGCGTAAAGCAGAAAGCGGGCATCGGGTAATGCGCAGCGTAGTAGTCCACGTCGTGCATGTGGGTCTCCTCATTGGTGCCCATCAGCGCGCGCACCGGGTACTTGAGCTGGACGCCGCTGTCCTTCAGGTATTTGAGCGCATACAGGCAGAGGATGCCGGGGCCTTTGTCGTCCGACACGCCGCGGCCCAAGATCCAGCCGTCGCGCACGCGGACGGTGTAGGGGTCAGCATCCCAGCCGTTTCCCTCGGGCACCACGTCGTTGTGGGTGATGGTCGCCAGATACTTCTGCCCGTCGGCAATGGGGCCGGTCTGCGCCCAGCCGATGTAGCCTTCGGCGTTATAGGTTTCCAGCCCCAGTTCGGCGGCGATCTCCAGCGCCTTGTCCAGCGCGGCGCGGGGGCCTGCGCCAAAGGGCGCGCCCGGCTCCGGCGTGCCTTCCACGCTCGGCACGGCGACCAGGCGGGTGATGTCCCGCAGAATATTTTCACGGTTCTGCTCTGCAAAGGCGTCGATGGACGCCCAACGTGCATCATTCATAGAAATCCCTCCCGGAATCATTCTTCCCCTTTAGTATAACACAGCCCTTCAAAATGTAAAGTCATCTTTTTCCCGGCGCGCTCTTGACGGCGCATGGCTTTTGTGATATATAGTATTTAGCAATCCTAAGTATAAGCAGGAAAGGGGGTGCCGCGCATGGCGGCCAGCAGCGAACAGCGCTTTGCCCAACAACTGAAAAAAGGCGTGCTGGAGATGCTGGTCCTGCGGCTGCTGGCCGACCGGCCCGGCCACGGGTATGAGCTGATCGTGCGGTTGCGGGAATCCGGCAGCGGCCTGCTGGACGTGAAAGAGGGCACCCTCTACCCTATCCTGTACCGGCTGGAGGAGGAAGGCTGCATCACCTCGGTGTGGAGCAGCCCGGACGGCAGCAGCGCCGCCGCCCGTATGCCGCGGCGGGTCTATTCCATCACGACGGCAGGGCGCGACGTGCTGGCCCGCGAAAGCGCCGTCTGGCGGCAGTTCGCAGCCACGGTGGGGCGCTACCTGGACCAGCCCTGACAAAGCCGCCGCGCGGCGCTGTGTTTTTACAGAAGCAGAATTTTTTAAGGGGGCGTTCCCACACGCCCCAGGAGGGATCTTATATGAAATGGAAGATCGGTTCGATGACGCTGGACATCCTGCCGCCGGTAAAGCGGTACATGTACGCCATTGAGCGGCGGCTGCACACCGACCGCAAGACCCGTGTGCGCATCATGATGGAGCTGGCCGGGGATTTCCAGAGCCGCCGGGAGAGCGGCCAGAGCGACGAAGCCATCATGCAGGAGATGGGCACCCCCGACGAGGTGGCGGCGGAGTTCAACGCCTCCCTGGGCGTACAGGGCACGGCCCGCGTCAGCCCCTGGCGGTGGGCTTTTGCGGCGCTGGCTGCGGTGCTTTTGCTGGGACCGCTGCTGGAGCTGCTCCTTTCGCGCTTCTGGTTCAGCTTTTCGTATCCGTCCGGGGCTTCCGGCGGCGTCATCGGCGGTGCCGACGGCCCCACCGCGATCTATGTGGCAACTTCCTTCAGCCTGGATTCGCTGCTGACTCTGCTGCCCTGGCTGCTGGGTTCCGTGGGCGGGTTCCTGCTGCTGGGCTGGTGCCGCCGCGGCCCGGCCGCCCGCTGCCGCGTGCCGGTCATTCTGTGTGCGGTGGGCCTGGGGATCTGGGCCGTGCAGTTGGCGGCGCTGGTCTGGAATTTGTCCGGGCTGGGCGGGGCGTATGCAACGGTGCTGCTGCCCGTGTGGGTGCTGGCCGGTAATTTTCTGCTCACTTTCTTCACCCACGGGGTCTGGCTGTGCCTTGTGGTGCTGGTCTGGGCCTGCCGCGAATACGCCCGAAACCGGCGCGCGGAGGGCAGCCGAAAAAAAGATTGAGAAAAAAGCAAAAGCGGGCTTGACAAGCCCGCTTTTGCATGCTAAAATAATACTCGCATTTGGCGGCAGCCACTGTGGAGAGGTGTCCGAGTGGTTTATGGAACTGGTCTTGAAAACCAGCGATTCGCGCGAGCGGACCATGGGTTCGAATCCCATCCTCTCCGCCATTTTGTGAAAAAAAGTGAATAGTTTCTCACTTTGACTTGTGGAGTAATACTCAAGAGGTCGAAGAGGCGCCCCTGCTAAGGGCGTAGGGTCCTAACGGGCCGCGAGAGTTCAAATCTCTCTTACTCCGCCACGAGCCGGAAATCCGCGTACAAGCGCAGGATTCCCGGCTCTTTTTTGTTTTGCCTTTTCATGGTCTTTTGCTCAAAATTGGTTACAATTTGTTGCAGTTGTGTACAGCGGTGTGTACATCGGTATCCACATTCCCAAATCTTTCTGGATTCCTTAAAGGTTGGGGCTATCTGTATGGTATTACTATGTATTACTGATCGTCCACGCTATCGGGGATGCCGTCCCCGTCAGCATCGGGCAGTTCCGGCAGGCCCGCCACGCCGGTCAGCAGGCTCAGCACACCTGCCAGCGCCGCCTTTCCGCGCCATATTCCCCCTGTGCAACCTCAGGTTGACAAAGTGCATCTTGCCAGCGATAGCCGCAGGCACGATGTTTTGATAGAATAGGGCCATCAAAAACAAGGAGGGTTCTCACCTATGAACTTTGGAGAAAAACTGTTCAAATTGAGAAAAGAAAAAGGGCTTTCGCAGGAGACCCTTGCCGAGATGGTCGGCACCACCCGCCAGGCCGTCAGCAAGTGGGAGAACGGGCAGGGCTTTCCTGAAACCGAAAAGCTGCTGCAATTGTCCAATATCTTTGATGTGTCCGTCGATTTTCTTCTGAAAGAGGAAAGCACGGCCGCATCCGCCGGGGAACGCGGCTTCTATGTGAGCCGGGAGATGGCGGCAGGCTACCTTGCCAGCGAAAAACGGCTGGCCCGGTGCCTGGCCTTCACCTTCCTGTTCTGGGCGCTGGCCGGGGTGCCCTATGCCCTTTTCCCCACACAGACCGCGTGGCGGTTCTTCGGCATGGCCGCCTGTTTCGCAGCCGGGCTTATTTTCCTCGTCCTCGGTATCTTTACCGAACAGGACGCCTATGAAGTCCTGAAAACCGAACCCCTGCTGTTTGACCGCGAATACAGCAAAGAACTTTCCGCCGGGTACGCCGCGCGCAAGAAAAAGTATGTTCTGGTGGCCGTCCCCTGCACCATTCTGTTTGTGGCGGGCCTTGTGACCGTTATGCTGACCGTGCGGGGCCCCCTCGCCTGGTCTGAATACCACGCCCTTGTCTTTTTGGGGCTGGCGGTGGGCCTTGCGGGGTTTGTGTACACGGGCAGTATGATGGACGCCTATGAACTGCTGGTGAAGAATGAAGAGCATATCGCCAGTTTTTCCTTCAAGCTGCGCCGGAAGTTCCGGGAATGGATCGACCGGCTGTGAGCGCCCCCGTCTGCTCTCGAAAAAAGCAAAGGCCCTGCGGGAAGCATCACCGCTTCCCGCAGGGCCTTTCCCTATGATAATGCGTCAGCGCAAAAGCATCGCCAGTTTTCTCCCGCACCAGACGCCCGCTATACAGCAGACGACGCTCAGCAGGATATACAGGCCGCCCATGCCATACGCTTTCTTTTCCAGCAGCGCAAGGGCTTCCAGCGAAAAGGTGGAAAAGGTGGTAAAGCCGCCGCATACGCCTGTTTTCCAGAACAGCACCGCATGGGGCGAAACGTCCCGGCCCCCGGCGGCGATCCCCACAACAAGCCCTATCAGCACCGCGCCTGCAATATTCGTTAAAAGCGTCCATATAGGGAAGTCCGCCTTCGCCGGTATAAGGCTGATGGCGTATCGGGCCATCGCCCCGGCCGCGCCGCCCAAAGCCACACACAAAAAATTCATCGGTTTCTTTCCTTCCCTGCGTATTCCCGGCAGTTCGCGGCCCGGCCTACCTGCCGGCCGGCAGCAGGATGTCGTGGGAGACCGGCGTGAGGAACTGCGCCCGGAAGGACGCCAGATCCGGGCAGCGGGGCAGCAGGTGCATGGTCTTGGTCACCACCGATTCCAGCGTCATATCATAGGCTTCGATCACGCCGTAGGTCTGTTTGATCTGGTGGCCCACCTGGTAAACGCTCATATCGCTGCCCTCATAGATGACCTGGGTGGTCATGATGACCACTTTGCCCGTCTCGACCCAGGCGCCCACTTCCTGCGCAAAGTCCGCGGTAGCGTAGTAGGGCACACCGCCCACGCCGAACCCTTCCACGATCAGCGCATGGTAGGCCGGGCGCAGCAGCCGCAGCACATCGGGCCGGATGCCGGGGATCAGTTTGAGTACGAACACCGCGGGGTCCAGTTCCAGCGTCGGGACCGGCTTGCCCAGCCCCGCCGGGGGCGGCAGCAGCGGGTAGACCTTGCGGTCCCGGATGTGGGCGACTTCCGGGTACCCGATACTGGAAAAGGCGTGGTAGCTTTTGGTCCGCAGCTTTTTGGCGCGGGTGCCCAGCATCACCTTGCCGTCAAACACGATGGTGACGCCCCACGCGCAGTCCGACGACGCATAGAGGAAGGCGTCCAGCAGATTGCGGCGGCCGTCGGTCTCCCGTTCGCCGATGGAGTTCTGCGCGCCGGTCAGCACGATGGGTTTGCGGGAACCGGGCAGCATATAACTCAGCGCCGCGGCGGTATAGGCCATCGTGTCGGTGCCGTGGGTCACCACGAACCCGTCGTAATCATCGTAGGCGTCCGCGATGGCCCCGGCGATCTGCTTCCAGTGGTCCGGGTTCACGTTGGTGCTGTCCAACTGGAACAACTGGCGGGTCTCGACCTGGCAGACTTCCCGGATCTCCGGCACAGTGCGCAGCAGTTCCTGCGAGGTAAGCTGCGGGATCTTGCCCTCGTCGGTCTTGAGGGTGGCGATGGTGCCGCCGGTGGCCAGCATCAGGATCTTTTTCATCAAAGCGTCTCCCATTCCGCAGCCGCCCCCATGGAAAGGGCGGGCCGCAAAAATTCCCGTTCAGGAAGCCCCGAACGGGAAAAATGGTTAATATGTCGTGATCGATGCGCCGGGATAGTAGTGCAGCAGGATGTCCTGATACCCCCAGCCGTTCTGGGCGTAACCAACGGCGCCCCACTGGCTCATGCCGCAGCCGTGGCCGTAGCCGTACACATCGAAGATAAAGGCATCCTTTTCGGCGTTATACGTAAAGGTAAAGCACTGGCTGCGCAGGCTGCGCCCATCGACGCTCTGCCGGGCCAGCAGGTTTTCCCGGAACCAGCGGCCGCTGACGGTCTCGCTGTTGCCGTCGGGTCCGACCTGGATCTTGGCGACCCAGCCATACTGGTTGGCCGAAACGATCTTGAACCAGTTGTTGGGGTCCACGCCCGAAAGGTCGATGCCCAGTTCCGACTTGATGCGTTCCTGCAGCGTTGAGCGTTGGAACAGCGCCGTGCCGCTGGACTCGCCGTTGGTATGCCAGTTGGTGGCTACCGACTGGTCGTAGGGGCTGTCCACCGCCTGCAGCCAGGGCCGGTCGTTGCCCCAGACATCCGCCGCCGAAGCCGTGCCTGTGCTGGCCGAAGCAAAGTACGGCGTAAAGCAGACCTGGCCGTTGTAGGTCAGCAGCACATGGGCCACTTCCCGCGCGGCGGCCAGCGCCGTTTCGCCCGGCGTGGTGCCGGACACCGCGGGATAGCCGGACTGGCTCAGGATCCAGCAGTGGGTGGCGACGCACTGGGCCTTATAGGCTTCCAGCGGCGCGTTGGAACCCAGCTCGTTCTGGGCCACCATAGCAAGGCACTGCACCAGATCCATCGTCTGGGCCGACCCGTTCATCGTGACGTTGATGGTCTCGCCTTCTGTCGTGCCATCCCCCTGTTCCGAGGAAGAGGACGAAGAGTCGGCGGAATCAGAGGACGCACTGTCACTGGATACCGGCTCCTCCGTGGGTTCCGGGGTGGAAACGATCTCGTCCACCGTGACAGTCTCTTCCGGCAGGCTGCCTTCGGCGCCCTGATTCAGGTCGGACTCGCTGGCGTTGGCGTTGCCCGCCACGTCGTCAAGGCCCGCCAGCAGTTCGTCCGCGCTGGCCAGCAGGTCGTCGGTCTGCTCCTGCATATCGTTGATCTGGCTGTCCAGGTCGGAGCCGGTGCTTTCCTCCTCGGCCGGGGCATTGTTGCGGTCGGCCGTTTCGGCCGCGCTCTGCTGGGCATAGCGGTCCACGCTGGCCTGCAGCATGGAGCGGATCTCCGGCATGGGCTGGTTCTTGCGCTGGTACTGGAGCGCCGTCAGCAGCGGGTCCTCCGCCGCGGTGATGGCCGCGCCGTCCAGCGCCGCCGTCTCCGAGTCTTCGATCAGGCGGCCGGTCACGCAGAGCAGGACGCCGTCCTCCTCCGTCTTACTGGTGACGGTCAGGAAGTGGGAACGGTCGCCCACGTCCACGCCGGTCTGCCACAGGCTTCGCGCCTGGATGCCCGCCACAAAGGACAGGTAGTCATAATACCGGGAAAGGTCCGTGCTGCCGTAAAGATCGAACGCGCCCTCGCCCTGTTCGGCGGGGTCCAGGTAATAGACGGCCACCACTTTGAAGCGGTACGCGCCGTTCTGCATATACAGCGTGAACCCGCTGTTCTGCTCGATGGTTTCCTGCTGGGCCAGCCCCGCAAAGGTATCGCCGGTACATTCCAGCACCGTGTTGCCGGGGGCCTCCTGATCCAGGGCGTTGGCCGTGGCAAAGCGCAGCAGCGGCGTCTGTACGCCGTCCGCATCGGTCTCCGGCTCGGTGCCGGGGGCGTAGACCAGCGCGCCGTCCAGACCGGGCCAGCCCAGGTATCCCAGCGCGCCGGGGCGTTTTTCCAGCGCGTTGGCAAGGTAGGCTTCCGCCGTCTGGTCATAGGACGTGGTGCCGTAGTTGCGGGACAGCGGGCGGGTGCCCAGGTCGTGGCGGAAGAACCACCACAGCCCTGCCGCGCCTGCCAGGATCAGCAGCACGACCACCACCAGAACGGTGATGACCGTGCGCTTGCGGCGGCGTTCTTCCCGCTCGATCCGCGCCAGGCTGCGGTTGCGTACTTCCGAAATGTCCGGCGCCTGCCGTTCCGGCGCGCGTTCTTCCCGCCGGGAAGCGCGGGCGGTCCGGGCCGCCACTTCGGCTTCCTCCTGTTCCGAGAACAGACGGGTGGCCGCACGGCTGAAATCTTCCGCCGTAGTGGTACGACCCGCCGCCGCATCGGCTTCGTCGGCCGCCTGGGCGGCGGCGATGGCTTCGGGGTCCAGTTGGGCCGAGAAATCCGGCACTTCCTCATCCAGGATCGAACGGGCCGGGGCGCGTGCCGCGCTGTGGTCCGTGTGGTCCACGGGGACCGCAACCCTTGCCACATGCACCCCGCGGCGGCGGCGCGCGTCGGCCGCCGCCTGCGGCCCGGCCGTTTCGATCGTCAGCGGGTCGGCGTTGGGCGCGGCGTCAAAGTCGGTCTCGAACTGAATGGTCCCCACCGGCGCGGTATGGCCCGCCGCGGGGGCTGCCGGCGCCGGCCGCACAGGGCGCGGGGCCGGTTCCGCCGTGTCAAAGTCCAGCATGGGTTCAAAATCCGCGGTGCGGTCCGGCTCCTGGGTGGCCGGGGTGCGGTGCCGCAGAGAAAACCGCACGGTATTCCCCCGCTGCCGCCCGGCCTCCGAAACAAGGAGCATCGGATGGTCGCGGCCGGGGCGGAAGGTGATGCAGGAATCGGTGAGCTGCAACCCCTGCAGGCGGCGGCGCAGCAGGTCCAGGATCTGGTTGCCCACAGCCGCATCGCTGAGTTCCGGCGGCAGCGCGCAGGCGGCAGCCCCGGAACGGTCGCAGATCAGCACGAAGGGGCACTGCCCCACCGTGGCGGGCATATACGCGGCGGCATAGTCCGCCCCCGTGACCTGCAGTGCCGAAGCCGCGCGGCCCGCGGCGGCCTGCACCACGTCCCCCGGGAACTTGCGCAGCAACTGCGGCGGGACCTGGATCTGCCGCTGCGCTTTGGCGTTGGCATAACTCTCGGTCCCGAAGTCGAACACGGCTTCGCTGTGGGGCAGCGGCTGCAAAAGGTCGCCCACCAGGCGGCCCGTGGTCTCGTCCACCGTCACCAGCAGCTTCCGCTTGCGCAGCAAAAGGTCCAGCGTGGCCTGGGCCAGACTGGTTTCGCCGCTTCCAAACACATCATCGCCGAACTTGGCCTTCAGCTTTTGGATCCATTTATCGCAGTACTGCTCGGCCATGGCGCGGGTCGGCGCGCTGACCTGCACGCAGACGGCGAACTCGCCGTCCCGTTCCAGCAGGCGCAGCCCCGGGCAGCCGTCGTCCCGGACCTGCCGCAGCACAGCCGATACTTCTGCCGCCGTGGGTCCAAAAACGCGCAGGATTTTCAGTTGAGTGTTGACCATGATGTGCCTTCCCTTACGTTTAGAATCAAAGGTCGATCTGTTCCGGCGGCGTATCCGGCCGGATGGGCGTTGCCTCCGGCACCGGCAGCCCCAGCGCCATGCGGCGCAGCAGATCCAACGCATACAGCGCCGCGCGGGTGCGGATCACCTGGCGGTCATTGTAACCGCCGAGCGTCAGCCGTTGCAGCCAGCCCGTGCCGATGCGCATATCCGCCCCGGCCAGATAGACCGTGCCCACCGGCTTGCCGGGCAGCGCGCCGCCGGGGCCTGCCAGCCCCGTGATGCCCACCGCCAGCTCCGCGCCGGAAGCGCGGGCGGCGCCGAACGCCATTGCCGCCGCCACCGGGCCGGATACGACGTTCCAGCGTTGGATCGTCGCGGCGTCCACGCCCAGCAGCCGCTGTTTGGCGGCCTCCGCGTAGGTGACGAACCCGAAGCCGAACACCTCGCTGGAGCCGGGCACATTGGTCAGGCGTTCCGCGATCATGCCGCCGGTGCAGCTTTCGGCCGTGGCCGCGTGCAGGCCGCGCTCCCGCAAAATGCGCACGACCGTGTATTCCAGCGCGGGCACGTCCACGTCATAGGCCGCATCGCCCAAAATATCGCGGAATTTTTCGAGGTAGGCGTTGCAGGCGCGCTCGGCGGCCTCGCGGGTCGCTTCCCGCGCCGTGACGCGGATCTCGGACTCGCCGGTCTTGCAGTAGATTGCCGCGGTGGGGTTGGCGCTCTCGAACAGCGGCGCCACCTTGCTGGCGATGCTGCTCTCGCCCCCCAGCACGCGCAGCGTGCGGGAATAGATCGTGCAGTTCTGCCGCCGTTCCAGCGCGGGGCGGATCTGCTCGGTCCACATGGCCTTCATTTCCCGCGGGACGCCGGGCATCAGCGCCGCGCAGTGGCCGCGGGCATCCTCGAACCAGGCCCCCGGCGCCGTGCCGTGGGCGTTGGGGATCTTGTGACCCTTTGTGGGGACCATGGCCTGTTTGCGGTTGTTCGGGGTGGGTTCGCGCCCCGTCCGGGCAAAAAAGGCCGTGATCTTCGCCCATTCTTCTTCGTCAAAGTGCAGCGTATCGCCAAAGGCTTCCGCTACCGTTTCTTTCGTCAGATCGTCCTCGGTGGGCCCCAGCCCGCCGGAGAAGATCAGCAGGTCGCTGCGGTCGCGGGCCTGTACCACCAGTTCCCGCAACCGGTCGGGGTTATCCCCGATCACATGCTGGTGTAGCACACTGACGCCCAGTTCCGCCAGTTCCCGGCTCAAAAACTGGGCGTTGGTGTTCAAAATGTCCCCCAGCAGCAGTTCCGTTCCGACACAGATGATCTCCGCCGTCACAGCAGTTCATCCTCCCCCATGCGGATCGCGATTTTTTCCACGCCCTCGGCGGCTTCCGCTTCCAGCGCGGCCAGTTCCGGCATCGCGGCTTCGGCGGCCTGGATCTCGTCCAGCGTGGGGTTGGTCTTGGGATGGGGCGGGGTGAAGATCGTGCAGCAGTCCTCGTACGGTTCGATGGACGTTTCAAAAGTGCCGATCTTGCGGGACAGCGCGATGATCTCGGTCTTGTCCATGCCGATGCAGGGCCGCAGGACCGGCAAGTCCTGCGCCGTATCGGTGCAGACCAGCGCCGCCATGGTCTGGCTGGCCACCTGGGCCAGACTTTCGCCGGTGACAAGGGCCTGCAGTTCCAGCTTGCCCGCCACCAGCCGCGCGATGCGCAGCATGCTACGGCGCATGAGCACCGTGAACAGCACGTCCGGCGCGTTGTCGCGGATGTATTCCTGGGGCTTTGTGTAGGGCACGACGAACAGCGTGCAGTTACCGGTGTATTCCACCAGTTCCTGAGCCAACTGCTTGACCTTGAGCTTGGCGCGCAGGCTGGTGTAAGGCGGGCTTGCAAAGTGGATGTGGTGCAGCGCCAGACCGCGGCGCGCCATGCACCAGGCGGCCACCGGGCTGTCGATCCCGCCGGAAAGCAGGTTCAGCGCCCGGCCGCTGGTGCCTACGGGCAGGCCGCCGGCGGCTTCCACCTTGGGGCCGTGTACATAGGCCGCGCGGTCACGAATCTCGACCATGATCTCCATCTGGGGATGATGCACGTCCACACGCAGGTGGTGGTGCTTGCCCAGCAGGTACGCGCCCAGTTCGCGGCAGATCTCCGGGCTTTTCATCGGGTATGCCTTGTCGGCGCGCTTGGCCTCCACCTTGAAAGTGCGCAGACCGCGCAGGGCTTCGCCCAGGTAGGCTTCCGCCGTCTCACAGATGGCGGCAAAGTCCTTGGGGCATTCCACGGCGCGGCTCATCTTGACGATGCCGAACACACGGGAGACCCGGCGGAACGCTTCGTCCATATCCAGGTCTTCCTCCAACGGTTCGATAAAGACCGTGCTCTGGGCCTGATATACTTTGAACTTGCCCAGCGGTTCCAGCCGCCAGCGGATGATCTTGGCCAGCCGGGCTTCAAACTTGCCGCGGTTAAGGCCCTTCAGGGTCATTTCGCCCTGGTAGGCCAGAATGATCTCTTTCATACTACAATCGCCTTTCGATCAGGAAAACGGAAATACAAACCAAAAGCCGTCCCCGGCATCGGGGACGCTCAAATATGCTGCAGGCTCAGCAGGCCGTTGCGCAGGCCGTCCAGCAGCGCGTCCACGTCCTCGAACGTGTTGCCCGCGCAGAAGCTGGCCCGCAGGGCCGTCTGGATGATGCGGTCCGGGCAGCCCATCGCCACCAGCGTGTGGCTGGGCTCGCCTTTGTCGCAGGCGCTGCCGCCCGACACCAGCACCCCCCGGGTGTTGAGGTAGTTGATGAAGGTCTGGCTGTTGACGCAGCCGGTGGAGAAGTTCAGCACTTCGGGCACTGCGTCGTCCGGCGAATTGATGGTGATGCCGGGCAGCGCGGCCAGGCCTTCCCGCAGGCGGCGGTTGAGCGCCTGCACCTGGCGGGTGCGGGCGCGCATATCCTGGAAGCCCTTGGCCGCCGCCAGCCCCAGCCCCACGATGTAGGGCGTGTTCTCGGTCCCCGGGCGCAGGCCGCGCTCCTGATGGCCGCCGCAGTAGGGCGGGCGCAGCGTCTGGCGCTGGCTGTCCCGCACGAACAGCGCGCCGATGCCCTTGGGCGCATGGATCTTGTGGCCGGAAACCGTCAGCGTATCCACCCCGGCCCACTGCTGCAGGTCGATGGGCAGGCGCAGCCACGCCTGCACCGCATCCACATGGAAATGGGTGCGGCTGTTGCGCTTTTTGATGCCGTCCGCCAGCGCGGCGATATCCTGCACGGCGCCGGTCTCGTTGTTGACGGCCATGCAGCAGGCCAGCGCGGTGTTCTTGTCCACCGCCGCCAGGAATTTGTCGGTACGGATATGCCCGTCCGCTTCGGGCATGATCTCGACGACTTCAAAGCCTTCCCGCTGCAGCGCCCGCACCGCCATCTGCACGCTGGGGTGCTCAAACCCGGTGACCACGACCTTGCGGCCCCAGGAACGCCGGGGCATGGCCGCGCCCCAGATGGCCATATTATTGCCTTCGGTGCCGCAGCCGGTGAAGTAGATCTCATCCTTGCGGCAATGCAGGGTCTTTGCAATGCGTGCGCGGGCCGTGTCGATCCCGTCCTGGGCCGCAATGGCCGGGTCGTACAGGCTGCTGGGGTTGGCCCACAGTTCCACCAGCGCATCGTGGATGATTTCCGTCACCGCAGGGTCAATGCGCGTGGTCGCCGCGTTGTCCAGATAATGAAGCTGGGGGTCAGAAAGCATACGGATTCCTCACATTTTGAACAAAATTATACAGGATAAATTATACACGCCCGCCGGGGGAAAAACAACAATTCCGGCAAAAAAATTTCCGAATTCTGGCAGGACCCGGCGGAAAAAATGCGGGGCGGCCGAAGCCGTCCCGCAGCCTATTGTTCTGTTTGAGCCCGCCGGGTCATTCACCGAAGTCCCGCGCGGCTTTTTTCATCATCTCGCGGATCGGCAGATTGTAGGGGCAGCGGGTCTCGCAGGCGCCGCACTGCACGCAGGCGCTGGCCTTGACAGGCAGCGTGGCGTAGCGGCTGCGGCCCCATTCCGCCAGACCGTAGCGGTTGAGGTAGCCCTGGAACAGGAACACGTTGGGGATCTGGATGCCCACACTGCAGGGGGCGCAGTAGTTGCAGCGGCGGCAGAACTGGGTGCCCAGCGCGTCGCGCACCTTCTGGCAGGCTTCTTCTTCCTCCGGCGTGAGGGGCGCGACATTTTCCGCGCCCTGGACGTTCTGCTGCAATTCTTCGGGTGCAGCCATGCCGGGGATGGCCACCGTCACGTTGGGGTTGGAGAGCACATACCGCAGCGCCAGATGGCCGTCCTCGATGGCGCCGCCGGCCAGCGGCTTCATATCGATGAAGGCCTTGCCCGCCTTGGCGCAGCGCGCGATGAGTTCCGCGCCCTGCTGCTCTACGATATTATACGGGAACATGATGGTCTCAAACTCCGGCACATCGAGGGCCGCCTCGAACACAGCGGCCAGATGGGCCGTCACGCCGATATGCCCCACCACACCGGCGTCCCGCGCTTCCCGCAGGGCTTCCAGCGCGCCGCCGGGCGCCAGGATCGTCTTGAGGTCCTGCAGGCTGGGGTTGTGGAACTGGTACAGTTCAATATGGTCGGTGCGCAGGTTCTTCAGGCTCAGGGCCAGTTGCTCCTGCATTTCCTCCCTTGTGAGGGCGCGGCACTTGGTCGCCAGCACGAACTGGTCGCGCAGGCCCAGTTCTTCCAGCGACTGGCCGATCCATTCCTCGCTGACCGTATAGCCGCGGGCGGTGTCGATATAGTTGATGCCCGCCGCGTGGGCTGCCTGCAGCAGCGCACGGGTGCCGGGCTGGTCGATGCGCTGGATGGGGATGCCGCCGAACCCCAGGCGGGAGACCCGCAGGCCGGTCTGACCCAATTGAACATATTGCATAGCGTTCGCCTCGTTTTCATAATCTCGTGTACCCCCATTATAGCAAATTTCCCGCGGATTTCCAGTCCCCTGCCGCCTTTTTGATTGACAAACCGCGCCCTGTGCGATACCATTATTTTGTATTATTGTTTGAAATTCCTGATGCGATGCTATTTTGGGAGGATAATCGCCATGAAATTTGGTTTTATCGGCTGTGGCAATATGGGCGGCGCGGTGGCGCGGGCCGTCTGCAAGGGCGCGGGCGCGCGTGAAGTGCTGCTGGCCAACCGCACCCCCGCCAAAGCCCAGGCCCTGGCCGCCGAACTGGGCTGCGCCTGCGGCACCAACGAGCAGGTCGCCGCAAGCTGCGACTTCCTGTTCCTGGGCGTCAAGCCCCAGATGATGGAAGATATGCTGGACGAACTGGCCCCCGTGCTGGAATCCCGCGCCGAGAGCCGCCCCTTTGTGCTGGTGACGATGGCCGCCGGGCTTACCATGCACCAGATCCGCCAGATGGCGGGCAGCGGCTACCCGGTGATCCGCATGATGCCCAACACCCCCGTGAGCCTGGGCGCGGGCATGATCCAGTACTGCTATGACGATGTGGAGCCGGAACAGCTGGCGGAATGGCTGAACGCCATGGCCCCCGCCGGTGTGCTGGACGAGGTGCCGGAATCCATGATCGACGCCGCCAGCGCGGTGTCCGGCTGCGGGCCGGCGTGGGTGTACCAGTTCATCGAGGCGCTGGCCGACGGCGGCGTGGCGGCCGGTCTGCCCCGCGCCAAGGCCCAGCAGTATGCTGCCCAGATGGTGCTGGGCAGCGCCCGCATGGTGCTGGAAAGCGGGCAGCATCCCGGCGTGCTGAAGGACGCCGTGTGCAGCCCGGGCGGTTCCACCATCCAGGGCGTGCGCGTTCTGGAAGAGCACGCCTTCCGCGGCGCCGTGACCGACGCGGTGCTGGCGGCTTACGAAAAAACGAAGGAATTGGGGAAGTAAACCATGCGAATCGTCGTCAAGGTAGGCACCAGCACGCTGGCGCACCCGGGCGGGCGGCTGAACATCCGCCATACCGAGGCCCTCGTCAAAGTGTGGAGCGACATCAAAAACGCCGGTCATGAGCTGATCGTCGTTTCCTCCGCCGCCACCGGGCTGGGGGCGGGCAAGCTGCAGATCGCCCGCCCCCAGGACATCCCGACCAAACAGGCGGCCGCCGCCGTGGGCCAGTGCGAACTGATGTACACCTACGACCGGCTGTTCGGCCAGTACAACCACACTGTGGCCCAAATGCTGCTGACCTGGGAGGATTTCGACCACGAGATCCGGCTGCACAACCTGCGCAACACGCTGGAACGCCTGCTGCAGCTGGGGGCCATCCCTATCATCAATGAAAACGACTCCGTCGCCTGCGAGGAATATTCTTTGGGCGACAACGACACCCTGGCTTCGCTGGTAGCCCAGTGCTGCCGGGCGGACCTGGTGGTGCTGCTGTCCGACATCGACGGGCTGTACACCGCCGACCCGCACACCGACCCCAACGCCCGGTTGATCCCGGTGGTCGAACACATCACGCCCGAAATCGAGCAGCTTGCGGGCGGCGCCGGTTCCGCGCTGGGCACCGGCGGCATGCTGACCAAAGTGGTGGCCGCCAAGCGCGCCACTGCCGCCGGGGTCGATCTGATCATCGCCAACGGGTCCCACGCCGAAGTGCTGTACGACATCCTGGAAGGCAAACCCGTCGGCACCCGCTTTATTGGACAGAAGGAGGTTGCACCGTGACCACGCAGGAGATCCTGCAGGCCGCGCAGGCCGCGCGCCTGCCCCTGGCCCTTGCAGACACCGACACCAAGAACGCCGCGCTGAAAGCGATGGCGGTCGCGCTGATCGCCGCCCAGGAGGAGATCCTGGCCGCCAACCGGAAGGACCTGGAAGCCGCGCGCGGCCATGTGAGCGAAGTGATGCTGGACCGGCTGGCCCTGACGCCGGGCCGCCTGACCGACATGGCCAAGGGCATGCGCGAGGTAGCCGCCCTGCCCGACCCGGTGGGGACCGTATTGCGCAAGATCGTGCGCCCCAACGGTCTTTTGATCGAAAAGACCGCAGTGCCCATGGGCGTGATCGCCATTATTTATGAAAGCCGCCCCAACGTGACCAGCGACGCCGCCGCCCTGGCCCTGAAAGCGGGCAGCGCCTGTGTGCTGCGCTGCGGGCGGGAAGCCTGGGCCACCTGCCACGCCATCGTGCTGGCTTTGCGCGCCGGGCTGCGGCGGATGCGGCTGCCGGAGTGCGCCATCAGTCTGGTGGAGGACACCAGCCACGCCAGCGCCCAGGAATTGATGACCGCCGACGGTCTGGTGGACCTGCTGATCCCGCGGGGCGGGGCCGGTCTGATCCGCGCCTGTGTGGAACATGCCACCGTGCCCTGCATCCAGACCGGGACCGGGATCTGCCATGTGTATGTGGACGCGGCCGCCGACCTGGACATGGCGCTGAACATTGTGGAGAACGCCAAGACCAGCCGCCCCAGCGTATGCAACGCCGAGGAAGTGCTGCTTGTCCACCGCGACGTGGCCACCGCGTTCCTGCCCCGGCTGAAAGAGCGGCTGGTGGACGCGCGCGCAGCCGCCGGGCTGCCCCCGGTGGAACTGCGGCTGGACCCCGCGGCGGCCGCCATCATTCCCGGCGTGCCCGCCGCCCCCGATGATTTTGACACCGAACATCTGGATTACAAGCTCAGTGTGGCGGTGGTCCCCACGCTGGAGGACGCCGTCACCCACATCGCGGCCCACTCCACCCACCACAGCGAGGCCATCGTGACAGAGGACAAGGCCGCCGCCCACCGTTTTGTGACCTGCGTGGACAGCGCGGCGGTCTATGTGAACGCCAGCACCCGCTTTACCGACGGCGGCGAGTTCGGCCTTGGCTGCGAAATGGGCATCAGCACCCAAAAGCTGCACGCCCGCGGCCCCATGGGGCTGGCGGAACTCTGCACCTACAAGTACATCATCCACGGCAGCGGGCAGATCCGCGGCGGCGCTTCGGCCGCGATGCAGACGCCCTGCCAGTGACCTGTTTTCCCCTCTTATCAAAAAAGCACGCTACCCCGCGGGGCGGCGTGCTTTTTTATTGCGGGTCCTGTGTGCGGGCGGTGCCGGGCCGTACCCGGCAGGGCTTCCCTGCCCCGCCCCTACCCGCACAATAGGTAGGCGCCTTTTCGCCTGCTGCCCCGCAAAAGCCCGGTTTCACAAAAACCCGGCGGCCTGCTTTGCAGGCCGCCGGGCTGTGTGTTGTTCCGGCTTAGCCGATGTTCATATCCACCGCCGTGGAGATGCCGTTGACACGGCCCGAACCGGTATACTGCCAGATATCGTACTTGTAATTGAAGCTCAGGGTATCGCGGTACTGCGCGATCCAGGTGTTATACTTGCTGATGTTGGCAAAGTTGAGGTTGTTGTAGAACCAGCTTGCGTAGGAGTAGACGCCCGCCTTGTAGCCCGCGTTGCGGATGGTCTCGCAGAAGGCCACGGCGCAGGCCGTGCGCTCGGCGGCGCTGATGGCGTTGGCGCGGCCGCCCGCCACATACTCGGTGTCATAGTAGACGCCCAGGGGCAGCGAGTAACCGCTGACGAGGCTCAGCACCATGCTGGCTTCTTCCACGGCTTCGGCCTCGTTGATGGCCTGGCTGTAGAAGTAGACGCCGACTTTCAAGCCTGCGTTGATCGCGCCCTGGATGTTGCGGCGGTAGGTCTCGTCCTCTACCAGTGCGCCCGTACCGTAACCGCGGTAGCCGCAGCGGATGATGGCGAAGGTGATGCCGTCGGCCTTGACGGCGTTCCAGTCAATGGTGCCCTGGAACTTGGAAACGTCGATGCCGCGCGCCGTGCGGTTGAGCGCGCCGTCGGCGCCGAACTCATAGACGTTGCCCTGGATGACCTGGTTGCCGGTGACCGGCTCATGGGTCGTGGGGTCGTAATAATATGTAGCGCCGTCGATCTCCTGCCAGCCGGTATAAATGTACTCGATTTTTTCGGTGGCGGTCACGTTAAAACCGTATTCCGCCAGCTTGGCCGCCTCGATGGAATCCGGCCAGCCCGCCGTGGGGTCCTCCGGCGTGGGCGTAGGGGTAGGCGTCGGAGTAGCTGTAGGCGTGGGCGTGGGGGTCGCTGTGGGCGTAGGCGTCGGGGTCGCCGTCGGGGTAGGGGTCGGCGTTGCCGTGGGCGTCGGGGTGGGCGTCACCGTAGGCGTAGGCGTCGGGGTTGCCGGATCTTCCGAAGGCGTGGGGGACGGGGCTTCCGTCGGGTTCGGGGTGGGGGTCGCACCATCCGTGGGGGTGGGCGAAGGCGAAGAACCCGACTCGCTGCCGGAGCCCGAATTGGCGTCATCGTTTTCCTTCGGTTCCGGCGTCACCATGGCTTCCCCCGTGCGGTGGGCCATCTCCATTGTGCGGCCGGTGTGGCCCAGATTCGTGATGGAGTCCGCCGCGCCGGGCAGCCAGACGGACAGGGCGCTGTACGTGCTGGCATTGCCGTCACGCTGGGCGCCGGTCAGTTCCTCGGTGCCGTCCTTATAGACCGGCAGATAGGGGGATTCTTCCCCGTTGGACAGCATCAGGTGGCCGCTGCTGCTCAACTGGGCGGTGTACACCGTGGTACGGCCTTTTTCCTCTTTGGAACTTTCAGCGTACTGGACGGTGTCCACCACTTCGTCCGCGATGGGCGCCGCGCTCACCGCGGAGTCCTCGGCGCTCTCGTTGACTTCATCGGCCTGCATGATCTTATCCTTGACGGCATCCACGTCCGCCTGATAGACCACTTTTTCCTGTACTTCGACCTGCGTGCTTTCCGGCACGATGTAGCCCTCGATGGGCTGGATCGTGACGGTGTATTCGCCGGGTTCCACATCCTCCGCCAGCGCGGTGCCGTTTTCCGGGTCAACGGCATAGTCCGTGGTCTCGCCCTCGGCGTCGGCCAGCGTCACCGTGGCTTCCACACCGATCAGCGGCAGTTTGCCTTCCTGCTCGGTATCTTCCGCAGATTCTTCGGGTTCTGCCGACGGGGTAGGCGTACCGGCGCTCTCCGGCGTTTTTTCTTCCATAGTATAGAGCTGCACGCCCACATCCTGCTGGATCACCGTCACGTCCGCCAGCAGTTCCACATCCGGTTCCGGCGTGGGGCTGGGCGTGGGCGCAATGGTCGCCACAGGGGTCGGGGTGGGCGTAGGGGTAGGCTCCGGCTCTTCGCCCGGCGCAAAGGAGGCCGCAAATACCCCCAGGCCGATGCTGGCCGTCAGCACCGCGGCGGAGCCGCCCGCCACGACCTTGTACAGCGGCAGCCGCGCGAACGCGTTGCCGGAAAAATACTTCATCGGATTCCGCTTCTGAAACATCCTGACCTCACCATTTCTGATTTGCCAATACACTTATACGATATGTATTGAACATGATAACACAAAACGGCCCCCCGCTGCAAGAGTTTTACCGCCCGGATACGGCGTTTTTCGATGTAAATTTTTCACAAATCTGCGGGGCCGTCTTTGGGGCGTTAGAGCGGCCTTTTTTCACTTTCTTACGGTGTTTTTCATGATATAGGGGCCGGCCCTGCCCCCCAGGGGGCTACAGCTTGTATAGGCAGAATTCCAATGCCCCGCCGCAGGGTGCGCGCCGTTTCGCCCGGAAAAACCTCCCGCCGCCCGGCTTGACAAACGGCGCGGAATGTGTATACTTTGTTACTGGACATAAAAACAGGGGCGCTGAGGGGCATCCTCGGCTGAGATCGAAGCAAACAGCAGCTTCGGGTCACCTTGAACCTGATCCGGATAATGCCGGCGTAGGAAGTTTGACCCATATACCAGTCATACTGCGTTTGCGCCTGCTTGTATTAGCGGGCGCTTTTCTTGTTTTTATGTACTTTTTATTGTTTGGGGAGGATATTCACCCATGAGCAGAACCTATTCCAAGACCCGCACCCTGGTGGAGTGCGCCCTGATGATCGCCCTGGGCACCGTACTGGCGAACATCAAGATCTACGAATCGCCCTATGGCGGTTCGGTCACGCTGTTCAGCATGCTGCCGTTCATTTTGATCTCGTTCCGGCACGGCGTCAAATGGGGCCTGTTCACCGGCTTTGTGAACAGCCTGCTGCAGATGCTGCTGGGCTTCTATGCGCCGCCGTCCCCCGGCCTGCTGCCGCTGGTGGGCATGATCCTGCTGGACTATGTGCTGGCTTTCACGCTGCTGGGGCTTGCCAGCGCCATCGCCCGGCCTTTCCGCAACCAGCTTGTGGGGGTGGCCGTGGGCACTGCGGCGGTCTGCCTGATCCGCTACCTGTGCAGCTTCCTGTCCGGCGTGCTGATCTGGGGCAACCTGAGCGAAGGTCTGCCCGCCTGGCTCTACAGCCTGACGTATAACGGCAGCTACATGATCCCGGAGACCATCCTGACTACCGTAGCCGCCGTGCTGGTCTGCAAGACCGCGCCCAAGCTGTTCCTGGCCCAGCAGGGCTGACCGCGCCGTTTTCCCGGCTTTCTGCCGCTTTCCGTGCTGTTCGGAAGGCGGCTTTTTTTGCTGCCTGACGCCGCACGGCGGCGCTTTTTGTCGAACGGCGTCCTTTCTTCGGGCATCTTTCTCCGGTTTGTTAACATTTTAACCAAATATTTTTGTCATTTTTCGGCTATTTGCCAAATCGGGCCTTTTGACCGCTTTTTTATGAAGAATTACTTTATTTTTTATGAAAATTATGTTAACATAGAAGCAACAGAGCGACTGCCGCCGGGGACCAGGCCGGTGCGCCGCTACGTTACAGGGAATCCATTTTATATTTGGAGGAATGCTTTTATGATGAAATATCTGCAGAAGCTCGGCAAGGCGCTTATGCTGCCCGTTGCCGCGCTGCCCGTCTGCGGCATCCTGATGGGTCTGGGCTACGCCCTGGCTCCTGCCGCTATGGGTGCTGAAGGTACGACCGAAGGTCTTGCCTACACCATCGGCTTTATCCTGATCAAAGCCGGCGGTGCGCTGATCGACAACATGGCCTGGCTGTTCGCCGTCGGCGCGGCCGTGGGCCTGTCTGACGACCATGACGGTACGTCCGCCCTGGCTGGCCTGGTCAGCTACCTGATGATGACCCAGTTGCTCTCCACTGGTGTTGTCAGCGCCCTGCCCTTTATGGCGCTGGAGGAAGACTCTGCCACCTTCATTGCTTTCCAGAAGACTGCCGGCAACGCCTTCATCGGCATCCTGGCCGCCATCATCGGCTCCACCTGCTACAACAAGTTCAAGAACACCCAGCTGCCTGACTGGCTGGCCTTCTTCAGCGGCAAACGCTGCGTGGCCATCGTCACCGGCCTGGTTTCCATCGTGGCGTCCGTCATCCTGCTGTTCCTGTGGCCGTTGATCTTCAACGCCCTGGTTGCGCTGGGCGACGCCATCGTCGGCCTGGGCGGCATCGGTGCCGGCCTGTACGCCTTCTTCAACCGCCTGCTGATCCCCACCGGCCTGCACCACGCGCTGAACAACGTGTTCTGGTTCGACACCATCGGCCTGGGCGACCTGACCCACTACTGGGCCGGTGAGACTTCCGCCGACGTGGGCTGGAGCCTCGGCATGTACATGTCCGGCTTCTTCCCCTGCATGATGTTCGGTATCCCCGGCGCGGCGCTGGCCATGGTCCACACCGCCAAGAACAAGAAAGCCGCCATCGGCCTGGTCACCTCCGCCGCCATCTGCGCGTTCGTCTGCGGCGTGACCGAGCCCTTCGAGTTCGGTTTCATGTTCCTGTGCTTCCCGCTGTACGTTGTGTACGCGGTGCTGTACGGCATCTTCACCGTCATTACCTACTACGTCGGCTTCCGCGCGGGCTTCATGTTCTCTGCCGGCGCTACCGACCTGGTGTTCTCCGCTTCTCTGCCGGCGCACGCCAACACCTGGATGATCCTGCCTTTGGGCATTGCGGCTTTTGTGGTGTTCTACGTGGTGTTCCGCTTCGCCATCACCAAGTTTGACCTGGTCACCCCGGGCCGCGAGGATGAGGACACCGAGGCGGCCGAGGCCAACATCACCCTGGCCAACAATGACTTCACCACCATCGCCAGCGGCGTACTGGCGGCCATCGGCGGCAAGGGCAACGTTGCCAACGTGGACTACTGCGCGACCCGCCTGCGCTTTGAGGTGAAGGACAGTTCTGCGGTGGACGAAAAAGCCGTCAAGGCTGCGGGCGCTGCGGGCGTCATCCGTCCCAGCAAGAACGCCTGCCAGGTCGTTATCGGCCCCAAGGTGCAGTTCGTCTACGATGAGCTGAAGAAGATGCTGTAAACGCATCGCCCTGATGCCGGGTCATGGTCCTGGTTCCCCTGATCCGATCCGCCGGAGGCGGGCTTGATGCCCGCCCCCGGCTTTTTTATGCAATAAAATCTTGGAACCCTGCTGTTTCCTGCGCAAATCTATGGTATAATAGAGGAAAACGCACGGTCCCCGTGCTGGAGGAGGTTTTTTTCCATGAAAATTATCCATGCAAAAGATTATCAGTCCATGTCCCGCAAGGCGGCCAACATTATCTCCGCCCAGGTCATCATGAAGCCCAACTGCGTGCTGGGCCTGGCCACCGGCGGCACCCCCGTGGGTACCTACAAGCAGTTGGTGGAGTGGTACAACAAGGGCGACCTGGATTTTTCTGAAGTGACGACGGTGAACCTGGACGAGTACCGTGGCCTGCCCAAAGAGCACCCCGAAAGCTACTGGAGCTTTATGCACCGCAACCTGTTCGACCTGGTGAACGTGCGCCCCGAGGCCATCAACCTGCCCGACGGCACCAACCTGGACGCCGAGGGCGAGTGCGCCCGCTATGACGCCGTCATCAAGCAGGTGGGCGGCATTGACCTGCAGCTTTTGGGCATCGGCCACGACGGCCACATCGGCTTCAACGAGCCGGGCGAAGCCTTTGAACTGGGCACCCACTGCGTCACCCTGAAGCCGGAGACCATCGAGGCCAACAAACGCTTCTTTGACGGCAACGAGGATCTGGTCCCCAAGCAGGCCTACACCATGGGCATCAAGACCATCATGCAGGCCCGCAAGGTACTGATGGTCGCCAACGGCAAGGACAAGGCCGAGATCATCAAGAAGGCCTTCTTCGGCCCGGTCACGCCGGAAGTTCCCGCCAGCATCCTGCAGATGCACCCCGACTTCATCCTGGTCGGTGACGAGGACGCCCTGAGCCTGATCTGAAAGCGGGAGGTGGACAGGCCATGATCATTCGCAACGCAAAGGTATTTGCCGACGGCTGCCGCTTTGTGGAACGCGACCTCATCATCCGGGACGGGCGCATCGTCTTTGGCGCGCCGCCTATGGACGGCGAGGAGGTCCTGGACGCCCAGGGCGCCTATGCCCTGCCCGGTCTGGTGGACATCCACTTCCACGGCGCGGTGGGCCATGATTTCTGCGACGCCGACGAGGCGGGCCTGCAGGCCATCGCAGACTTTGAGGCCAGCAAGGGCGTTCTGGCGATCTGCCCCGCCACCATGACCTTCAGCGAGGAGATCCTGAACGGCATCATGGATACGGCCGCCGCCCATAAGAACGAGCGCGGCGCCGATCTGGTAGGCATCAACATGGAAGGGCCGTACATCAGCCCCAGCAAGGTGGGCGCCCAGAACCCCAAGTATGTGATGGGGGCCGACGCGGGGATGTTCCGCCGCCTGCAGGAGCGCAGCGGCGGGCTCATCAAGCTGGTGGACGTCGCGCCGGAGGAGCCGGGCAACCTGGACTTCATCCGGGCCTGCCATGACGAGGTCCGCATCTCTCTGGCGCACACCTGCGCCGACTACGAGACCGCCAAGGCGGCCTTCGCGGCGGGCGCTTCCCACATGACCCACCTGTACAACGCCATGCCGGGCATCACCCACCGCGCCCCTGGCCCCATCATTGCAGCGCTGGAAGAAGGCGCCGAGGTGGAGCTGATCACCGACGGCGTACACATCCACCCCGCCATGGTGCGGTTCACCTTCCGCACCTTTGGGGACGAGCATGTGATCCTGGTGGCCGACAGCATGATGGCCTGCGGCCTGCCGGACGGCCAGTATTCCCTGGGCGGGCAGGCCGTGACCGTGTGCGGCCCCCGCGCCACCCTGACCGAACACCCCGACACCATCGCGGGCAGCGCCACCTGCCTGTATGACTGCATGCGCCACGCCGTGCTGGACATGGGCGTGCCCCTGGCCAGCGCCGTGCGCGCCGCCACGCTGAACCCGGCGCGCAGCATCGGCATCGACGCGGACTACGGCAGCCTGGAACCGGGCCGCTGGGGCAACGTGGTGCTGGCCGACGCCCAGTTGAACATCCAGAAAATCATCCGCAAGGGTGAAGTGCTGGCCTGACGGACAGAATCTGCATTTTTGTCAAAACATCTCAGTCAAAAGCATTGCAAATTGTCTATATTTTTGCTATAATAGATGCAGTATTATGCTGAGAAGGGGTGACCGGATATGCCGATCTCTGAGCCGACTGCTGTTTTTTCCATTCGTGATGATCGTGATATGGAGATCAAGCAGGCAGTTTTACAGGTCTACCGTGCGCTGGAAGAGAAGGGCTACAACCCCATCAACCAGTTGGTAGGCTATATTCTGTCTGAGGACCCCACCTATATCACGACTTACAAGAACGCGCGCGCCATCATCCGCCGCATCGATCGTGACGATCTGCTGCAGGCGCTGGTCCGCGATTACGTCAAAGGATAAGGCAACGGCAAAAGCCCCGTGTGCAAACGCACACGGGGCTTTTTTGTTTGGTGGTGGTTCAGGCGAAGAAGGCGTTCTGTACGGCGTTGAGCACGGCGGCCCGCCCGGCGGTAAAGTTCACGCCGCCCTGCAGGTAGCAGGTGTACGGGGGGCGCAGCGGCCCGTCGCAGGAGATCTCGATGGTGCTGCCCTCGGTAAAGCTGCCGGAGGCCATGACGACCTTGTCGGTATAGCCGGGTTCGTCGGCCGGTTCCGGGGATGCAAAGCTGTCGATGGGGCTGTTATGCTGGATGCCCACGCAGAATCCGGTCAGCGCGGCGGCGCTGCCGGAGTCGAAGCAGGTCACGATGTCGTTGTGGTCCGCCGTGTAACGGGGCACCGGGTTCACGCCCGCCAGTTCCAGCAGGCACTGGGCGTAGATGGCCGTTTTGAGGGCTTCGCACACGACGCCGGGGGCGTAATACAGCCCCAGGAAGGTATCCCGCAGGCTGTCCTGGGTGCAGCCCAGGTCCGCGCCAATGCCGGGGGCCGTGAAGCGGTGGCTGCATTTTTCCACCAGGTCCGCCCGGCCCGCGATGTAGCCGCCCGTGGGCGTGATGCCGCCGCCGGGGTTCTTGATGAAGCTGCCCGCGATCAGGTCGGCCCCCACGGCCAGCGGTTCGCGCGTCTGGGTGAACTCGCCGTAGCAGTTATCCACAAAGATCACAGCGTCGGGGTTGGCCGCACGCGCGGTCTCGGCCACCTTGCGGATGGTCTCCAGGTCAAAGGCGTTGCGCTGGGTGTAGCCCCGGCTGCGCTGGATATGCACCACCGTGGCGGTGCGGGCCTTCTCCGCGATCAGATCATAGTCCGGGGTGAAGTCCGGCAGCAGCGGGCATTCGTCGTACTGCACGCCGTATTCCCGCAGGGTGCCGCAGCCCTTGCCCGCTTCTCCGATGCCGATGACGCCTTCCAGCGTGTCATAGGGGCGGCCGGTAGCGGCCAGCAGGGTGTCCCCCGTGCGCAGCAGGCCGAACAGGGCCACCGTCAGCGTATGGGTGCCGCTCATGAACTGGGGGCGCACCAGCGCCGCTTCGGCCCCCATGCAGCGGGCAAAGACTTCTTCCAGCTTGTTGCGGCTGTCGTCCCAGACGCCGTACCCGCTGGACCCCCAGAAATGCCGGGCTTCCACCCCGCTGTCGGTGAAGGCGCGCAGCATCTTCAACTGGTTGTAGTCGCGGATCTCCTCCACATGGGCGAACTGTTCCCGGCACAGGTCCAGCGCCTTGCGGTCCAGCGCCAGCACTTCGGGCTTGAGTTGATAAAACTGTTCGATCATAAACTCTTTCTCATTTCCGTGTAAATTGTAACAGCGTCCCCGCCGCGGCAAAGCCAAGGCGTTCATAGAACGGCCCCAGGGCGGGCGCGCAGGCAAAGCGCGCCGTGCGGGCGGCGGCCAGTTCGTTGGCCAACCGGACGATCAGCCAGGAGGCCAGCCCCCTGCCCCGCCATTCCGGCGCGGTGACGCCCGCCGCCATGTAGGCTTCCGTTTGGCTCTGCTCATAGCTGCCCACGGTGCAGACGGGCTTCTCCCCCGCCAGCAGCGCCCGGCAGCAACCGCGGCCATGGGCCAGCGCCGTGCAGGCCAGGGAGTAAAAGGCGTCCTGTTCGTCCCGGCTTTCGGGAAAGACCAAGCGGCTGACCGGCTGCATGGGCGGGCGTTCCGCCAGCCGCAGTTCCGGCGGCGGGGCGGGCGGCAGCGGCAGCGCGCGGCCTTGGGGCAGTTCCCACAGCAGCAGCGGCTCGGCCGCTTGCCAGCCGGGCAGGCAGAGCGGGCGCTCCGCCACCAGCCGGTCCACGCCCAGGAACCGCAGAAAACCCGCCAGTTCCTCCCGTGCGTCCGCGCCCTCCTGCCCTTCCGGCAGGCTGCCGCAGACGGTGGCGGTGCCGCCGCGCAGCGTCAGCGCCGCCGTGCCGGGCAGCAGGCAGAACTGCCACCCGCTGGCCGGGTGCGCCCCGAACAGCGCGCAGTGGGTGCCCATGGTCGCTTCAAAATAGGGCCTGCCCGCGATGCGGCGGTCAAATTCCTGCCGCTGCGCCGGGCCGGTGACGGAACAGATCATTGCGGCATCCCCCGCTCACTGCAGCGCCATGACGATGCGCTTGTAATCCCGGCCGCGGACCTCGAAGTTCGGGTAGAGGTCGAAGGACGCCGACGCGGGCGAAAGGCTGACCACGTCGCCGGGCACCGCCGCGCGGCGGGCCTGCTCCACGGCGTCCTGCATACTCTCGGCGTGCAAAATCTTCAGCCCGGACCCGGCAAAGGCGGGGTGTTCCCGCACGGCCTTCTCGATCCGGGGGCCGGTAGCGCCCATGAGGACCAGCGTCTTGACGTGGGTCAGGATCTCAGGGGCCAGCGGTTCATAGGGGATCTTCTTGTCGTAGCCGCCCGCGATCAGAATGATCTTGCGGTCAAAGCTGCGCAGGCCCGCGATGGTGCGCGTGGGGCTGGACGCAATGGAATCGTTGTAATAGGTCACGCCGTCGAGCGTGCGCACCGGCTCAATGCGGTGTTCCACGCCGGTAAAGGTGGACGCCACCTGACGCATGGCTTCCACCGGCACGCGGCCCCAAACCGCCGCAATGGCGGCCAGCAGGTTCTCCACGTTGTGCAGGCCGCGCAATTTCACCTCACTGCGGGCCACCACCGGCGTCACCACGCCGTCCGCGGCATAGCAGAGGGTATCATCGCTCGCCCGCAGGAAGGCGCCATTGTTGGTCTCATGCAGGCGGGTGAACCAGACCTGTTCGCCCTTGCAGTCCGCCTGCATGGCGCGGGAAACTTCGTTCTCGTACCCCAGCACGGCGCGGCAGGGCGGTTCCTGCCAAAGCAGGATGTTGCGCTTGGCGTCGATGTATTCCTGCATATCCTTGTGGTGGTCCAGATGGTTGGGCGTCACGTTGGTGACCACAGCCACTTTGGGGCTGCGGCGCATACTGATCAACTGGAAGCTGGACAGTTCCACTACCGCCACCGCGTCCGGCGTCACGTCGGCCAACTGGGGCAGCAACGCCGCGCCGATGTTGCCGCCCAGGAACACCTTGCGGCCGGCGGCTTCCATCATTTTGGCGATCAGCGTGGTGGTCGTGGTCTTGCCGTCGGAGCCGGTCACAGCGATGATCTCGCAGGGGCAGAACTCGAAGAAAAGCTCCACCTCACTGGTGACCATGGCCCCGGCCCGCAGGGCGGCCTGCAGTTCGGGCTTGTAGTATTCATAGCCCGGCGTGCGCATGATGATGTCCTGCCCGGCAAAGCCGTCGGTGTACTGCGGCCCCAGGCTCAGGCCCACCTTCAGGCGGCGCAGGGTGTCGGCATAGTCCCCAAAGGCTTCCAGGTCGGGCTTCTGGTCGCAGAGGGTGACCTGCGCCCCCAGCTCCACAAATTGTTCAATGCAGCGCTTGTGGCTGACACCCGCGCCGATGAAGGCCACCTTTTTGCCGCGGACAAGTTCCCGCAGCCGTTCTATGGGCAGCAAAGGCATTGTGCATCTCTCCCCTGTTGTTGAAGTTCTCTCCTATTATACTCCGGCAGCGCGTCCGCTGCAACAAAACAGGCCCGCCTGGGCGGGCCCGTAAGAGGCTGTTTTTTTATTCCTGGCCGCCCATGGGGATGCCGTGCTTCTCCAGCAGCGCCTGGATCTTGGTCATCGGGTCGATGATGCTGGAAACGCTCTTGTCATGATTGATGGCAGCGATGAAGTACGCGGTGTACTTGGAAACGTCCACATCATAGTACCACTTGCGCTCCAGCAGTTCGGGCTTGCGGTAGGTCAGGTTGGTGCCCAGCACCGCCTTGATGATACCGTCGTTATAGGCCTTGTCGAACTTGTCCAGACCGGCGGTGAACAGCGGGAAGGTGCAGCAGGTGAAGATGTTGCGGGCGCCGCGCATCTTGAGCTCGTAGGCGATATCCAGCATGGACTCGCCGGAAGCGATGATGTCGTCGGCAATGAACACATCCTTGCCCATAACGCTCTCGCCCAGGTATTCGTGCGCCACGATGGGGTTGCGGCCGTTGACGACGCGGCTGTAGTCGCGGCGCTTGTAGAACATGCCCAGGTTGCAGCCCAGCACGCTGGAATAGTACATATTGCGGTTCATGGCGCCTTCGTCGGGCGAAACGATCATGAACTGATCCTTGTGGAAGCTGACATCCGGCACATGGTGCAGCAGGCACTTGAGGACCTGGTAAGTAGGCATGACGTTGTCAAAGCTCATCGTCGGCACGGCGTTCATGACGCGGGGGTCATGGGCGTCGAAGGTGATGATGTTCTTGACGCCGACAGAACGAAGCTGCTGCAGGGCAAAAGCGCAGTCCAAGCTTTCGCGGCTGACACGCCGGTGCTGGCGGCCGCCGTACAGGCTCGGCATGATGACGCTGATGCGGTGCGCACGGCCGGAGACCGCCTGGATCAGACGCATCAGGTTCTGGAAATGGTCGTCGGGAGAAAGATGGTTCTCATACCCAAACAGACGGTAGGTCACGCTGTAGTTGCCCGGGTCCACAAAGATAAACAGGTCGTCGCCGCGGGTGGACGCTTTGACCAGACCTTTTGCATCGCCGGACTGAAAGCGCGGGCAATCGGACGGAATGATAAACGAGTCGACCTCCATGCCGACTTCTTGCGCCCAGCGTACCAGATGCCCGTCTACCCGTTTGCAGAGTTCTTCGGCGCCGGGGCAGGCGATCAATCCCAAGTCAGCGATTGCGTCCTCTTTCGCAAAAAAATCGCGCGGGCCCAGATTTTGTTCAGCCATACGTGTTTGCTCCTTACTTCCATCACAAATTTGTTCTCTCCATCAGGGGCGCACGGCCCCATTTATAAATATTGTAACACAGCGGCTGCATAAAATCAGCCCTGTGGCGCAACTTTCCGGCGCATTTTCACATTTTCTGCATTTTGAATATGAATACTTCGACCCTCTTGTGCGAATTATGTCGGATTTTACAAAAAATTTTCATTTGCCGGAACGGCACGCTTCTTGCAGGGACGATTATCCCCCTGCCAGTCCGCAGGCATGCAAAAACGGCGCCTGCCGTGGGGCAGGCGCCGTTCGTTTTGCTTGGGATCAGACCAGCTCGATGATAGCCATTTCGGCAGCATCGCCGCGGCGGGGACCGATCTTGTAGATGCGGGTATAGCCGCCGGTGCGGTCAGCATACTTGGGGCCGTACTCATCGACGACCTTCTTGGCGACATCCTCCTTGGTGATGTAGGAGAAGATCTGACGCTTCGCGTGCAGGTCCTCCTGCTTACCGAGGGTGACCATCTTCTCCGCCATGGAACGAACTTCCTTAGCGCGGGTAACGGTGGTCTCGATCTTGCCGTTCTCAAACAGGTAGGTCACCATCGCGCGCAGCATAGCGTTGCGGCTGTCGGTGGGACGACCGAGTTTTCTGGTACCGGGCATTCCGTTTCACTCCTTACTATTTGGTATCCGCGTGTCGCGGGGGGTTAGTTTTCATCGTCCTTGGTCAGAGAGAAACCAAGGCTGTCCAGCTTGGCCATGACCTCTTCCAGGCTCTTGCGGCCCAGATTGCGGACCTTCATCATCTCGTCTTCGCTCTTGTTGATGAGGTCGCCGACCGTGTTGATGCCGGCGCGCTTGAGGCAGTTGAAAGAACGGACGCTCAGATCCAGCTCTTCAATCGTCATCTCCAGCGCCTTCTCGCGGCCCTGGTCGCCGTTATCGACCATGATCTCGGTCTCGCCAGTTTCGTCGCAGAGGTTGACAAACAGGTTCAGGTGCTCGGTCAGCACGCGGGCCGCCAGGCTCAGGGCTTCCTGCGCATTGCAGGTGCCGTCGGTCCAGACCTCGATGATGAGCTTGTCATAGTCGGTGATCTGGCCTACGCGGGTGTGATCCACCGTATAGTTGGCCTTGAGCACGGGGGTATAGATGCTGTCTACCGGCAGGGTGCTGATGTCGTTCTTCTCCACCAGCGCCAGCTTGTTGCGTTCTGCGGGAACATAGCCGCGGCCCTTGTCGAAGGTGAGCTCCATGACCAGCTTGGCGCCCTCGCCCAGGGTGGCGATATGCCATTCAGGGTTGAGGATTTCCAGGTCGTCGCCGCCCTTGATGGAACCGGCGATGAGCTCGCAGGGGCCGACCGCCTCAACGCGGACGGTCTTGGGGCCGTCGCCGTAGATCTTGGCGGCAATGCCTTTGAGGTTCAGGACGATTTCGGTCACGTCCTCCCGCACGCCCTCGATGGTGGAAAACTCATGCACCACGCCGTCGATCTTGACGCTGGTGACAGCCACACCGGGCAGAGAGGACAGAAGCACACGACGCAAGCTGTTGCCCAAAGTCGTACCGAAACCGCGCTCCAGGGGCTCTACGACGAATTTGCCGTAGCGGCCGTCCGGGGAAAGGTTTGCCGTTTCGATCTTGGGGCGTTCGATCTCCATCATAAAAACCCTCCTTGTTTCACTGGCACACGCAGGTGCCAGCCATGTTGAAAAAATCGTAGCAGTAAACTAAGGGGATTACTTGGAGTACAACTCGACGATGAGGTGCTCAGCGATGGGCACATCGATGTCCTCGCGCACGGGCATCTTGACGACGGTGCCCTTCAGAGCGTTCTTATCGCGCTCCAGCCAGGAGGGCAGCAGCACGACGGGAGCGTCCTCGCCCAGCAGCTTGCTGAACTTGACGGAGGAACGGCTGGATTCGATGACTTCGATCACATCACCCGGCTTGACCTGGTAGGAGGGGATGTTGACACGCTTGCCATTGACGGTGAAATGGTTGTGGGAAACCAGCTGGCGGGCGTCGCGGCGGGTCTTGGCAAAGCCCAGACGGTACACGACGTTGTCCAGACGGCGCTCAACCAGGACCAGCAGGTTCACACCGGTCTGGCCCGGCATACGGGTGGCCTTTTCGTAGTAGGTATGGAACTGGTTCTCCAGGATACCGTACACGAACTTGACCTTCTGCTTCTCGTTGAGCTGGGTGGCGTACTCGCTCTTCTTCTTTCTCATCTGGCCGCCGGGGTTACGGTTGGTGGTCTTCTTGCCATAACCCATAACAGCAGGAGAAATGCCGAGAGCACGGCAGCGCTTGGCGATCGGTTGGGTATTCTTAGCCATAACTCAAATTCTCCTTTCAATCAAACGCGGCGGCGTTTGGGCGGGCGGCAGCCATTGTGCGGAATGGGGGTCACATCACGGATCATGGTGACTTCCAGACCGGTTGCCTGCAGGGCGCGGATGGCGCTTTCGCGGCCGGAACCGGGGCCCTTGACGTAGACTTCAACAGTCTTCATGCCATGCTCGATGGCGGCCTTGGCGGCGACCTCAGCGGCGCTCTGGGCGGCGTAAGGGGTGCTCTTGCGGGAGCCGCGGAAGTTCAGCGCGCCCGTGCTGCACCAAGAAACGGTGTTGCCCTGGGTGTCGGTGATGGTCACGATGGTGTTATTGAACGTGCTCTGGATGTGAGCAGCACCGGCGCTGATATTCTTGCGCTCTCTTTTCTTCGTGCGGGATTTTGCCGCAGTAGCTTTGTTAGCAGCCATGTCTCAGTTCCTCCTTACTTCTTTTTGTTCGCGACAGTGCGCTTGGGACCTTTGCAGGTACGCGCATTGGTCTTGGTGCGCTGGCCGCGGCAGGGAAGGCCCTTGCGATGGCGCACACCACGGTAGCACTGGATCTCGGTCAGCCGCTTGATGTCAAGCGCGACGTTGCGGCGCAGGTCGCCTTCTACCATGATGTTGTTTTTGTCAATGTAGTCACGGATCTTGGCTTCTTCGTCAGAAGTCAGGTCCTTGACGCGGGTATCAGGGTTAATTCCGGTCCCGGCGAGAATTTCGTCGGCAGTGGACTGACCAATACCGTAAACATAAGTCAGACCAACCTCGATCCGCTTCTCGCGAGGCAGATCAACACCAGCAATACGTGCCATAAAGCACCTCCATAAATAACATCCCATGTCCTGTGTCGGGGCCTGCGCCGGGAATCTACGCACTTGGCCCCCAAGCGTTTTGGGTACGGTTTCTGCGGAATGACCGCAGACCTTTAGCCCTGACGCTGCTTATGCTTCGGATTGGCGCAGATGACCATCACGCGACCTTTGCGCTTGATGACCTTGCACTTCTCGCAAATGGGTTTCACGGAAGGTTTTACCTTCATGATGTTAACCTCCTTTTCAAAACACAAGGCGCTGCCAGTTTTACTTGGAACGCCAGGTGATCCGGGCCTTGGTCAGGTCGTAGGGCGACATTTCCATCGTGACTTTGTCGCCGGGCAAAATGCGGATGAAGTTCGTCCGCAGCTTACCGGAAATATGTGCCAGAACACTGTGGCCGTTGGGCTTGCCCTCTTTGTTGAGCAGCTCGACCTTGAAAACGGTGTTGGGCATGGCCTCCCGTACGATACCTTCTACTTCAATGACATCTTCTTTAGACAAGCTGATTGCCTCCTTGAAGGGTTCCGTCAGTTTGCACAGTCCGCCTCGTAGGCGGCGATGGCATCCCTGAGTAATTGATCGCTTTCCAGAAGCTCGTTTGCTAAAACAGTGGCCGTGGGCGCCACATGCCGGGCCTTTTTGCGCTTCGGGTCCCCTATTTTGCGCAGGGAACCGTCCGCCAGCCAGAGCATGGGGCCCTCCACCGCCAGAACGGCCAACGTGCGGTCCTTGTCCCGCCCGGCCTTGGAGCGTACCAACTGACCTTTTACAAAGTCCATCCGGGTTCCTCCCAGCCTTGGGTCAGGACCTCCGCCCCTGCCGCGGTGATGGCCAGCGTATGCTCAAAGTGAGCCGCCAGGCCGCCGTCGCAGGTTTTGACTGTCCAACCGTCCTTTAATGTCTTTACCGCGTACTTATACTGGCAAACCATGGGTTCCACCGCGATGCACATACCCGGCACCAGCCGCGGGCCCCGACCGGGGTTGCCGTAGTTGGGGACTTCGGGGTCCTCGTGCAGTTCCTTGCCGACGCCGTGGCCGACGAAGCTGCGGACGACCGAGAAGCCGTTCTCTTCCACGTAGCTCTGCACCGCATGGCTGATGTCCCCGATGCGGTTGCCGCCCCGGGCCATCTCGATGCCGCGGTGCAGGCTCTCCCGCGTCACATCCAGCAGGCGCTGGGCTTCCAGGTCGAGTTTGCCGCAGCCGTAGGTGCAGGCATTGTCGCCGTTGAAGCCGTCGATCTTGCAGCCGGTGTCGATCGAAACGATGTCACCGGGCCGGATCTGCTGCTGGTGGTTGGGGATGCCGTGAATGACCGTGTCGTTCACGCTGATGCACGCCGTTGCCGGGAAGCCGTACAGGTGCAGGAAGTTGGGTCTTGCACCGTGGCGCACGATAAAGTCATAGATGATTTTGTCGATCTCCGCCGTGGTGATCCCCGGTTCGATCGCTTCGCCGCCGGCTTTCAGCGCGGCTGCGCTGATCGCGCACGCCTTACGCATCTTGTCCAGTTCTGCGGCATTCTTGATTTGGATCATGGATGAATTAAGCCTCCAAAAGCTTGAGAAGGAACGCAGTGGTGGCCTCGACGGAACCCTTGTCGGGCACCTCGACGAGCTTGCCGCGCTTGCGGTAAAAGTCTACCAGCGGTTCGGTCTGCTCGTGATAAGCCTTCAGCCGTTCCAGCACGGTGGCGGGCTCATCATCCTTGCGGATGACGAGCTCCCCGCCGCAGCGGTCGCACACGCCCTCTTTGGCGCTGGGTTTGTTGATGATATGATAGCTTGCACCGCACTTGGCACAGACGCGGCGCCCGGACATCCGCTGGAGGATGGCTTCATCGGATACGATCAGGTTGATGACCTTGTCGATCTCCACCCCCATCTGCTCCAGGGCCTCGCCCTGGGCGATGGTGCGCGGCATACCGTCGAGGATGAACCCTTTCGCGCAATCGGGCTGCGCCAGACGCTCTTTCACGATGCCGACGATCACGTCGTCCGGCACCAGAGCGCCCGCGTCCATAAAGCTCTTTGCCTTTTGGCCCATCGGCGTGCCTTCCTTGACGGCCGCACGCAAAATATTACCGGTCGAAATAGTGGGGATACCCAGTTTGTCGCAGAGGATCTCTGCCTGCGTACCCTTACCGGCGCCAGGGGCGCCCAAAAGGATCATTTTCATCGCACATTCCCTTTCTTATTCCAGGAACCCTTTGTGGAAACGGGCAGTCATATAGCCTTCCAGCGAACGGCCGGTCTCCAACGCCACGCCTACGACGATCAACAGGCTCGTACCACCCAACTGGATGGAGGTGCCGGTGACGTTGCCGAGGATGATGGGCAGGCCCGCGACGATGGCCAGGAAGATCGCGCCGATCAGGGTGATCTTGGACAGGGTCTTGGTGATGAAATCACTGGTGGGCTTGCCGGGGCGGATACCGGGGATCGTACCGTTGTTCTTGCGAAGCTGGTTGGCGATATCCACGGGATTATACTGGATCGCCACATAGAAGTAGTTGAACGCGACGATCAGCAGCACATAAACGATGAGGTACAGAAGACTGTTGTAGTTGAACACGCTGAAGAACGTATACAGATACGGATGCTCCGTCGCGTCCAGATTGATGAAACGGAAGATCAGGCCCGGCAGGCTGCACAGCGTCGAGGCGAAGATGATCGGCATAACGCCGGTCATGTTGACCTTGATGGGGATGTAGCTGGCCTGGCCGCCGTACATCTTGCGGCCCACAACGCGCTTGGCGTACTGGACCGGGATGCGGCGTTCCGCGTTGGTCAGGATGACCACGAAGATCACCGCTGCCAGGGCCAGCACCACCAGCGCCGGCAGGAAGGCGTAGAACTGGGGTTCACCGTTCTGCGCACGGCCGATGATGTTGGTCACCGCACTGCTGATAGAGGACCAGCGCGACACGATACCGGCAAAGATCAGCAGCGAAACGCCGTTGCCAATGCCCTTGGAGTCGATCTGGCTGCCCATCCAGGTGCAGAGCTGCGAACCGGCGGTGAACGCCAGGATGATGACCACAGCACTGAAGATACCGGGCAGGCCCTCGGTATGAGAGAGGGCGTTCATGTTGCGGATGATGAAGTAATAGCCGATGGACAGGACCAGGCCGATGCCCGCACCCACATAGCTGGTGATGCGGCGGATCTTGCGCTGGCCTTCCTCCCCTTCCTTGGCAAGATTTTCCAGGTAGGGGATCGCTACCGTCAGCAGCTGCATGATAATGCTTGCGTTGATGTACGGCTGTACGCCCAGCGCAAAGATCGTGCATTCGCTCAGCGCGCCGCCGGACATCATGTTCAGGTACTCCAGCATATCGCCGGTGCCGCCCGCAAACATGGAGGACAGCGCATCCGGCGTGATGTAGGGCACCGGAATCGCGCAGCCCAGACGGAACAGGACGAGGATCAGCAAGGTGAACAGGAGCCGTTTGCGGAGATCGTCGATCTTCCAGGCTTTCCGGAAGGTTTCAAACACCTTACATCACCTCAGCCTTCCCGCCTGCTTTCTCGATTTTTTCTTTGGCGGAGGCAGTGTACGCAGCGACCTTGACGTTGACAGCCTTGGTCAGCTCGCCATTGCCCAGCACCTTGACGCCGTCCAGCGTCTTGGAGATAATGCCGGCCTTCAGCAGGGCCTCGGCATCGACCGTAGCGCCGGCCTCGAACTTTTCGAGGTCAGACACCTTGATGGTAACATATTTCGTGGCGAAAATGTTGTTGAAACCGCGCTTGGGCAGACGGCGCTGCAGGGGCATCTGGCCGCCTTCGAAGCCGGCCTTCTTGACGCCGGAGCGGGCTTTCTGACCCTTGTGGCCGAAGCCGGCGGTCTTGCCGTTGCCGGAACCGGCGCCGCGGCCCTTGCGGGTCACGGCCTTGCGGGCACCAGCGGGCGCGTTCAGTTCATGAAGTTTCATGCTTTGCACCTCCTTGCGTTACGCCTTGGTCACGACGACCAGGTGGGAGATCTTGGCGATCTTGCCCTGGGTAGCCGCGTTGTCAGGCTGCTCGGTGACCTCGCCGGGGCGATGCAGCCCCAGGGAGTGCGCAACGGCAATCTGCTCTTTGCCGCGGCCGATCAGGCTCTTGGCGAGACGAATGGTAACTTTTTCCATTGTGGTACCCTCCTTAACCCAGGATCTCGGCAACGGTCTTGCCGCGCTTGGCCGCGACGCTCTCGGCGTCGGTCAGGCCGCACAGACCCGCGAAGGTGGCAGCAGTGACGTTGATGGGGTTGTTGGAACGCAGGCTCTTGGCGCGGATGTCCTTGATGCCGGCGCACTCAAGCACCGCACGGACGGGACCGCCGGCCAGAACGCCGGTACCGGGGGCAGCGGGACGCATCAGAACGCGGCCGGCGCCAAACACGCCCACGATCTCGTGGGGGATGGTGCTGCCCTTCATGGCGATCTTGTGCATGTTCTTCTTGGCAGCGCCCTCGCCCTTGCGGATGGCCTCGGGAACTTCGCCGGACTTGCCGACGCCGTAGCCGATGTTGCCCTTGCCGTCGCCGACGACGATCAGCGCGGCGAACTTCATGACGCGGCCGCCCTTGACGGTCTTGGAAACGCGGTTGATGGAGACGACCTTGGTGATCATGCCGTCATCTTGTTCTCTATTACGCATGGCCATTGTATCTTCTCCCTCCTTACAGCTTCAGGCCGGCTTCGCGGGCGCCCTCGGCGAGCGCCTGAACGCGGCCCTGGTATACGAAACCGCCGCGGTCGTAGACCACTTCGGTGATGCCCTTTTCCAGGCACTTCTTGGCGATGGCCTCGCCAACCTTCTTGGCAGCCTCGATGTTGCCGCCGTAGCCATTGAAATCCTTGTCCATGCTGGAAGCGCTGGCCAGGGTGACGCCCTTCGTGTCGTCGATGACCTGGGCGTAGATGTGCTTGGCAGAGCGGAAAACATCCAGACGGGGACGCTCGGCGGTGCCGCTGATCTTGCCGCGGACGCGGCGGTGACGGCGAAGACGAGCTTCGTTCTTATCAGCCTTATTGACCATAATGTTTCTCCTCTCCTATTATTTGCCCTTGCCGGCTTTGCCTTCCTTGCGGATGACATACTCGCCAACATAGCGGATGCCCTTGCCCTTGTACGGCTCGGGCGGGCGCTTGCTGCGGACTTCAGCAGCAAACTGGCCGACTTCCTGCTTGTCGATACCGACGATGCTGAAATGCAGAGCATCCTTCAGTTCGATCTTGATGGTGTCGGTCTCTTCGACCTCAACAGGATGAGAGAAGCCCAGCGTCAGGACCAGCTTGTTGCCCTGCTTGGCGGCGCGGTAGCCGACGCCCTGGATCTCCAGATCTTTCTTGAAGCCTTCGGTGACGCCGACCACCATGTTGTGGATGATGGTGCGGGTCAGGCCGTGGAGGCTGCGGGCCTCCTTCTCGTCATTGGGGCGGGTAACCAAAATCTCATTGCCCTCAACGCTGACGTTCATGAGGGGATGGTATTTGGAATGCAGGGTACCCTTGGGGCCCTTCACGGTGACGGTGTGCTCGGCCGTGTCGACCTTGACTTCCACCCCCGCGGGAATGACGATGGGTTTTCTTCCAATTCTCGACATTGTCTATTGCCCCTTTCTTACCACACAAAGGCGAGGACTTCACCGCCGACATGGGCCGCACGGGCAGCCTTGTCGGTCATGACGCCTTTCGAGGTGGAGATGATCGCGGTGCCCAGGCCCTTCATGACCTTGGGCATATCTTCGCAGTTGGTGTAGATGCGCAGGCCCGGCTTGGAAACGCGCTTGAGGCCGGCGATGACCGGGGTACCGTTCTCCTGGTACTTGAGGGTCACGGTGATGGTCCCCTGCTTGTTGTCCTCGGTCACTTTCATACCCTTGATGTAGCCCTCATCAACCAGGATCTGGCAGATCGCCTTTTTCAGATTGGAAGCAGGGATATCCACGGAAGGGTGTTTGGCAGTGCTCGCGTTGCGGATGCGGGTCAGCAGGTCCGCGATAGGATCGGTGATTTGCATGCCACTAACCTCCTTAGGTTGTGTTACAGAATGTTGGTGTTCGGAAAGACAGAAGCAGTCAACGGCTTACCAGGAAGCCTTCTTGACGCCGGGGATCTCGCCCTTGTAAGCCAGCTCACGGAAGCAGATACGGCAGATGCCGTACTTGCGCAGGTAAGCGTGGGGACGGCCGCAGATCTTGCAGCGGTTGTAAGCGCGGGTCGAGAACTTGGCGGGACGCTGCTGCTTGAGCTTCATAGAAGTTTTTGCCATGGTGGTTCCCTCCCTTAGTTAGCGAACGGAGCGCCCAGAGCCTTCAGCAGCTCCTTGGCTTCCTCGTCGGTCTTGGCGGTGGTGACAAAGCAGATGTCCATGCCGCGGATCGCATCGACCTTGTCGAAGTCGATCTCGGGGAAGATGATCTGCTCCTTCAGGCCGAAAGCGTAGTTGCCGCGGCCGTCGAAGGAGTTGCCGTTGATGCCGCGGAAGTCACGCACGCGGGGCAGCGCGACGTTGAACAGACGGTCCACGAACTCGTACATACGCTCACCGCGCAGGGTGACCTTGGCGCCGATGGGCATGCCCTGGCGCAGCTTGAAGTTCGCAACGCTCTTCTTGGCCTTGCAAACCACGGCCTTCTGGCCGGTGATCTGGCCCAGGTCCTTGACGATGGCGTCGATGACCTTGGCATTTTCTTTGGCTTCGCCGGCGGCCACGTTGATGATGACCTTATCCAGCTTGGGAATCTGCATAACGCTCTTGTAGCCGAACTTCTTGTTCAGGGCCGGAGCGATCTCGTTGACATACTGTTCTTTCAAACGTGCCATTGTGTACTCCTCCCTTACAGTTCAGCGCCGCACTTGCGGCAGATGCGGACGTTCTTGCCGTCCTTGATGGAATGGGCAACGCGGGTCGGCTTGCCGCACTTGGGGCAGACGGGCTGCACCTTGCAGGCGTAGATCGCGCCCTCGGCCTTGACGATACCGCCCTGCTCGCCCTGACGGCGGGGCTTGACGTGCTTGGTGACCATGTTCAGGCCTTCAACGATGACCTTGCCCTCTTTGGGGGAAGTCTGCAGGACCTTGCCGGTCTTGCCCTTGTCCTTGCCGGAAATGATCATCACGTTGTCGCCGGTTTTAACATGAAGATTGTTCATTCTTATTAAAACCTCCTTACAGCGATTCGGGAGCCAGGCTCAGGATCTTGGTGAAACCGGCGTCGCGCAGTTCGCGCGCCACAGGTCCAAAGATACGGGTGCCTTTGGGGCTCTTGTCGGCCATGACGATGACGGCGGCGTTCTCATCGAAGCGGATGTAGCTGCCGTCGTCGCGGCGCAGGCCGTGCTTGCTACGGACGATGACGGCCTTGACCACGTCGCCCTTCTTCACGGTACCACCGGGAGCAGCCTTCTTGACGCTGCAAACCACGATGTCACCGATGTTTGCGTATCTCTTGCGGGTACCGCCCAGTACACGGAAGCACATTAACTCCTTGGCACCGGTATTGTCGGCCACTTTGAGATAAGTTTGCATCTGAACCATCTTTCAGGTCCTCCTTTCAAAGTACCAGGCTGATTATTTCGCTTTCTCGATGATCTTGACCAGGCGCCAGTTGACATCCTTGGACAGCTTGCGGGTCTCCATGAGTTCGACGCGGTCGCCGATGCCGGCTTCATTGTTCTCGTCATGGGCCTTGAACTTCTTGGTGCGCTTCAAGATCTTCTTGTACAGAGGGTGCTGGACGCTGTCGCGAACGGCAACAACGATGGTCTTGTCCATCTTGTCAGAGACGACAACACCGACCAGGTGCTTTCTCAGATTACGTTCCATGTTTTACCCTCCCTCTTACGCGTTTTTCGCATTCTTCTCGGCCAGGACGGTCATCACGCGGGCGATGTCCTTCTTGACGGTATCGATCCGAATGGGGTTGTCCAACTGGTTGATGGCGTGCTGAAAGCGCAGGTTGAAGAGTTCGGCCTTCAGGTCCTTGAGCTGCTTGTTCAGCTCGACATCAGTCATTTCGCGCAGTTCAGTGGCTTTCATTCAGCGTCACCCTCCTTTACGGTGTCAAGCTCTTCGCGCTTGACGAATTTGCAGCGGACCGGCAGCTTGTGGCTGGCCAGGCGCAGGGCCTCGCGGGCGGTCTCCTCGCTGACGTCGGCCAGCTCAAAGAGCACGCGGCCCGGCTTGACGACGGCCACCCAGTACTCGGGGCTGCCCTTACCGGAACCCATTCGGGTGCCGGCCGGCTTCTCGGTAACCGGCTTGTCGGGGAAGATCTTGATCCAGACCTTGCCGCCACGCTTGATATAACGGGTCATGGC
>SAMEA3387511__coassemble_1320_pt1 | contig 55735 bp, 52 predicted proteins | sample SAMEA3387511__metabat2_low_PE_011 | metagenome-assembled genome bin SAMEA3387511 (sample SAMEA3387511) | Felis catus | biome: Faeces | place: United Kingdom | collected 2012
TTACCGACCCCCAGTTGAACTGGGGGTTTTTATCTTGCCTATTCGGCGCCAACAAAAAACCAGCAGGCACAGCGTGCCTGCTGGTTTACTTTATTTATAAGCTTGTGGCTTACCGGGGGATCAATACATGCCGCCCATGTCGCCGCCGGCGGGAGCAGCCGGGGCCGGGGGTTCCGGCAAATCGGCAACCAGGCTCTCGGTGGTCAGGACCATCGAAGCGACGCTGGCCGCGTTCTCCAGAGCGGAACGGGTGACCTTGGTCGGGTCAACGATGCCCGCTTCGATCATGTCATCCACGTAGGTTTCCTTCTGGGCGTCGAAGCCGTAGTTGGGCTTGTTGGCTTTCAGCAGGTTGTCGATGATAACGCTGCCTTCCAGACCGGCGTTCGCGGCGATCTGACGCAGGGGAGCCTCCAGAGCCTTGCGGACGATCTTGGCGCCGGTGCGCTGGTCGCCTTCCAGGGAAGCAACGACCTTATCCACAGCGGGGATGGCGTTGATGGTGGCGGTGCCGCCGCCGGCAACGATGCCTTCCTCGACAGCAGCCTTGGTGGCGTTCAGGGCGTCCTCAATGCGGAGCTTCTTGTCTTTCATTTCCACTTCGGTGGCAGCGCCGACCTTGATGACGGCTACGCCGCCAGCCAGCTTGGCCAGACGCTCCTGCAGCTTCTCACGATCGAAGTCGGAGGTAGCCGTGGTGATCTGGTTGCGGATCTGCGCCACACGGTCAGAGATGGCGTTCTTGTCGCCGTTACCGCCCACGATGGTGGTGTTCTCCTTGGTGACCTTGACCTGACGGGCGGTGCCCAGCAGCTGCATGGTGGCGTCCTTCAGCTCATAGCCCAGGTCGCTGCTGATGACGGTGCCGCCGGTCAGGATAGCGATATCCTGCAGCATCTCCTTGCGGCGATCGCCGAAGCCGGGAGCCTTGACGGCAACCACGTTCAGGCCGCCGCGCAGACGGTTGATGATCAGGTTGGACAGCGCGTCGCCTTCCACATCTTCCGCAATGATGAGCAGCTTGCGGCCGGACTGGATGACCTGCTCCAGCAGGGGAACCAGATCCTGGAAGACGCTGATCTTCTTATCGGTGATCAGCACGGAGCAATCATCGTAGACGGTCTCCATCTTCTCAGTGTCGGTGACCATATAGGGGGTCACGTAGCCGCGGTCGAACTGCATGCCTTCCACGACCTCGGTATAGGTCTCGGCAGTGGTCTTGTTCTCCTCAATGGTGATCACGCCATCAGCGGTGACCTTCTCCATAGCGTCAGCGATGAGCTGGCCGATCTCGGCGTCACCGGCGGAAACGGTACCAACGCGGGCGATGTCCTTGCTGCCGTTGACCTTCTGGCTGTTGGCCTTGACGGCTTCCACAGCGGCGCTGACGGCCTTCTGCATGCCACGCTTGATGTCCATGGGGTTGGCACCGGCGGTCACGTTCTTCATGCCCTCGTTGACCAGAGCCTGCGCCAGAACGGTCGCGGTGGTGGTGCCGTCACCGGCGGCGTCGTTGGTCTTGGTGGCAACTTCGCGGACGAGCTGCGCGCCCATGTTCTCGAACTCATCCTTGAGCTCGATCTCTTTGGCGATGGTCACGCCGTCGTTGGTGATGAGCGGGCTGCCGAACTTCTTGGACAGCACCACGTTGCGGCCCTTGGGGCCGAGCGTGACCTTGACGGTATCCGCAAGCTGGTCGATGCCGGCGCACAGCGCCTTGCGGGCTTCAGCGCCCTGTTTGATCTGTTTAGCCATAAAGCATTATCTCCTTTTACTGTAAATGCGTGAATGCAAAATCAAAAGGTGTGGATCAGTCTTCCACCACGGCGAGAATATCGCTCTGACGGACGATGGTGCATTCCTCGCCATCGACCTTGACCTCGGTGCCGGCGTACTTGCTCGTCAGCACTTTGTCGCCGACCTTGACAATCATTTCGACTTCCTTGCCGTCGACCATGCCGCCGGGACCAACAGCCAGAACTTCCGCCACCTGCGGTTTCTCCTTCGCGGAGCCGGACAGGATCAGGCCGCCCTTGGTGGTTTCTTCTTCTTCGACCAGCTTGATAACAACACGGTCTGCAAGAGGTTTGATTTTCATGATGAAAGATCCTCCCTAATAAAAGATTTCTCTTGGAAAATTTGCTTTAGCACTCTTTTCTCCTGAGTGCTAAATATATAATAAACACTTTCTTCTGAAAAATCAAGAGTTTTTTATATAAAATTTTTATGAACATAGGGCGGGAAACTTTTGCCGCAGGAGCGAGGAAGAGATGACCGCGGCGAGCTAAAGCGGAGTTTGTCTATTTACAGGCAAACAGGCTGTGTACGGTGTTTACCGGGGAATATCCCGCCAACAGTACCGATAAGAAAAAGCGGGCGTCTTATAATGGGGCCCCACAGAGAAAAACGCGATGGTCCTTGGCAAGGCTGCTTGCCCGCACCGCCCGGCAGCCTTACCGGGGGGCCGGGCTTTATTGCGGAGGGGACAGAAAACAAAAAAGCCCGCCCGGTCTGAACAGGAACTTCCTGTCAGAACCGGGCGGGCAACCGTTTGGAGCTAGTAGTCGGACTTGAACCGACGACCTGCTGATTACGAATCAGCTGCTCTACCAACTGAGCCATACTAGCACGCAAAGGCAACAAGAATATTATACAGGTTTTTCAGCACAAGTCAAGCCCTGCGGCAAAAAAACATGAAAAATCCGTTGCCGTTGCTTTTCAGCAGCAGACGTTCAACAACTGCGCGCGGCCATGCAGCCGTACCGGCACCGATCCGGCCGGTACGAACAGGCAGTCCCCGCGGAAGAAAGGCAGCGCCTGGCCGCCTTCGGGGAAAGCGACACCGCAGCCGTCCACACACAGCAGTACCCGGAAGGAATCTGCCGCCGCGGCAAAAGGCGCCATCGCCCGGATGCGCTCGGTATTGATGACCCACCGCTCCACCATAAAATACTTGCAGCGGCAGAGCAGTTCGCCCGCGCGGCCGGGCGCATAGCGCAGCACGCGCATGGGCTGCCGGGGAGACACGCCGCCGCGCAGGTCGGCCACATCCAGGGCGCGGTCAATGTGAAGCTGCCGCGTTTTGCCGTCCTTGCCCAGACGGCCGTAGTCGTACATGCGGTAGGTCAGGTTGGAACTTTCCTGGATCTCTGCGATCAGCGCCCCGGCCCCGATGGCGTGGACCGTCCCGGCGCGGATGTAAAAAACATCGTCTTTCTGGATGCGGACTTTTTGCAGGTAACGCTCCACGCTGCCGTCCAGCAGGCTTTGGCGCAGGGTCTCCCGGTCCATCGGGCGGTTGAAGCCGTAGACAAGGCTGGCGCCTTCGGCGGCGTCCAGCACATACCACATTTCGCTTTTGCCAAGCTGGCCGTTCTCATGTTCCCGGGCATAGTCGTCGCTGGGGTGTACCTGAACGGACAGATCCTGTTTGGCGTCAATGAATTTGATTAAGATGGGCAGTTCGCCGTTCGGGTTTCGGTTGCGGCTACCCAGATATTCGGGGTGCGCCCGCAGCACATCGGTGAGCGGCTGACCCGCAAACGGTCCGCTGGCTGCGATGCTGGTCCCATCCGGGTGGGTGGAACATTCCCAGGTCTCGGCCAACGGCTGCATGGCAATGCCCTTGGCAAAATCATCATTGAGCCGGTTGCCGCCCCAAAGGTAATCTTTGCCCACCGGGCGCAGCAGGAACGGTTCAGCCCTCAAGGGGGAATTTCTGTTTGTCATGGACGCTGATCTCCTTACCAAGCTGGACTTCGATCATTTTGAGCTCGGTGTCGGCAATGACCGTATGGCGACACCCGGCCTGCATCGTGATCACATCGCCGGCCTGCACATGTTGTTCCATCCCGTCCACAATCGTCCGCCCCTTGCCGGAAATGATATTCCAGATCTCGTCGCGGCGGCTGTGGCTGTGATAGTTCATGCTGTGGCCGGGGTTCAGCGTGACCTTGATCGTCATGCTTTCGTCCTCCACGTCCAGCACGCGGAAGCTGCCCCAGGATTTTTCGGCAAACATGATCTGCTGGTCGATGGCGTCCACATAGGGTTTGATATAGCTGGACTGTTCCTTATCAGATACCAGGATGCCCTCCGGGCTGGCCGATACGACCACATCATGCAGGCCCATACACAGCACGGGAACATCCAGTTCATTGAGTACATGCACATTCTGGCAGGCGTCGTTCAAAATCGCCTTGCCGATGCTGGGTTCTTCCATGGCTTCGGTCAGGGTATTCCAGGTCCCCAGATCCTTCCATTGCCCGGCAAAGCGCATGACTTGGATCTTCGGTTCCTTTTCGACCACCGCATAGTCAAAACTGATCTTCGGCAGCGTTTCGTACCGCTGGTACAGGTCCTGATAATCAGTAAAATTGATCAATTCGCGGGCGCGGTCCAGCACATAGCCCAGCTTGTAGGCAAAAACGCCGCCGTTCCACAGCGCGCCCCGGGCGATATAGTCCGCGGCCGTCCAGGCGTCCGGCTTTTCCTTAAAAGTGCTGACCGGGCTGACGGCTTCGGCATTTTCCGGGATGATATAACCGTATTTCTCGCTGGGGTAGGTGGGTTCAATGCCCATCAGCGTCAGGTTGGCTGCGCCCGCCCCCGCCAGGCGGGAAAGCTCGCGCAGCGCCACAAAATAGTCGTTGTTCACATAGGGGTCCACCGGGCAGACCACGACGGGTTCTTCCGGCGAAACGCCCTTTACATCGCGCAGGTAGGCGCTGGCCAGGGCAATGGCAGGGAAGGTATCGCGGCGGCAGGGCTCCACACAAACGCCCACCGCGTCGCCCAACTGGTTGTGGATGGCGCTGACCTGGGTCTTGCTGGTGGCGATGGTCACAACGGCATCGCGGTCCACCTCGGTGATCTGGCGGTAGACACGCTGGACCATGGACTCGTAGCCGTCCGGCGCTTTGAAGATCTTGATGAACTGCTTGGAGCGGATGTCATTGGACAGCGGCCACAGGCGTTTGCCGGAGCCGCCGGAAAGCAGGATGATATTCATGATCGCGTTCCCTTTCTGGAAAAATCAGCGTTCCGCACGCATGGGATTGTGCAGGAAGTCTTCGTAGGCAAGGCGCAGGCCGTCCTCCAGTTCGGTTTTGTAGGTCCAGCCCAGGGCGGTGGCCTTGCTCACATCCAACAGTTTGCGCGGCGTGCCGTTGGGCTTCGTGGTATCCCATTCGATTTTGCCGGTGTAGCCGACCACTTTGGCGACCAGTTCGGTCAGTTCCCGGATGGTCAGTTCCTTGCCGGTACCGGCGTTGACGGTCTCGTTGCCCGAATAGTGGTTCATCAGGAACACGCACAGGTCGGCAAGGTCGTCCACATAGAGGAACTCGCGCAGCGGGCTGCCGTCGCCCCAGCAGGTCACGCTGGGCAGGCCCTGTTCCTTGGCTTCATGGAAGCGCCGGATCAGTGCCGGGACCACATGGCTGTGGGTGGGGTGGTAGTTGTCGTTGGGGCCGTACAAGTTCGTCGGCATGACGCTGATATAATCGGTGCCGTACTGGCGGTTCAGATATTCGCAGTATTTCAGGCCCGAGATCTTGGCCAGCGCATAGGCCTCATTGGTCTTTTCCAGCGCGCTGGTCAGCAGGCAGTCCTCCTTCATGGGCTGCGGGGCCATGCGGGGGTAGATGCAGCTGGACCCCAAAAACTCCAGCTTTTTGCAGCCGTTCTGCCAGGCGGCGTGGATCACGTTCATTTCCAGCGTCATGTTGTCGTACATGAAATCCGCCAGTGCTTCCTCGTTGGCGACGATGCCGCCCACCTTGGCGGCAGCCAGGAACACATAGTCCGGCTTTTCCGCCGCGAAGAAGGCTTCCACTTCCGCCTGACGGCACAGGTCCAGTTCCCTGTGGGTGCGGGTGATCAGGTTGGTATAGCCCTGCCGCTGCAATTCCCGCACGATGGCGCTGCCCACCATACCGCGGTGCCCGGCCACATAGATCTTTGCGTTTTTCTCCATCATCGTTTTCGTCTTCTTTCTACAAGCTCTTTGCGGGGCGTAGCACGGCCCGCATCATTTGATAACGCCTTTTTCCAGGTATTCGGCCAGATTGGTTTTGATATGTTCCTCGGCGCGTTCCACGGCCACCTTTTTCATGTCATGCTCCACCATGATCCGCACCAGTTCCTCAAAGCTGGTCTTGGTGGGGTTCCAGCCCAGTTTCTGCCTGGCCTTGGTGGGGTCGCCCAGCAGGTTGACCACGTCGGTGGGGCGGTAGAAGTCGGGGCTGACCTCGATGAGCACCCGGCCGGTGGCGCGGTCGATGCCTTTTTCTTCCATGCCTTTCCCGACAAAATCCAGTTCGATGCCCACATCATGGAAGGCAAGCTGGCAGAATTCCCGGACCGAATGCTGTTCGCCGGTGGCAATCACGAAGTCCTCCGGCTCGTCATTTTGCAGCAGCAGCCACATGCACTCCACATAATCCTTGGCGTAGCCCCAGTCCCGCAGGCTGGAAAGGTTGCCCAGGTACAGCTTGTCCTGCTTGCCCTGGGCGATGCGGGCAGCGGCCAGCGTGATCTTGCGGGTGACGAAGGTCTCGCCGCGGCGCTCCGACTCATGGTTGAACAAAATGCCGGAGCAGCAGAACATATGGTAGGCTTCCCGGTATTCCTTGACGATCCAGAACCCGTACTGCTTGGCCACCGCGTAGGGGCTGTAGGGGTGGAAGGGGGTCTCCTCGTTCTGCGGCACCTGTTCCACCTTACCGTACAGTTCGCTGGTGGATGCCTGATAGATCCGGCAGGTCTGGGCCAGACCGCACAGGCGGACGGCTTCCAGCACGCGCAGCACGCCGGTGGCGACCACGTCGGCCGTGTATTCGGGCACGTCAAAGCTGACCTGCACATGGCTCTGGGCCGCCAGATTATAAATTTCGTCCGGGCGCACGCTGCCGATGACCGCCATCAGGCTCATGGAATCGCCCAGATCCCCGTAATGCAGGTGAAAGTGGGGGTGGCCTTCCAGGTGGGCGATGCGCTCGCGGTAATCCACCGAGGAACGGCGGATCATGCCATGCACATCATAGCCTTTTTCCAGCAGGAACTCCGCCAGATAGCTGCCGTCCTGGCCGGTAACGCCCGTGATCAATGCTTTTTTCATAGGTTCAATCGCCTTTCTTGGTATATTCACAAATTGGCCTGTCGGCTCTCTATTTGCTATTTTATCGTTTCTTTTCGTCCTGTTACAGGGGGAATCTTGCAAAGGATTAGCATTATATTGACTTTTTCGCTTTTTTCCGCTACAGTATCAGCAGAAAAGTGAGGTGCCTTTGCCATGGAAAGTCCGATGTTCGACGGCGAGCTGGTCCATTCCAGCCGTATCCTCTATACGCCGTCACCGTTTGCGCGCACCAACCTGCTGCATCTGCAGGAGGTCGGCAGCCTGCAGGCACGCCAGCCCCACGCCAGCGTCCGGCAGGGGTTGGCGTCCTACCTCGTCTTTCTTGTGGAGAGCGGTTCCGGGATACTGGAATACGACGGAACGCAGCGCGCCTTGCAGGCGGGGGACTGCGTTTTTCTGGACTGCCGCAGGCCCTACCTGCACCGCACGGGGGACGATCTGTGGCGGCTGCGCTGGGCACATTTCTATGGTCCTAATATGGGCGGCATCTATAAAAAGTATGAGGAACGCGGCGGGCAGCCCGCCTTCCGCACGGCACAGCCCCAGCGTTACCGGGCGCTGCTGCAAGAACTGTATGCGCTTGCCGGGTCGGACGATTATGTGCGGGATATGCAGATCTGTACGCGCCTGTTCGATCTGCTGACGCTGCTGATGGAGGAAAGCTGGCACCCGGACCGCGGGCGCATCAGCCGCGGGAAGCGCCAGAGCGTGCAGGACATCAAGGATTATCTGGACACGCACTATACCGAGAAAATCACGCTGGATGCCCTGGCGGAACGGTTCTATATCAATAAGTTTTATCTGACCCGCGTTTTCAAGGAACAGTTCGGCCAGTCGGTCAACAGCTACCTGGTCCAGCTTCGGATCACACAGGCCAAACGGATGCTGCGCTTCACCGACAACAGCATGGAAACCATTGCGCAGGAATGCGGTCTGCATGACGCCAACTATTTTGCGCGCCTGTTCAAAAAGATCGAGGGCGTCACCCCCGGCGAATACCGCCGCCGCTGGTGAACAGCGGAGCTGTGCAGGACGCTGTCACACCGGCAGTTCCATCTCGTGGGGCATTGCCACAAAGCCGTATTTTTCGTAGAGCGGCCGCCCTATTTCGGTTGCTTCCAGCGAGATTGCCGTGACGCCCCTGCGCTTTGCTTCCTGTACCAGCAGGTCCAACGCTTTAAGGGCGACGCCCCTTCTTCTGTAAGCGGGATGGGTGTACATGTTCATGATGTACGCCTTGTTTCCGCTGCGGTTGTTGACGGTCGGCATGACCTAGAAAAAGCTGACGCCGCCCGCGCCGACAACACGCGCCCCCTCCAGCACCAGATAAGCAATGTGGGAGCCGTCGCGGAGCGCCCGCTGGTAATAGAGGAAAGACGCCTTTTCCACGGCGCTTAAATCGGCGTCGTCAGGCAGCCCGTTGGCGGCCCGCAGGACTGCCACTCTTGTTTGCGTCAAAACGTCTATATCGTCGGCTGTTGCCCGCTTGTAAACCAGTTCCATCGTATGCGCTCCTGTAAAATAGTTGCAAAACCCTTTCCCGGAAAAACGTTTCTTTATAGGGCGGGCAGCTTCACTTTGTCTGCTCGATCCAGCGGAAGAAGGTATCCAGAGTGTCGCTTTCCTGCCGCTCGAACAGGAATACGCCTGCCGTGTACCACGAGTGCGTGTTTTTTGCATCGGTCACAGAATAGAGCTGGCAGTCGATCCCCAGGGCCTTTGCCTTTTCGCAGAACTGCTCGGCGCACGCATAAGCGACCAGCCCGTCGTGGCGGCTCTGGATCAGCAGCATGGGGATGCGGCTTTCTTCGATCAGGGAACAGGGTTCGCCCAGCGCCCGGTCATAGCCTTTTTCAAACAACTGGTCCAGCAGGATCTTTACGGCGCGCGAACTCCCGGCCGAAAAACTGTAGATACCGCCCATGCCGATGTAGCCGATCACGTTCCCGACATCAATGCCGGTCTTTTGCTGTATCTTCCGGGAATAGCACAGGATCGAGGACAAATGCGCCCCGGCTGACGGGCCGGACACGATGACCTGGGAAGTGTCGATCCCTTTCTGCTTCAGAAACGCCATGGCGGCCTTGTACCCCGCGCACACATCCTCGATCTGGCACGGGTACTTGTGGCGGGGAGAAAGGCGGTAGCCGAGGGAAACGAAGCGGTAGCCCTCTTTGGCAACGCGCTGGCCGACGAAATCGAAGTCGTCCGGCGAACCGGCATTCCAGCCGCCGCCATGGACCCAGACGATCACTTTGCCGCTGACCGCGTGCTTCGGCTCGTACAGCAGAAAATATTGCTGCTCGTCGGTCCCAAAACGCACCTTTTGCGGGTGGAACGGCCTCCCGGTATGGTGCATCTTATGATAAATGCCCCAATAGCTGAAACTTTCACGCAGAAAATCTTTCATAATTTTCCTCCTTACCGCACCACGGCGGCATGACGATTTTGCCCATTGTACCACATTCCCGCCTGCGTGGGAACAGGGGTGTAATAGAAAGCGTGGAAAAGAAACCGGCGGCCCGGAACAGATGGTTCCGGGCCGCCGTGCGGTCGTTTTGGCTGTCAGGTTGTTATTCGGATTTTTCGTTTTCGGAAGGTTCGAGAGCGAGGGTGCTGTGGTTGGCGACCGGGATGAAGCGGCGCACAAAGCGGCCCTTGCCGCGACTGAGCACATAGAAATACCCGATCACAGAGAAGATCAGCGCGCCGATAAAGTTGACGAACAGGTCCTCCATCGTATCCAGCAGGCCGATGTCCAGATACCCGCCCAGCCCCAGCGCGGTCTGGGTGCCGTCCGCCTGCACCACGATCACATCGGTGATATTGCGCAGCGTAATGGGCGTGTTGCCGCCGGTCGGGTCCAGAAGGATCGTGCCGATGCTTGACACGATGGTGTCTTTCTGCATATCGAAGAAGAAAAACTGGTCCATGATACATTCAAAGAATTCCCACAGAACGCCCACCGTCATCGAGAAGCAGAAAGCAACGATGGCCAGGTACAGCGGCGACAGGTGAAAGCGCACGCGGCTGTTGCGGTTCAGAATGTCCAGCAGGGAGAACCCGATGGCGGCGCACAGGAACCCGTTCAACGTGTGCAGCACGGTGTCCCAGTAGGGGAAGGTCACATAATAAGCGCCGATCTCGCCCAATATCTCGGCTGCATAGATGAACAGCAGAATGATGATCTCCAGCGTGTTCGGCAGATCAATGTCCAGCTTGCGCTCCAGCAAAGAGGGCATGGCGAACAAAACCAGCGTCAGAATACACAGGAACACGTTTTCAAAGTTCCGGTTGAAAAGCTGCGCCAGCATGACAAGAAACACGGAGGTGCGCAGCAGGATATACACCAGCGTGACGGCTCGTTTTTCCTTCCACAGAGTGCGCAGTGAAGGCTGCCCACGGTGCTTGGGATGTTCCATAAAATAACTCCTTTACAATGTCCTGTGATCTGTTCGTCGCCCGTTTTAGTCCAGTGTGAAGTCTTTGGGGTCCAGTTCGGGCAGTACCTGGCGGTGGGGGACCCGCAGCAGCGGGTCATAGGTGAAGCGGCGGCAGCTGTAATAGGGGGAAACGACCCCTTTCAGCTTGCACAAGACCATTTTGGGGTCGGATGCGGGCTGCCCGTGCAGGCAGTAGGCGCAGGCCGGCGCGATTTTGCTGCCGTAGTACTGCTTCCTGAACATAGCCTCACCCCAAACCATAAAAATATACTTAACGACTTCTCCTATTATATAGGCTTTGCCGGGCCTTGTAAAGGGCCGCACAGATAAAGAGGAAAGCGACGACAGCCGCGTCCACCGTCAGCCGGTGGGTGGTGATCACACGTGCCTGCAGGGAGCTGTAAACGGGCAGAACACCCGGCATGAACTGCACGGCCGCCCGCACAAGGGCGGTCAGAAGCAGCAGGTGCAGCAGCCGGTTGAAGGCCAGCAGCCGCAGGGAGACCGCGCCCCGCAGCAGCAGGGAAAGCTGTGCCCATACCGAAAGCCCCAGCGCGCTCAGGCACAGGCAGCAGCCGTACAGCGCCGCGCGCCCGCCAAGCGCGGCAAAGTCGGCGCATCCGGCGGTGATCTCCAACAGTGCGCTCACCAGCGGGCGGGCAGGGGCTGCCTGCGGCAGAAACGGCGCGGCCACCGCCCCCACGACACGGAAAAACAGCACGCAGCCGCAGACGTTCAGGCAGCTCGTGACGGCGCTGCCGACTGCCTGGGAAAAGCCCGCCGGGGCTTCCTCCGTCTGCGCAGGCGGGGCGGCAGCCAACGCGCGTTTCGGGGGTAGCAGGGGCACGCACAGCAGCGTGCTGAGCAGGTTGGCCGCCAACTGCAGGCCATACAGCAGGATGCCCAGCCGCAGGCTGCCGAGCATCAGCCCGCCCACGCAGCCGATCACGAACCCCGGGCTGGAACAGCAGCCCAGCATCATCAGCAGCGCGGATTCCCGCGCGTTCAGCGTTCCCGCGCGGGACAGACGGCCGGTCAGCCTTGCGCAGACCGCATAGCCGCCGAACCAGGCAAGCAGCAGCGCCAGCGCCCCTTCCTCCCGCTGTATCCTCAGCAGGCGGGCGGTCCCGCGCAGCAGGCGGCTGTGCCCCTGATGCAGGGTGAGCAGCCATTCGCAGATCACAAAAAAGGGGAACAGGGCGGGCAGCACGGTATCCACGCACAGGCGCAGCCCGCTGGCAAACCCCTGGGCCGCCAAAGCGGGGGAGCGCAGCAGCAAAATGCTCAGCAAAAGGCAGGCTGCCATGGCAGCCCGGTTATGGATGCGGTGTTGACTCATAGAACGCACCTCCGGCGGCGTATATTGGGGCAGGCCGTTATGCTTTGGGGAGGGTATGCCCATGAAACGCCAGAAACATAAAAGACCCCATGACTCCCACTGGTCGGATGCGATCCGGGGAATGTGGGCAAGGCCGCCGGCCGGGTTCTATCAGCTTCCCGCCTTTGAAGTGCGCGGGCGCTATCTTGTGACGGAAGCCTGCCGCCGGGTGCTAGATTTTACCCCCGAAAAGATCTGCCTAGATATGGGAAACTTCATAGTAACATTTTATGGCGGCGGGCTGCGAATAGAATCGCTGAACGGGAAAAGGCTGCTGCTGACCGGACGCATCGCCGCGATCACCTTTCAGAACAAGCGGGAGGAGGAATGCCCATGAAGCGGGGCGTCTGGTGGCTGGACCGCGTGACTTTCCGGCTGCAGGGGCGGGAGCCGCAGCGTTTCCTCAACCTGGCCGCCCGGCAGGGCGTGCGTCTGTCCCGCCTGTGCTGGGAGGAAAACGGCTTTTCGGCCTGCGCGCCGGGCACAGCGCGGGCGCGCATCCGCCGCCTGGCGGCGCAGGGCGGCTGGAAGATCGAAATTCTGGAACGCAAAGGCCCCGGCGCATGGGCAGAGCGCGTTCTTGCCCGGCCCGGCCTGATCGCGGGGGCCGCCCTGTTCTTTGTGCTGCTGCAATGGTTCGGGCAGCTACTCTGGACGATCGACTTCGGGGAGATGGAACCGGATGAAGCGTACCGCCTGCGCACGCTGCTGGCGGAGTGCGGCGTCTATGAGGGCGTGCGGTTAGAGGAAGAAACGCTGGAGAGCGTGCTGGCAACCGCACGGCAGCAAAGCGACCTGTTCGGCTGGATCAGTTTGAACTTTGTGGGCGGCTGCCTGTTTGTGGAACGCACCGAAGCGCAGTATCAGGATCTGCGGCAGGACGTTCCCATGCAGGCGCTGTATGCGAAAGAATCCGGCGAGATCACCGCCGTCGAGGCCGAAAGCGGTTTTGCCGCGGTTCGCCCCGGTGAGCAGGTCGAGCAGGGGCAGCCGCTCGTAAACAGCCTGCGCCTGGACCATGACGGCGACCCGGTGTATCAGGGGGCTTCGGGAAAGGTGATTGCGCGGATCGAAAAAAGCTATACGGCGACCCAGCCCCTTCGGCAGGACGCCGAGATGCTCACGGGCGGGCGCACCGAACAGACGGAACTGTATGTGCTGGGGCATCTGTGGGGCGCGCAGGGCACGGCGCAGGAAGCGGCAGACGAAGGCACGGCGGTCTGGACGCCTGTGCGTTTGGGGCGGTTGAGCCTTCCCGCCTGCATCCGGCAGGAGACCGTGTGGACCCGCGCACCGCAAACCGTCGAATATTCCTCCGAACAGGCCCGCGCACTGGCGCGGCGCGCCTGCCGGGACGCCCTGCTGGCGGAATACCCGGACGCCGTGATCGAAGCGGAACAGTGCCGGTGGGAGAGCGCGCCCGAAGGAGAAGGCTGCACCGTGACCTACCGCTTCTGTGCCAATATCGCCGAACCCGGCCCGGCGACCGAGGTCCCGGCAGTTAAAACGCCCTGAGAGAGCAAATACCAAAAGCAAAAGAAAAATTTTGTGCATATTAGACAATTTCTTTTGGGAAATATTGTGCTATAATCTTAATGGGTAAGTATGATATGTAAGAGCAGGAGGGGAAAAATTTTGGCAGAACGCTCCATCGAACTGGACAGTATCGAATTGGCGGCCGCGATTTTTGGCAACTGCGACCAGAACATCCATTTGTTAGAGAAGGAGTTCGGCGTCACAGCAGTCTGCCGCGGTTCGCTGCTGCGCTTCACCGGCGCGGAGGAGGACGTGACGGCGGCTGTCCATGCCGTGGACGGCATGGTGACGCTGATGCAGAACCACACGCCGCTGGAGGAGCAGACGGTGCGCTACTGCATCAGCCTGGCAAGGGACGGGGAGGAAACGCGCCTGCGGGAACTCACCGACGATTTTGTAGCGGTGACCACCAAAGGGCGGCCGATCCACCCCAAGACCCTGGGCCAGCGGGAGTATCTGGCGGCTATCCGCAAAAACGCCGTCACCTTCGGCGTGGGGCCTGCGGGCACCGGCAAGACCTATCTGGCCGTAGCCATGGCCGTCAAGGCGTTCAAATCGAAGGATGTCAGCCGCATCATTCTGACGCGCCCGGCCGTGGAAGCCGGCGAAAAACTGGGCTTCCTGCCCGGGGACCTGCAAAACAAGGTGGACCCGTACTTGCGCCCTTTGTACGACGCACTGTTCGATATGCTCGGCGCCGAGACTTTCCAGAAATTGTTTGAAAAACAGATCATCGAGGTGGCGCCCCTTGCCTATATGCGCGGGCGCACGCTGGATGACGCCTTCATCATTCTGGACGAAGCCCAGAATACCACGCCGGAACAGATGAAGATGTTCCTGACGCGCATGGGCGTTGGCAGCAAAGTGGTCGTGACCGGCGACGTCACCCAGGTGGACCTGCCGGACAAAGTCCGCAGCGGCCTGCTGGACGCGCTGGAAGTTCTGCGCGGTGTAGAGGGCATCGCACAGATCTACCTGACCGAAAAGGACGTCGTGCGCCACCGTCTGGTGCAGCAGATCATCAGAGCCTATGAAAAAGCCGCCGGGGATACCGCCCGGCGTTCCAGAACATAAAATAAACAGGAGGTCGATTTCCCATGTCCAATAAAGTTCTGATTACCAACGATCAGAATACCGTCAAGATCCCTTCCGGGCTGCGCATTCTGATCCGCCGCAGCTGCAACGCCGTGCTGGACTTTGAAAAGTTTGAAGGTTCGGCCGAGATCAGCGTGACCTTCGTGGACAACCACAAGATCCATGAACTCAACAAACAGTACCGCGACAAAGACGCGGCCACCGATGTGTTGAGCTTCCCGATGGGGGAGAACGGCGAATATGACATCGACGAGGACAACGGCTGCAAGATCCTGGGCGACATCGTGATCTCGATGGAGCGCGCCATGGAACAGGCCGAATTGTACGGCCATTCCCTGCAGCGGGAAGTGGCGTACCTGACCGTACATTCCATGCTGCACCTGCTGGGCTATGACCACGAGGCCAGCGGCCTGGAGGCGGTGCGCATGCGGGAAAAGGAGGAAGCGGTGCTCATCAAGCTCGGCTTGCCGCGCACGGTTTCGTACACATCGGATGAGATCTGAGATCAAACGCTTCGGCTACGGCTTTGTTTATGCCTGGAACGGCATCCGTGCCGCAGCGCAGGAAGAACGCAATTTCCGTTTCCATCTGTGCGCAGCCTGCTACGCGCTGCTGGCCGCCTGGCTGGCTGAACTGGAAGCGGTGGAATGGTGCCTGATCGTTTTGTGCGTTGCGGCGGTCCTGGCGCTGGAACTGGTCAACTCCGCCGTGGAGCGGGCGGTCGACAAGCCCGATACCACCCACTGGTGGAGCGCCGGCGCTGCCAAAGATATGGCGGCCGGGGCGGTTCTGGTCATGGCGGTCGCCTGCCTGGCGGTCGGGCTATGCCTGTTTGTGCCGCGCTGGCAGGTCATCTGGCAGAACCTGCTGCAAAGGCCGTGGCTGGCGGTCCTGTGCCTGCTTATGCTGGTGCCGGTCTACCTGTTTATTTTCCGCTATCATAAAAACGAACAGAAAGGGGAACCCCCACATGGCAAAAACGATCCCTGAACCTTCCAGCAGCGTCTTTGTGGCGCTGGTGGGCCGCCCCAACGTGGGCAAATCCAGCCTAACCAACTATCTGGTGGGGGAAAAAGTCGCAATCGTCACAAAGAAACCGCAGACCACCCGCAGCCGCATCACGGGTGTGGTCACCCGGGGGCCTGTGCAGTATGTACTGATGGATACCCCCGGCATCCACAAAGCGCGTAACAAGCTGGACAACCGCATGACCCAGACCGCTGCGGCCAGCCTGAAGGACGTGGATGTGACGCTGATGCTGTTTGAACCGGCCGGTGATTTTACCGAGTCGGAACTCACGATGGTCAAGGCCCTGCAGAAAGCCGGGCCTGCCGTGGCCGTCATCAATAAAGTGGACCTGCTGGACAGCTTCGACGCCCTGGAACAGCGCAAGCGTCAGATCCGGGATTTCGGCTGCTTTGACGAGGTGGTGGCACTTTCCGCCAGGGACGGCACCGGCTGTGAAGAACTGTTTGGCCTGCTGAAGCCCTACGGCAACGAAGGCCCCCATTATTTTGAGGATGACGCCTTTACCGATATGCCGGAAAAAGAACTGGTGGCCGAACTGGTGCGGGAAAAGGCGCTGCTGTTCCTGCGGGAGGAGATCCCCCACGGCATCGCGGTGGTGGTGGAACGCTTCAAAGAGCGCCCGGACAAAAACCTGATCGACATTGACGTGGATATTTACTGCGAGCGCAAAAGCCATAAAGGCATGATCATCGGCAAGGGCGGGCAGATGCTGAAAAAGATCGCGTCGGCCGCCCGGTTGGACATCGAAGAACTGCTGGGCGTGCAGGTGAACCTGCAATGCTGGGTCAAGGTCCGCGAAGATTGGCGTGACAACGAGAATCTTCTCAACGCCCTGGGATTTGCAAAGCCCTGACGCCCCTTGCGCCCCGGTTGGACAACTTTTCCCCTTTCTCTGTGGTATGATCGTGAACAAGGAAAGGGGGCGGCAACCGCGATGGCTTGTCAGTCTGGGGATTGGGCGCGGTTTATGCAGACCGGGAGCGTCTACGATTATCTGAATTACAAATCGCATCAGTGCGAACTGCGGGAGGATGAGCATGCAGATCGCGACGACGGGGCTGGTCTTGAAACAGGTCAAAGTGGGGGAGGCCGACCAGATCCTGACCCTGCTGACCCCTGACCTGGGGGTGATCTCCGCTTCGGCGCGGGGCAGCCTGCGGCTGAAAAACAAGCTGTTCAGCGCGTCGGGCCTGTTCTGCTATTCGGAGTTCAGCCTGACCAGCGGCCGCAGCCACTATTTTGTGGATACGGCCCAGCTCAAAAAAGGGTTCTACGGCGTTTCGGAAACGGTGGAGGGGATGAGCCTGGCCGCCTATTTTGCGGAGATTGCGATGGCGCTCTCCCCGGCGCCGCCGGAAGCGGAACCGCAGCTGCGTCTGCTGCTGAACTGCCTGTATATGATCGGCGCCAAAAAGATGCCGCTGCGCCAGTTGAAAGCAATCTATGAACTGCGGGCCATGAGCATGGCCGGGTATCAGCCGGACCTTCTGGCCTGCGCCGGGTGCGGAAAATACGACGGCGGCGATTTTTATTTTGACCCTGTGGAAGGGCAGCTTCTTTGCGCGGAATGTGCCGACAAGGCGCGGCATATCCCCAACCTGGATGCCGGGGCGCTGCACGCGCTGCGGCATATCTGCCTTGTGGAAGATAAAAAAGTATTTTCCTTTGCGCTGGCCCCGGCCAGCCAGGCAAACCTGTCCCGCGTCAGCGAGCAGTACATGCTCGCGCACCTGGAACATGGACTCAAAAGCCTTGAATTTTTGAAAACCGTATTGGAATGAGGAGAAACGATACCCTGTTATGGATATAGCCTACAAAACCACACTGGAATTGGATAAAGTCATCGCACGGGCCGTGCAGCTCTGCGTCTGCCAGGAAACAAAAGAGCGGATGCAGGCGCTGGACCCCTGCCCGTCCGTGGAGGAAGAACGCTTCGCCCTCGCGCAGACCAACGCCATCAACTCCCTGTTGATCAAAAACGGAAGTCCGCGCTTCGGCAGCGTGCAGGAAGTGCGCCGCATTGCCGCCCACGCCCAGAAGGGCGGCATCCTTTCGATGGGCGAACTGCTGGAAGTGGCCGCCACGCTGCGCAATTTTTCAGGCCTTTCCCAGTGGTATGGTCTGAGCGAACACGATATGCTGCCGACCGACGATCTGTTCTATGCGCTGGCCCCGCAGCCGGCGCTGGAACGCCAGATCACCGACAGCATCCTTTCGCCGGAAGAAATGGCGGACACCGCCAGCATGACGCTGCACGATCTGCGCCGCAAGATCCGGCAGACCGAGGATTCCATCCGTACCAAACTGGACAACATCATCAAAAATTCCACGACCAGCAAGTTCCTGCAGGATGCCGTCGTATCGCTGCGCAACGGCCGCTATGTGGTGCCGGTGCGCGCGGAGTACCGCGGCGAGGTGGGCGGCGTCATTCATGACGTATCCTCCACCGGCGCCACGATCTTTGTGGAACCCACGGCGGTGGTGGAAGCCAACGCCCGGATCATGCAGCTGCGCGCCCAGGAACAGGAGGAGATCACCCGCATCCTGTCGGCCTTTTCGGCCCAGGTCGGCCAGCTGGAACCGCAGTTTTCCTACAGCTACGAAGCCATGCTGCAGATCGACCTTCTGCTGGCAAAGGCGCGTCTGGCCGTGGAGCAGAACGCCTTCATGCCTGCCGTCAGCGATACGGTGCGCTTCCGCCTGAACCGGGCACGCCACCCCTTGATCCCGAAAGATCGCGTGGTTCCGGTGGATATTACGCTGGGCGAAGAATACGACACCCTTGTTATCACCGGCCCGAACACCGGCGGCAAGACGGTCTCCATCAAAACCGCGGGCCTGCTCAACGCCATGGCCCAGCACGGCTTCCTGATCCCGGCGCACGAGAGCAGTGTGGTCTGCCATTTTAAGGAATATCTGGTGGATATCGGCGATGAGCAGAGCATTGAACAGAGCCTTTCCACCTTCTCCAGCCACATGAGCCGGATCAGCGGCATCCTGCGCCGGGCAGGACAGGGAACACTGGCGCTCATCGACGAACTGGGCGCCGGTACCGACCCCGCCGAGGGCGCGGCGTTGGCGGTCAGCATTCTGGAACAACTGCGGCGGCAGGGCAGTCTGGTCATGGCCACGACCCATTATGCGGAATTGAAAATTTTCGCGCTGGAAACCCCCGGCGTCGTCAACGCAAGCTGCGAGTTCAACGTCGAAACGCTGATGCCGACCTATAAACTCAGCGTCGGCGTTCCGGGCAAGTCCAACGCCTTCCTTATCAGCTCCAAGCTGGGCATCCCGCAGACGATCATCGACACGGCGCGCAGCCATATGTCCAACGACGATAAACGGCTGGACAGCGTGCTGGCCCAGTTGGACGATCTGAAACTGCAGCTCAAGAGCGCCCAGGCCGAAGCCGAAAGCGCCCGCTACGCGGCGGAACACGCGCTGGAAAAGGCCGAAAAAGAGCGCGACGCCCTGATTGAACAGGGAAAGCAGGAATTGGAGGAAGCCCGCCGCCGCGCCCATGACCTGATGCAGCAGGTGCAGAACGAGGCCTATAACCTGACCGACGAGCTGCGGCGTATCCAGAAAGACGAAAAGACCAGCGCGGCCCAACGTGCGGTCCGCGCGCGTGAGATCGCCCGCAAGGATACCGAAGCACTGCTCAAACGCACCGACGCCAAACCGGCCGCACGCCAGTATGTCCCCCTCAAAGAGGTGCTGGTCGGGCAGGAAGTGGTGATCGCGGAACTGAACCAGCCGGCGACCGTGATGGCACGCCCGGACCGGGACGGGCTGGTGGAAGTGCGCGCGGGCATCATGAAAACAAAAGTCCCGCTGTCCGGCCTGCGTGCCCCGGACAAGATGGAAAAGCGCCCGAAGCAGGAACCCCGGCGCGCCAGCACCCGCGTACAACTGGACAAAAACCGCAAGACCAGTATGGAACTGAACCTGCTGGGCTACACGGTGGACGAGGCCCTGGCCGAAGTGGACAAGTTCCTGGACAGCGGTATGCTGCGCGGCCAGCAGACGTTGTACATCATCCACGGCAACGGGACCGGCGCGCTGCGCAGCGCGATCCAGAAACATCTGCGCACCCACAAGGCTGTCAAGAGTTTCCGCCTGGGCCGCTATGGCGAGGGCGAGAGCGGCGTGACGGTCGTGGAATTGAAATAAGCAAGCGGTCCGGCCGGGCAGCGCGCGCAAAGCCACGCCCGCCCTTGCCGTCGTATCATAATCAAATATTGCAGCACAGGCCCCGCCTTGGCGGGGCCTGTGCTGTTTTGTAATGAGCGGAAAACGACGCTACATAGGCGCTGCGGGTCGCTTTTTTGCGGTTTTCACCGTTTGCGCATTTTCTTCGCCCGCCGCACATAGACTGGGTAGAAACAGCGGTATGCGGAAAGGGCGTGAGCGCATCAAGACGGTGATCTATCTGGACGTGCTTTTGCTCGTCAACTTTCTGACGGCGTATTTCCTGTTGCTGGCGGCGGGGCTGCTCAGCGGGCAGCGCGCAGGGGGCGGCCGAATGCTGCTGGGCAGCGGTGTGGCGGCCCTTTCCTCCCTGATCCTGTTTGCCCCGGAACAACCGTTCCCGGTCCAGCTTGCCTATAAGATTGCCACGGCGCTGCTCATCACGGCGGCGGCGTTCGGCTGCCGGAACAAACGGCGGCTGGTGACGGCGGCCTGCTGGTACGCGGCGTTCAACATCGCGCTGGCGGGGCTGGTCATGCTCGTGATCCTGAACACCGGGACAAGGGTATTGCAGACGGGCAACCTGACGGTCTATCTGCGGGTATCGCCGCTGCTTCTGGTCGTATTGTCCGGCGCGGGCTGCCTGGCGGTCGAACTGGGAATGCGCCTGCTGGCGCACCGCAAACCGTCCGGGCAGCCGGTGGGGCTGGAAGTGGAACTGGCGGGCGTGCCGGTGCATCTGCGGGCGGCGCTGGACACCGGCTGCCACCTGACCGACCCCATCACCTGCCTGCCGGTGCTGGTCGTCAGCTTCCCCGATGCGGGGCCGCGTATCCCGCCGCCTGTGCGGGATTATCTCAAGGCGTGGTTTGACGGCAAGGCCCCGGAACGCCCGCCGGAGGGGATGAAGCTGCGTCTGATCCCCTGCAAGACGGCGGCCCAGTGCGGCCTGCTGCCGGGGTTCGCCGTGGGCAATATCGGCCTGATCACCGCCCAGGGCATCCTGGGCCTTGGAAGGACGGCGGTGGCCTTTGCGCCGCAGTCCTTCGGCAGTGACCGCTATGAAGCACTGTACGGACAAGATTTTCTATAACGCGGGAGGGAACGCACGATGCAAACACTGAAAGAGATGAACCGCCATTTGCAGACTTTGTGGCTGCGGCTGTTGGCGCCCCAGGAACTCCATTACATCAACGGGTCGGACACCCTGCCCGCGCCGCTGGACGCCCAGGAAGAACAGCGGGCGCTGGCGGAACTTTCGGCGGGGAACACGGGGGCGCGGGAACTTCTCATCACACATAACCTGCGACTGGTCGTGTACATTGCCAAAAAGTTCGAGACCCCCTCCGCAGGGCTGGAGGACATGATCTCCATTGGGACGATCGGCCTGATCAAAGCGGTCAACACCTTTGAACCCAGCAAGAAGATCAAACTGGCGACCTACGCCAGCCGCTGCATCGAAAACGAGATCCTGATGTATCTGCGCAAGAGTTCCAACCGCCGGCAGGACGCCAGCATCGACGAACCGCTGAACACAGATAACGACGGGAACGAACTGCTGCTGATGGACGTGCTGACCAGCGACCAGCCCCAGGTGGGGGAGGAGCTGGAACGCCATGCAGAACGCACCGCCCTGCGCCATGCGGTGGAACGCCTGAACCCGCGGGAACGCCGCATCATGGAGCTGCGGTTCGGGCTGAACCGCGAGATGGAACATACCCAGAAAGAAGTAGCCGACGCGCTGGGCATCTCCCAGAGTTATATCTCAAGGCTGGAAAAGCGCATCATCAAGCGGCTGCGCAAAGAACTGGAAGTGGTGGGTTAAGTTTTCTCGGCGCGGGTGTTGTTGATGAAGTAGTAGGCAAGGCCGTTCATCATGTTCATTTCCGGTTCTTCGGAGTAGAGCAGGAACTCAAAGTCGTCCCGCACCCAGTACACGGCGGTGCGCCGCCCGGGTTTCTGGCTCTGGGTCACAGTAATGCCGCTGATCTCGTACTCGTCTACAGTGTCAAAGGTGCCTGGGGCATAGGAATACGGGTAATGCATACGACCCTTTTTGGAAACAAAGAGCGTCACGAAGCGCCCGGGCACGATCGTATAGTCCAACGCGGCGATGTCGCCCTCGATCAGCCAGTACCGGCGCAGGATCACCAGTTCGTTGTTGGGGTAGTCGGTGAGCCGGAACCCGGCTTCGCGGGAATAATCGGCCGTCAGGTATTGGGTGCGGCTTTCCCGCCCGGAGCTGCCGCGTTCCGCCTGCAGAACGAGCACCAGCACCAGCGCGACGGACACAGCCGCAAGCAGGATCAGCACGATCACGAACCAGATGGATTCAACCATAGCAAGGACCTCCTTTTGCTCATGCTATGCCGGGACCAGGCCGCCGCGTGCAGAAGATTTTACCAGTTCCTTTTCTGATTGCAGGGCAGGGCGGGCGCCCATACTCCTGAACAGTAAAAGGAGGATGGTAAAATGTATCCAGGCAAGGTGGAACTGTGCGGCGTCGATACCTCGCAGCTGCCGGTGCTGAGCGAAGCGGAAAAGAGCGCCCTGATCCGCGCGGCACGGGCGGGCGACCGGGATGCCCGGCAGCAGATGATCCAGGGCAATCTGCGGCTGGTACTCAGCGTCGTGCAGAAATTCTCCAACCGGGGCGAAAATCTGGACGATCTGTTCCAGGTCGGCTGCATCGGGCTTATCAAAGCCATCGACAACTTTGACCCGGCGCTGAACGTGCGGTTCTCCACCTACGGGGTACCGATGATCGTAGGCGAGATCCGCCGCTTCCTGCGGGACAACAACGCCGTGCGGGTCAGCCGTTCGATCCGTGATCTTGCCTGCCATGTCATGCGGGCGCGGGAAGCCCTGCAGAAAGAACAGGGCCGGGAACCCCGCGTTTCCGAGATCGCGGCGCGCGTGGGGGCCACGCCGGAAAACGTAGCCATTGCGCTGGAATCCGTGGTGGAACCGGCCAGCCTGTATGAGCCGGTCTATTCGGACGGGGAGGACAGCCTGGCCCTCATGGACCAGCTGCACGACGCCACGGGGGAGGAAAGCTGGATCAGCGATATCATGTTCCGCGATACCGTCAAGGCGCTTTCGCCGCGGGAGCGGCGCATCATCGCCATGCGGTATCTGAACGGCAAGACCCAGATGCAGGTGGCGAAAGAAATCGGCATCAGCCAGGCGCAGGTCAGCCGGCTGGAAAAAGGCGCGCTGCGCCAGATCAAAGAACAGATCTCTGCCAATTAAAGTGCCCCCTGCCGGGGCCGGTTTTATACCGGTCACGGCAGGGGGCATTAAAAACGTATCAATAGGGGTCTCGCGGCGGCGTACAGGGCCGTCAAAGCCGGGCCGCGCGCTTTTCCATGAGGTATCGATCGGCGAGTTTATGCACCTGCGCCACGCGCTTGTCCGAAATATCCCAAGAGGAAAGTTCCGCTTCGATCAGTTCGGGAAATTTCTTGCTGATATCCCGCAGCGCATTGCCCGCGGATCTTCGCACATAGTCGCTTTCGTCTGCTTTCAACGCAGAGAGCAGGGCAATGGCCGTTTCGGGGTGGTCTTTGAAATACTCCCGGCTGGTCCATATGCGAAGCCCTTCCGAAACAGCCCGGCGTACAGTAGGGCGGCCGTCTTGCAGCCATTCCCGGATGGTGGGCAGAGAGTTCTGATACCCGTTTACAGAACAGTACAGGTCAAACGCCATTGCAAAAACTTCCTGCACCTTCCAACTGGGATGCGTGCTTACGGTATTGCGCAAAAACTCCAATGCGTCCGGCAGCGTCGCGCCCGCATAGCCGTACAGGAGCACGCCGATCTCCTGGATTTGAAAATGCTCTGAGCCGTACAATTCCGAAGCGATTTGCATGGCTTCCTCCGGCGAAAGGGCGCGCCTCAATCGGGCAGCCTCTTCCTTCACCTTTTTCAAATTGTCCTTCCCGGTCAATGTGTCGATCAGGTATTGCCGGTATTGTTCCTCCATAAACAAACGCCTCCGCGATCTATCAGGCGGTACGCACAGTCAGAAATCCAAAACGCACGCTGTCATTCCAGTTCGATGCCGCAGGCGCGCAGCGCACGCTGGAAGGACTTCGGGTTTTTATACAGGATGCCGGTAATGCCCAGGTTATAGGCAGCCTGGGCGTTGGCCTTACTGTCGTCCACAAAGATGGACTCGTCGTAGGCAAGGTGATACTGGCGCATCAGCGTCGTGTAGATCTCCGGCTCCGGCTTGCACAGGTGTACTTCACAGGAGGCAATGCCCCCGTCAAACAGGGCAAACCAGTCCCGCTGGCGCAGATCGTCCAGAACGTCGGTGGGAATGTTCGTCAGGTAATACAGGCGGTACCCGGCAGATTTCAGTTCCTTCATCACCCGGATTGTCGTTTTTTTCGTGCGCAGCATCGCGGCCCATTCTTCAATGACGGTGCGGACCTCGAACTCCCGGTTGACATGGGCCGCGTTCTCCATCATCAGGCGGTTGGCTTCCTCGCGGGTGATGACGCCGCGGTCGAGGTCCATCCATTCCTGGCTGCCGAAGGTTAGGTCATATACCACGTCCTCTGCGTGTTTGTTCATAAAGCGGTCCATCAGAAAATTGCGGGGGTTGAAATCCACAACGACGCCCCCGAAATCAAGAAGGATGTTTTTATACATAAGAGCAGCTTCCTCCCGGTACACTTCATTTCTGTGCCTTCTATTATACACGGAAACGCGCCGGGAAACAATCGCTTTTTCACCGCATACAATGGAACGGCATACAGAAGGGAGGCGCTGTGCATGACTTTGCGTGAACTGGGTGAAAAAGACGTGATCCAGATCCGTACCGGGGAAAAACTGGGCCGGATCGACGATGTGATCTTTGACGAAAAAAACGCCGCACTGCAGTCCGTGGTGCTGCGCGGGCGCGCGCATCTGTTCGGGCTGATGGGGTACGATGAGGACCTTGTCATCCCCTGGCAGTCCATCCGCAACATCGGCGTCGATGCGATCATGACGGACGTGGAGCCGGAGGATTTGCAGCGGCGGGGGCGGCACGGTCAATAAGGGATATATTTTCTGTAAAAGACAAGATTTTGAGTGCATTTTTCTGACGGTCATGCTATAATAGGGGCAAACATGGAAATGGAGTCCTGACCGTGAAGGAAAGCCGCCAGCCCGCAGCCCGGCACCTGCTTGCCGCCACGATAGTGGCCGCCGCCGTTATCGTGTGGGGCGCGCTGTTTCTGATCGCGCCGGTCTGGCAGTTCCCGGACCGGGCGGCGGCTTATCAGGTCCCCGCCGCCGTGCAGGCCCCCACGCCGGAAGGATCCCACACGGGTCCGATCGACGTGAACACCGCCGACGCCCAGTTGCTGATGGAACTGCCCGGGATCGGGCCGGTCAAGGCGGACGCCATCATCGCCTACCGGGAAGAACACGGGCCGTTCGCTTCGCTCGACGAACTGGATGAGGTGAAGGGGATCTCGGCCCGCATGGTCGAAAGCTGGGCGGGCCTTGCGGTCGCCGGTACACAGCGGGCGGACGATGCCGATACAAATTGACAGGGAGGAACAGGAACTTGGAAAAGTCCGAGAGTATTTTCATCAACCGGGAATTGAGCTGGCTCGACTTTGACAGCCGCGTGCTGGCGCTGGCCAAGGAGAAGAACGTGCCGCTGGCCGAACGTCTGAAATTTGCCGCCATCTTCGGCAGCAATATGGATGAGTTCTTCATGGTGCGCGTCGGTTCGCTGTACGACCAGACGCTGCTCAAGAACAACAAACCGGACGTGGTCACGCACATGACGGCGGCCGAACAGATCGCCGCCATCACGCCTCGCGTGGCCGAATTGCAGGCGAAGTGCGACAAATACTTCCAGCACCTTATGGGGCAGTTGGCGGACGCCGGATATAAAAAAGTGGATTTTTCCAAGCTGAGCAAACAGCAGGAACATTTCTGGAAAACCTACTTCCACCGGGAACTGCTGCCGCTGCTCAGCCCGCAGATCGTGGACTCGCGCCATCCGTTCCCGTTCCTGAACAATAAGGACATTTACTACATCGCCCAGCTTTACAACAAGGGCGACGGCGTCAGCTTCGGCATTATCCCGATCAGCAGCCGGTTCGAGCGCGTGCTGTTCATCCGCGACGGCGAGACCACCTGCTTTGCCTTTATTGAGGAACTGGTGGCCCACTATGCGTCCGCCATCTTCAACACCAGCACGATCCAGAAAAAATGCCTGTTCCGCGTGACCCGCAACGCCGACATCACGGTGGACGAGGGCATGATGGACCACGACATCGACTTCCGCGACGTGATGAGTGAACTGCTCAAGAAGCGCCGCAAACTGGCGGCGGTCCGCCTGCAGTTCTGGCCGGAAGCCCCGCAGGAGATCGCCAAATTCCTGCGGGACAAGCTGGTCGTTCCGGCGTCCCGCTGCTATTCGCAGACTTCGCCGCTGGACACCGGCTGCCTGTTCAAGTTGGCGTCGCGGATCGCCGGGGACGGCGGCCACGCGGAAATGTTCTACCCGCCGGCCAAGCCGATGCAGGCTCCCGCCGGGTATGACCTGTACACCGAGGTACGCAAGCACGACGTTCTCCTGGCTTACCCGTACCAGAGCATCCGCCCGTTCATTCGTATGCTGCTGCGCGCGGGCGCGGATCCCAACGTCGTTTCCATCAAGATGACGCTGTACCGCATGGCCAGCGACTCCCAGATCGTCAGCGCGCTGATCAATGCGGCGGAAAACGGCAAAGAGGTCGTGGCCATGGTGGAACTGCGCGCCCGCTTTGACGAGCAGAACAACATCGACTGGTCCAAGCAGTTGCAGGATGCGGGCTGCACGGTGATGTACGGCTTCGACGATTACAAGGTCCATTCCAAGCTGACGCTGATCACCAGCCGGGTGAACGGCAAGTACCATTACCTGACCCAGATCGGCACCGGTAACTACAACGAGAAAACCAGCGAACTGTACACCGACCTTTCCTTCATCACCACGCGGCAGAGCATTGGCGAGGAAGCCAACGCCGTGTTCAACAATATGGCGCTGCAGCGCCTGACCAGTGAAGCGGACACCATGCTGGTGGCGCCGCTGCGCTTCAAGACGGTGCTGCTGGAAGAAATGGACCGCCAGATCGCGCTGGCCATGCAGGGCAAACCGGCTTCGATCATTTTGAAGAACAACTCCATCAACGACCCGCAGATCATCGCCAAGATCAGCCAGGCAAGCTGTGCCGGTGTGCGGGTGGATATGATCGTGCGCGGAATCTGCTGCGTGCGGGCCGGTGTGCCCGGCCGCACGGAGAACGTGCATATCCGCAGCATCGTGGGCCGTTATCTGGAACACTCCCGCATTTACTGCTTCGGCAGCGGGGAGAATATGCGCATCTACATCGCTTCGGGTGACTTCCTGACCCGCAACACCGAGCGCCGCGTGGAAGTGGGCGTGCGGGTGGATGACCCGGTGATCGCCAAAAAGCTGCGCGGCATCCTGGATCTGCAGCTGCGGGATACGGTCAACGCGCGGGAAATGCAGCCCGACGGGAACTATACCAAGGTGAAGCCTGCGCCGGGCCAGCCCCCGGTGGACAGCCAGATGGCGATGTTCGGCTACTTCAAGGACGGCTTTGTGATGGAGCAGGAAAAACCGAAGCAGCCTGCGGCCAAAGCTGTGGCAAAAAAGACGGGAACCAAAACGGGCGGGCGGCAGCCTTCTTCTCTGCGCCCTGCCCGCACGGGGCTGTGGCAGAATCTGTTCGGCCGCGGCAAAAAATAAAACTGGAAAGGAAACTTCCGCAACATGAAGACGTGTGTCATTACTGAAAACTTTAGCTGCGACCCCACCAAGGTCTGGCTCTATCTGACGAAACCCACCCTCAACAGTTGGCGCAAGGACGTGCGCGACTGTGAGAACGACGGCGACCAGCGCATGGTGGAACACCACACCGACGGCAGCACCACGGAACTGAACTTCACCCGCTTTGAAAAGCCCCGCAGCCTGAGCGGCAGCTTCCAGAAGGGCAAGATCAGCGGCACGTTCACGGTAATTCTGCTGGGCGGCGGCGATTCCACCAGCCTGGAATGCACGATGGAGATCAAGGGCCTGGGCCTGTTCGCCAAGCCGAAAAAGCTGCTGCAGGAACGCATGACGATGCTGCACAACGCCCTCGGCGCATAATCCCGCAGGATGTATCCGCACCGGTTTCCCAAAGCTGGTGCGGATATTTTTTTGCCTTTCGCCGTATATATGCAAAAAGGAGGTGTTTTCCTATGTGGGAAGAAAGCGGGATGGCGCCGCCGCAGGCGGGCGGCGGCCGCAAAAAGGGAAGGGGAAAGCCCAAAACCGAAGAAAATCTGGTCCTGTGGGCGCAGGTCCTGCTCTGCCTGGCGGCGGTGGGGCTGGTGCTGGGCGCCCGGTACATGCAGTGGCCGTTTTTGCCGCGGCTGCGCACGGCGTTTGAAGCAGCCATGCAGCCGGAACAGGAACTGTTCCTGACGCAGGGGCGCAACCTTGCCAAATTTACGGAGGATGCGGTGGAGACCGTCAGCCGGGCGATCGGTGAATTCTGGGCCGGGGAACCGGCGGCGCAAAGCACGGCGGCGCGGCCTGCCCACGGCAAGAGGCAAACCGTCCCGTCCGGCGCGCGGGAGGAAAGCTATCTGCCGGAATTTGCGCTGTGCTATCCGCTGCCGGGCGGCAGCGATACCCGGACATCCGGCTACGGGTGGCGGACGGACCCGATGGGCGGTTCCGGCTCGGATTTCCACTTGGGCAACGACCTGGCGGCCGCGGAAGGCACTATGATCTTCGCGGCCGCCGACGGCGTGGTGCGCTACGCCGGTACGCACAACAGCTACGGGAACTATGTGCGGATCCTGCACGAAGACGGGGACGAAAGCCTGTACGCGCATATGCAGTATGTGTTCGTGCGCAGCGGCCAGCCGGTGACGGCCGGGCAGGTGTTGGGGACCGTGGGGGAGACCGGCAACGCGACCGGCCCGCATCTGCACTTTGAAATTCTGCATCAGGGGGTCCGGTATGATCCGTCCCAGGCATTGCAGGCGGCATCGTAGGGCGCGAGTCCGCGTGCGCGCGCCGCTGGCGGTCCTTTTTGTTCTCTGCTTCGCCCTCGCGCTGGACAGCATCGGCGTGGTCCGCATCGGCCTGTTCTGCGCGGTGCTGCATGAAAGCGGCCATCTGCTGATGTACCGCTGGCAGTGGAAGTGCTGGCCGGACCTGGAAATATCGCCGGGCGGCATCTGCCTGCGGCTGCGCGGCGTGCCCTTGACCCCGCAGCGGGAATTTCTGCTGGCGGCGGCCGGGCCGCTGTGCAACCTGCTGACTTGCTGCGGTATGCTGGGTTGGATGGAATTGACGGGGCATTACAGCTACCTTGGGTACTGGTTCGCCAGCGCCAACCTGCTGGTCGGCGGCATGAACCTGCTGCCGCTGCCCGGGCTGGACGGCGCGCGGATGCTGCATTCTTTCTGGAGATGGTGAACAACAGTTGCATTTCCCGGTCGCATAAGGTACAATGAAAACAGTTCAATAACAAGGATGGTTCACGAAAATGGCGGAATTTTCCCCGAAATTCAAAGAGGCGCTGAGCCTTGTGCAGAAACCGGGCCGTTATACGGGCGGCGAGCCGGGCAGCGTATATAAAGAGAAAGACCGCGTCGATGTGCGCATGGCCTTCTGCTTCCCGGACACCTACGAGATCGGTATGTCGTTCCTGGGCGAGAAGATTTTGTATGACCTGCTCAACCGGCATGAAAACTGGTGGTGTGAGCGCGCCTTCATGCCCTGGACGGATATGAAAGAACAGATGGAACGCCTGTCGATCCCGCTGTACTGCCTGGAAAGCAAAGACCCGCTGACGGCGTTTGACATCGTAGGCTTCTCGCTGGAATACGAGCTGTGCTATACGAATGTTCTGGCCATGCTGCGCCTGGCTGGCATCCCGCTGCGCGCGGCGGACCGCGATGAGCACTGGCCGCTGATCATCGCAGGCGGGCCTTGCGTGTGCAACGCGGAGCCGATGGCGGATTTCTTTGACGTGATGCAGCTTGGCGAAGGCGAGCAGATGCTGCAGGATATCTGCGCGGCGGTGGAACAGGGCAAGAAACAGGGCTGGGACAAAGAGACCCTGCTGCTGGAAATGGCCAAGATCCCCGGCGTGTATGTGCCGTCTTTCTATGATGTGGCCTACCTGCCGGATGGCCGGATCGAATCGGTCAAACCGAACCGCCCCGGCGTCCCGGCGCGCGTCACCAAGGCCATCGTCAAAAATATGGATGACTACGAACCACCGAAGCACTTTGTGGTTCCGATGGTGGGGTCCGTGCAGGACCGCGCCAGCGTGGAAGTTCTGCGCGGCTGTGTGCGCGGCTGCCGGTTCTGCCAGGCCGGGCAGATCTACCGGCCTTTCCGGGAGCGTTCCCCGAAGCTCATCAGCGACAGCGCGCGGGAACTCTGCCACAATACTGGCTACGACGAACTGAGTTTGATGAGCCTTTCCACGTCGGACCATTCCCGGCTGGAATCCATCCTGGATGAGCTGAACACCTGGGCGGAAGCGGACCACGTCAGCCTGTCGCTGCCCTCGCTCCGGGTGGACAACTTCTCTCAGTCCCTTGTCGAAAAGACTTCCAAGGTGCGCAAAAGCGGCCTGACTTTCGCCGCTGAAGCCGGCACCCAGCGCCTGCGGGACGTCATCAATAAAAACGTCACCTGGGAACAGATCGAACGCGGCTGCCGGATCGCATTCTCGGAAGGGTATACCTCGGTCAAGCTGTATTTCATGATGGGCCTTCCCACCGAGACCATGGAGGATATCAAGGGTATTGCGAACACCGCCCAGAAAGTGGTCGATCTGTTCTACCAGATCCCGGAGCGCCCCAAGGGCAAGGGCGTGCAGGTCACCATCAGCGTTGCCTGCTTCGTGCCCAAGCCCGACACCCCGTTCCAGTTCTGCGCCCAGGACCGGCGCGAATCCCTGCGGGAAAAGCAGAAGTATCTGCTCAGCTGCGTCCACTCCCGCAAGATCAAGGTCAACTATCATGACAGCGCCACCAGCGTACTGGAAGGCGTTTTTGCCAAGGGCGACCGCCGTCTGGGCCGCGTGATCGAAACGGCGTTTGAAAACGGCGCGTTCTTTGATACCTGGGAAGAATATTTCGACTATGACCGCTGGATGGCGGCTTTTGCAGCCTGCGGCATCGACCCGGACTTCTACAATTACCGCACGATGGCAACGGATGAAGTGACCCCATGGGATCATTTGGATGTAGGTGTCAGTCATGCCCACCTGGTGCGCGAATATGAAAAAGCCCTGAAGGCGCAGACCACGCAGCCCTGCAACCGCCAGTGCAGCGGATGCGGCGCCAATAAACTGCTGGGAGGACCGTGTTTTGACTACAGTAAGAATCTTCTTTGAAAAGCGCGGGGAAGCGGCCTACATTTCGCTGCTGGATCTGCAGCGGGTGTTCCACCGCCTGCTCAAAATAAGCGGCCTGCCGGTATGGTACACCCAGGGGTTCAACCCGCACATTTATCTGTCGTTTTCCTGCCCGCTGTCGCTGGAACAGGAGAGCCTGTGCGAAAGCTGTGAGGTGAAGACCGAGCAGGAAACAATCGACGGCGCGGCCTGGCAGGCGGCATTGCAGCCGCTGATGCCGCGCGGCATCACGATCACGAAGGTGGCCCCCGCCGTCGAGAAGGTCGCTGCGATCACCTCGGCCGTTTACGAGATCACCATGCCGGCCGAAAGCGCCCGTGCCATCGAAGCCTACAACGCAGCCCCCAGCGCGGAAGTTTCCAAAAAGACCAAGCGCGGGCAGAAAACGCTGGACCTGAAAGCCTACCTGCCGCAGATCCAGTGGCAGGAAGAAGGGGAACGACTGCACTTCTCCGTTCAGGTCCCCTGCGGCTCCGGCGAGGCGCTGAACCTGAACCCGTCGCTGTTGATGCAGTATCTGCAGGACCAGGGGGGCGCGCCCGCCTGGCAGTGCCAGGTGCTGCGCACCCATCTGTACGATCAGGCAGGGAAGGACTTTGCCTGATAAAACTGCGCGCCATGGCCTTGGCGCGCAGTTTCCTTATGATCCGTTCGGCCGCCAAATTTACGCGCAGGGACCACCTGCCGCCCGGGAAAGGAGCGATCCATGCAGAAGTACGAATACGACGACACATACAAAGTGCTGTACAGAAGCACAAGGAAAACGCCGTTTTTTGTGAATGTACCGCCCATGCATTACATCACCTACAACGGCAAAGGCCACCCAAGCGGGCCGGACTTTCAGGAAGCATGCAATTCCTTGTTTTCTTTGTCCTATACCCTCAAATTCAAGGTGGCCCGGCCCAAAGGCTTTGACTATAAAGTCAACCCCATGGAAGTCAGTTGGTTCTTAGATAAAAAGGACGGCACAATCGACTTCACCTGGAAAGCGATGATCATGCAGCCTGCGTGCATCAGCCATACGGATTTTTGCAGGGCGCTGGAGATCTCCCGAAAACTTGGAAAAGACATCAGCTATGAAAAGTTACAGTTTGAAGAGATCGACTTTGGACGGTGCGTGCAGTGCTTCCACCCGGGCGATTATAACGCGATGAACGCCACCATGTACAGGATGCAGGACTTTGCCAGAGAGAACGGCCTTGCTTTTGATCCGTACACGCATGATATCTATTTGAACGACTCCAGAAAGACCAAAACCGAGAATTTGAAGGCAATCATGCGTATCGGCGTACATAAAAAGTAACTTTTTATGAAAAAGTCCTTGCAATTTGCAGGGACATGTGGTATTATATTACGGCAATACACACGCATTGCGTTGTTTTTTTGTGCCCATTTTTCAAAGCGGAAAGCGGGTTAGAAAACATAAAACGCAGTGCGGCGGGTAAAACTAAATTTATTGGAGGAAATAAACAATGGCAGTCGTATCTATGAAGCAGCTTCTGGAGGCTGGCGTCCACTTCGGTCACCAGACCCGCCGCTGGAACCCCAAAATGGCGAAGTACATCTTCACCGAGCGCAACGGCATCTACATCATCGACCTGCAGAAGACCGTGAAGAAACTGGACGAGGCTTACAACTTTGTCCGTGACACCGCGGCCGAAGGCGGCGAGATCCTGTTCGTCGGCACCAAGAAGCAGGCGCAGGAGTCCATCCGTGACGAGGCTACCCGCTGCGGCATGCACTACGTCAATGCCCGCTGGCTGGGCGGTATGCTGACCAACTTCCGCACCATCCGCAAGCGCATCGACCGTATGGAGCAGCTCAAGACCATGCAGGAGGACGGCACGTTCGATCTGCTACCCAAGAAGGAAGTCGTCAAGCTCGAGCTCGAGATGGCCAAGCTGGACAAGTACCTGGGCGGCGTCAAGAACATGAAGACCCTGCCGAAGGCCCTGTTCATCGTGGACCCCCACAAGGAGCGCATCGCTGTCTCCGAGGCCCGCAAGCTGCACATCCCCATCGTTGCCATCGTGGATACCAACTGCGATCCCGATGAGATCGATTACGTGATTCCCGGCAACGACGATGCCATCCGCGCCGTCAAGCTGATCTCCGGCGCCATGGCGAACGCCGTGCTGGAAGGCAAGCAGGGCGTTCAGGAAGAACCCGCTGCTGCTCCCGCTGCGGAAAGCGCCGAGGCCTGATCGCAAACATACACGCGTACAAGACAGAAAGGACAATAGAAACATGGCTATTTCTGCAAAAGACGTTATGGAACTGCGCCGCCAGACCGACTGCGGCATGATGGAATGCAAGAAGGCTCTGACCCAGGCTGACGGCGATTTCGAAAAGGCCATTGAGATCCTGCGTGAGCAGGGCCTGGCTACCGCCAGCAAGAAGGCCGGCCGTATCGCCGCCGAGGGCATGGTCTACGCGGTTTCTTTCCCGAACTGCGCCGTCGTGGTCGAGGTCAACGCCGAGACCGACTTCGTCGCCAAGAACGAGAAGTTCGTGGAATTCACCAAGAACCTGGCTCAGGTCGTTGCGGACGAGAACCCCGCTGACGTGGAGGCTCTGATGAGCTGCAAGATGGGCGAGGGCACTGTGGACGACGCCCTGAAGGCTCTGATCCTGGTTATCAAGGAGAACATCAAGGTTCGCCGTTTCGTCCGTTATGACGGCCACTGCGCTGCCTATGTGCACGGCGGCGGCACCCACGGCGTTATCGTCAAGTTCGAGACCAGCGACGAAGTTGCTGCCAAGCCCGAGTTCGCGGCTTTCGGCAAGGACATCGCCATGCAGGTCGCGGCTGCCAACCCCAGCTACCTGAATGAAGCTGCCGTTCCGGCCGAGACCATCGCCAAGGAGAAGGAGATCATCCTGGCTCAGATGGCGAACGATCCCAAGACCGCCAACAAGCCCGACGCCATCAAAGAGAAAATGGCCATCGGCAAGCTGGGTAAGTTCTACAAGGAGAACTGCCTGGTCGATCAGGCCTTCATCAAGGACGGCAACATGGACGTCAAGAAGTATGTTGCTGACACCGCCAAGGCTCTGGGCGGTGACATCGTGATCGCGGACTACACCCACTTCATCAAGGGCGAAGGCCTGGAGAAGCGCAGCGAGGACTTCGCTGCTGAGGTTGCTGCTGCAATCAAGCACTAATTTGTGTTTTGGGGCAAATTATCTTGTCCAAAAGGGCAATTTAATTTGTCAATGAACTGAAAAATACACGGAGTAATGTGGAGTTTTTGCTCTCATTACTCCGTTATTTTTTTACCCTTTTTGCAGCGGATAACCTCCATGTGCTCTCCTGATGATTCCTCTCATAACTCCTCCAGATTGGATAAAAAATGAGGGAAAACATCAGGAATGCAGGTGATTTTCCGCGAATTATCGCAAAATATTTTGCGCGTCAATGACTGCCGGGTACCTCTTCTAATACCTTTCCTTCATCCTATTACGATTGCAAAACGCGAAAAAGCGGCCGGGTACCCCGAGTAATTTCTCTAGTCCTGTTCTCAGGTTCCATTGACAAGTTATTTTTGCTCGATTGACAAATTATTTTGCCCCCTGACAATTTGCGTTCTGCATATTGAATGACTGGACCCCCGCGGGTAAAAACCCGCGGGGGTTTTCTATTTGCGTGCCCGTATTTTCCCGGAAAAACGCAGGGCGCGGCATGTGTCATGCGGGGCAGCGGATTCTGATTAAAGGCGCCCTTTATAGACCATACTCCAAAGGAAATGGGGTGTAAAAAGATGTCGCTGCGCAGATTGTGGTTCCTGCGGATCGTACTGATCCTGATGGCGGGGGTTGTGCTGTGCCGGGTCCTGTGGATCGGCACCGACCAGACGTATGCGGTCAGTGCCGGGAAGCAGACGGCCCAGACCACCGAACTGCCACGGGCGCGCGGCAACTTCTATGACCGGGACGGCAGACTGCTGACGGGGTACACGCCGGAATGGTACGCCCTGTGTATTCCCGGGGATGCCAGTTATGCCACGCTGTTCCCGTATGTTTCCTACGCGGAACAGGTGGAACTGTACGAAAACCGCAACGCGGCCAGCCCGTTCCTGATTTCGGTGGAACAGGACCTTACCAGCCAGGGCGTGCCGACCTACGAAGGGCGGCGGCGCTATCTGCCGGTGCCGATCGCAGCTCACCTTCTGGGCTACCTGGACGGCGATGGTGCGGGTGTTTCGGGGCTGGAATATGCATATGATGACATTCTGGCGTCCGCGGCGGACGAGTCGGTGGTATCCTGCCTTACGTCGGCACAGGGGCGGCTGCTGAACGGCGAGATGCCCACTGTTACTGTGCAGGAAGCGGGCACCGGCGAAGGGGTACAACTCACTTTGGACGCGAACGTCCAGCGCATCTGTGAGGGCGTGGCCGGGCTGTATATGCCGCGCGGGTGCATCGTCGTGATGGATGTGCAGAGCGGGGAAGTGCTGGCCTGCGTCAGTATGCCGGAATACGACCCGGACAACGTGGCAAAGAGCATCCAGGCGGACGATACGTCGCTTATCAACCGCACGTTCAGCACTTTCAGCGCCGGGTCTGTGTTCAAGGTGGTGCTGGCTGCGGCCGCCTACGAAAACGGGCTCGACTGGTTCACCCATGAATGTACCGGCAGTGTGGAAGTGGACGGCCAAATATACCGCTGCGCGCAGGGGCGTGCCCATGGCGAGGTGAACCTGCGCGGGGCGCTGGAACAAAGCTGCAACTGCTTTTTTGTGGAGTTGGGGCAGGCGCTGGGCGGCGCCTCGGTGCTGCGCGAAGCGGAAAAATTCGGCTTTGGGGAAGCCTGCGCGGTGGCGCCGGGGCTCAAGAGCAGCGCGGGGGTCCTACCGGACGATGCCGCGCTGGACAATTCAGGGCAGCTTGCGCTGTTCAGCTTCGGGCAGGGGGACCTGACCGCAACACCGCTGCAAATCGCCGCCATGATGAATACCGTCGCTGCGGGCGGTGTGTACCGCACCCCGCGGCTGGTGCGCGGGGTGGTGGACGAGGCCATGCAGGTGACCGCGCCCGTTAAAGTGCCGGAAGAAGAACGGGTATGCCGGGAAGATACCGCCCGCGTCCTGCGGGATATGCTGCGATCCGTGGTCGAAGAGGGCATTGGCCGCGATGCACAGCCACAGGAAGGTGCGGCGGGCGGCAAAACGGGGACGGCCCAGACCGGGCAGTTCGACGAAGAAGGGGAGGAACTGCTCAACTACTGGTTCAGCGGTTTTTACCCGGCCGACGCGCCGCGCTATACGATCACGGTGCTGCAGGACGGCATTTTGGAGCCGGAAACTTCTAGCGCGGCGGTCTTTGCCCGTATCGCGGACGCACTGCACGTGTGGGAACAGGAAGAAACCGTGGAAGCTGACGTTTCTGCGGCAAAAAGAAGTTGACAAGAGCGCAAAAGCGGCATATAATTACCTTGTAAAAGGAAAATGGCGTTGAAGGGGCTCATGCCGGGCCCGCAGTCCAAAGAGAGAGCGGCCGCTTGGTGAAAGGCGCTTGGCTGACATCCGGCAAAGCCACCCCGGAGCTTCCGGCGCAGAGCCGGACGTATTTGCGGCGTTAACGCAGGGAAAGCGGCGTCCCGCTTGGGGCGCAAACCGGGTGGTACCACGGAAGCGATAAGCCTTCGTCCCTGTATAAGGGCGAGGGCTATATTTTTTCGGGGGCCTTTTTCAGCGCGAATGAATCCATGGATGGGAGAACGTATTGTATGCAATGGACAGGACTGAATGAACTGCGCGAGAAGTATCTGCACTTTTTTGAGACCAAGGACCATCTGCGCTTGGGCAGCTTCCCGCTGGTGCCGAAGGATGACCCCAGCCTGCTGCTGATCAACAGCGGCATGGCCCCGATGAAAAAATGGTTCCTCGGCCAGGAGGAACCGCCCCGCCACCGCGTCACCACCTGCCAGAAGTGCATCCGCACGCCGGACATCGAGCGGGTCGGCATCACGGCACGCCACGGCACCTTCTTTGAGATGCTGGGCAACTTCAGCTTCCAGGATTACTTCAAAGAGGATGTGATCCCCTGGGCCTGGGAGTTCCTGACCAAGGAACTGGGCATCCCGGCCGAAAAGCTGTATATCTCCGTCTACCTGGAAGATGACGAAGCCTACGACATCTGGACCAAGAAAGTCGGCATCCCCGAGGATCACATGGTCCGCTTCGGCAAGGAAGACAACTTCTGGGAGCATGGTTCCGGCCCCTGCGGCCCCTGCTCCGAGATCTACTATGACCGCGGGCCGGAGCATGGCTGCGGCAAGCCCACCTGCAAGGTCGGCTGCGACTGCGACCGCTATATGGAGATCTGGAACCTGGTGTTCAGCCAGTTCGACTCCGACGGCAAGGGCCATTATGAGCGCCTGCCGCGCCCCAACATCGACACCGGCATGGGCCTTGAACGCCTGGCCTGCGTGATGCAGGATGTGGGCAACCTGTTTGAAGTCGATACGGTGGCTTCCGTGCTGCACCATGTGGAGCGCATCTCCGGCAAGCACTACGGCGACAACGAAAAGGACGATATCTCCATCCGCGTCATCACCGACCATATCCGCTCCACGGTGTTCATGGTCTCCGACGGCATCCTGCCCTCCAACGAAGGCCGCGGCTATGTGCTGCGCCGTTTGTTGCGCCGTGCGGCCCGCCATGGCCGTATGCTGGGCATCGACCACCCGTTCCTGACGGAACTGATCGACACGGTGATTGAATCCAGCGAAGCCGGTTACCCGGAACTGCGCGAGCATGAGTCCTATATCAAAAAGGTGGTCGGCACCGAAGAAGAACGCTTCGGCCGCACGATCGACGCCGGTCTGACGATCCTTAACGGTATGATCGACAAGGTGCAGACCGAGCAGATCAAGAATGAAGGCAAGCTGACCCTTTCGGGCGCAGATGTATTCAAACTCAACGACACCTTCGGTTTCCCGCTCGACCTGACCAAGGAGATCGCAGCCGAAGCCGGTGTTGAGGTGGATGAGGACGCCTTCCACGTGGAGATGAACAAGCAGCGTGAACGCGCCCGTTCGGAGCGTCTGGCCAAGGATATTTCCGGCTGGAGCGCCGACCTGTTCGGCGAACTAGATGCGGAAGCTACCCGTTTTGACGGCTATGAAACGCTGAGCGAGAGCGCCACCGTGCTGGCTCTCTCGGACGGGGACGAACTGGTGGACGCCATTGCGACCGACGAGGCCGGCGAGTCCAAAGAGGGCGTTCTGGTGGTCCTGGACCACACGCCGTTCTATGCCGAGATGGGCGGTCAGGTCGCGGACCATGGCTACATCACTTCCGGCGATGCCAAGCTGAAGGTCACCCAGGTCAAAAAGACCCCGAAGGGCTACTTTGTCCACACCTGCGAACTGCTGGACGGCACGGTCAAGACCGGGGACACCGTGACGGCTTCGGTAGATGAAGCGCGCCGCATGGCGATCTGCCGCAACCATACCGCCACCCACCTGCTGCAGAAGGCCCTGCGCGAAGTGCTGGGCGAGCATGTGCATCAGGCGGGCAGCTATCAGGATGAAAAACTCACGCACTTCGACTTCACGCATTTCAGCGCGGTGACCAGCGATGAACTGGCGGAAGTGGAGCGGCGCGTCAACGAAAAGATCTTCGCTTCGCTGCCGGTCACGGTCCAGAATCTGCCCATTGAGGAAGCCAAAAAGATGGGCGCCATGGCGCTGTTTGGCGAAAAATATGGCAGCGTGGTTCGCGTGGTGGACGCTGGCGGCTGGAGCACGGAGTTCTGTGGCGGTACCCATGTGCAGAACACTGCGCAGATCGGCTGCTTCAAGATTTTGAGCGAGTCCAGCGTGGCTGCGGGCATCCGCCGTATCGAAGCCACCACCGGCTACGGCGTGCTGCGCCTGCTGGACGAACGGACGGAAGTTCTGAACCAGACGGCGGTCGCGCTGAAGGCCAATAACCTGAAGGATGTGGCCGCGCGTGCCGAAAGCACGGTGGCGGAACTCAAAGAGACCGGCAAGCAGCTCGATCTGCTGAAGGCCGAGATGGCCGCCGCCAAGGTCGACGGTCTGTTTGACAAGGCCACCGACGTAGAGGGCGTGCGCATCATTTCCGCCTATCTGACCGGCACCGGCTCCGATACCCTGCGCGAGATGATCGACAAGGTGCGCGACAAGGCCCCCAACGCCGTCACGGTGCTGGTCGGCAGCGACGGCAACAAGACGATGATGGCAGTGGGCGTTTCGGCAGGCGCCAAGGCCCGCGGCCTGAAGGCCGGTGTGCTCGTCAAGAAGATCGCGGCGATCGCGGGCGGCAACGGCGGCGGTAAGCCGGACTTCGCCATGGCCGGTATCCGGGATACCAGTAAGATCGACGAAGCGCTCAACGCCGTGCCGGAGATCGTCAAGGGCGAACTGGATCAGTGATTCTTGATTTGCAAGAATAGCAAAAGGAGGGAAGAAAAATGAGCGATTGCCTGTTTTGTAAGATCGCGGCGGGCGAGATCCCGTCCAACAAGCTGTACGAGGATGACACGCTGCTGGCGTTTTACGACATTGATCCGCAGGCGCCGGTGCATTTTCTGGTGATCCCCAAGCGGCATATTTCCTCTGCTGCGGCGCTGACCGAAGCGGACGCCGCGCTGCTGGGGCACATCTATGCCGTCATTGCGGAACAGTGCCGGAAACTCGGTGTGGCCGAAAACGGCTACCGGGTCGTCACCAACGTGGGGCAGGACGGTGGCCAGAGCGTGCAGCACCTGCACTTCCATGTGCTGGCGGGCCGCAGTCTGGCGTGGCCTCCGGGCTGATGCCCGCAGACCCCCGTTACGATTGATACAATGTAGAAAGAGGTTCCTATCATGGCAGATACCTATACGCTCCATGTGGCGGGGCTCACCCGTGAGCTGCCGATCTGCAAGGTCAACGACCACATGGACATTGCGGCCTTTATTATGTTCAGCGATGTGGAGCTGACTGTGGCCTGCGCCACCGAACTGCTGAAGAAAGCGCCCGAATTTGACGTGATCCTGACCGCGGAGGCCAAGGGCATTCCGTTGGCTTACGAGATGGCACGCCAGAGCGGGAAATACTGGATCCCTGCGCGTAAAGGCCCGAAACTTTACATGCAGAATCCTGTCGTCATCGAGGACGAGTCCATCACCACGGCGGGCAAGCAGGTCCTTGTCATCGACCAGAAAGACATCGAGTACATGAACGGGAAACGCATCCTGATCGTGGACGATGTGATCTCCACCGGCGGTTCTCTGCACGCGCTGGAGACACTGGCGGCCAAGAGCACCGGCACTGTGGTCGGCTGCTGTGCGGCCCTGGCGGAAGGCGATGCGGCCAACCGCACCGACATCTTTTTCCTGGAGCCGCTGCCGCTGTTTTTCCATTGATCGATGAAACGCAAACTTGCCTGTTTCGGCCTTTCCTTTGCCCTTGCAGAAGTGTTTGCGGCCACAATGCCGCCGCTGGTCCTGGTGCCCGCGGCGGCACTTTTGGTATTTCTGCTGTTCCTGGGCTGGCACGGCTGGTACAGGTCCCTGCTGCTGGGCGCCCTGTGCGGGGCCGCAGTCTTTCTGGTATTCACGCTTCTGGTCGTGCTGCCCGCTGAACGGCATGCCGGGCAGACAGTGCAATGCACCGTGACCGTGGAGACCGATGCGGAACCGTCCTTTGAGGAAGGTTCCCTGCGCGGTACACTGCGTGTGACGCAGTGCGACGGCCAGCCGGCAAACTTCCTGATGACCTGCGATTCTTTTCCCGGCGTTTCGGCCGGGGAGCGGTTCACCGCCCGGTTCCAGATCGAAAAGCTGGAAAACAGCATCTATCTCATGTCCTACAAAAGCCGCGGCGTCTACCTGCAAGCAGAGTATCTGGGGGATTATCTGCCGGAAGAACCCAGCACAGCCCTGCGTTTTTCTCTGCTTGCACTGCGGCAGCAGCTCGCGGGCGTACTGCGGTACTGGATGCCAGAGGAAGAAGGCGAACTGGAAGCGGCGGTCCTGCTGGGCCATGAGGACGGACTGCGGGATTCCCTGCAGGATACCTTCCGGACGGCGGGGGTGTCCCATCTGCTGGCCGTGTCGGGCCTGCACGTCGCCCTGCTGTGCGGGATCTTCTCCTTTGGGTATCGCCGCCGCTTTTACCGTCCGCTGATTTTGCTGCGGGCGGGGCTCGTCGTGTTTTATATGTTCCTGACAGGGCTGCCGGTATCGGTCATGCGCGCGGGCATTGTGTTCCTGCTGGCGCTGACAGGGGATTTCTTTCTCCAGCCGACCGACCCGCTCACTTCCACCGGGGCCGCCGCCGTACTGATCGGGCTGCAAAATGCCTATGCGCCCTGTGATGTGGGATTTCAGCTATCGTTCTGCGCCGTGCTGGGCGTCCAGCTGGCCGGAACGCTGGTGCGCCGGGAACAGGAAGCCCTTGCGCCGCAGTGCGAGGCATTGCCCGAACGGCTGAACGACTGGCTGTGGCGGGCCGCCGAAGCAGTCCAGGTGGCGGCGTTGGCCAGTCTGGCGACGCTCCCCGTTCTGGTGGCGCAGGGAATGACGGCCAGCGGCGTCAGTGTGCTTTCCAACCTGCTGGTGGTCTGGATGCTGCAGCTTGCTTTGCAGTTGGGCATGGCGATCCTCGCCTTTTCGGCCGTCCCGTTTTTGCAGCCGCTTGCCCACATGGCCAGTTTGGCGGCATCGGTGTGGCTGCACTGGATGATCGCCCTGACCACCTGGTGCGCGGGGCTTCCGCTGGCACACATAGACCTGCCGCGCCGGTATACGCTGCTGGTACTGGCCGTTCTGGCAGTGTTGGCGCTTCTTTTCTGGAAGAAGCGGCGAATGCTGCTTTACCTGCCCGCGGCGGCCTTTTGCACGGCGCTGGCGGTGGGGCTGGGCGTATGGGCGCAGCGGGATGTGGTCCGCATCGCCATGGTAGGGGCTGCCAACAATCCCTGCGCCGTATGTACGCAGAACGGGCGTGCGGTAGTTTTGTTCCGCGGCGGGCAAAGCAATCTGCGCGCCGTCAATACCTACCTGTCCGAACACGCCCTGCCGGAAGTAACGCTGCTTGTGGACCTGCGGCAGGAACCGTCGGACCTGGCGTTTTCTGCCGGGCAGACGCTTCGGATGGAGGAACTGCCCGAATTCAGCGCCCTGCCGGTGCTGGATGGCCTGACGCTGAACCTCTACCACGGGGGCAGCGGCAACCTGGCGGTGCTGGGCGTCGGGGAGCGCCATATCGCAATGGCGGCGGGGAATATCCGTCTGCCGCAGCCCGTCTGTGTGGATGTGTTGTGTGCGGCGGGCAGCCTGCCGGATTTTGTGGAAGCGGAAACGCTGGTCTACTGTACCCCGGCACCCTCCTGGCTGGAAAAAGTGGAGGAGGAAACACTTCTGTACAGTTTTTCCGACCCGGTCATCACCATCCGGCCCGGACATTCTATGATCTTTGAGGAGGTGGAGCGCGTTGCTTTACAGTGAAAAAGAACTGAAAAAACGCCTGCAATCCGACTGCTCTTTGTACTACTTTTACGCCGCGGACGAGGCGCTCGTGCGTTCGGCGGCAGCCAAAACGCTGAAGTTCCTCAACGAGGCGGACCCGGAGACCACCGTGCTGGACGGCCCCACGCCCACCATCGAGGAGATCGTGCTGGCCGCGGGAACGATCTCCTTTTTCGGCGGCAAGCGGCTGGTCCAGATGCCGATGATCCGCCCGTCCACCTATTCAGACAAAGACCTGCAGGAACTTTGCGAAACGCTGGCCGATACCGAAAACGCCATTTTCGTCCTGACCAGCGTGATCGAAGAAAAATTCGGGAAGCTGCGCCCCGGCAAGCGGGAACAAAAACTGATCGCAGCCTGCGAGAAAATCGGCTACTGCGTGCAGATCAACAAGCCGGGACGCTCCGAACTGCAAGGACTGGCGCGCGCCTGGGCGGAGGAAACCGGCGCGGCCTTTGCGCCGGGCGCGGAAGCCGAACTGCTGGACCGCTGCGGCGAGGACCAGTTTTTGCTGAAAAACGAGATCGCAAAACTGGCGGCATTCTCCGGCTATGGGACCATCACAAAGCAGATGGTGCAGCAGTTGGGCACCGTCACGCTGGACGCCGATACCTTTGAAATGGTGGAACTGGTGGTCTCCGGCCGGATGGAACAGGCCCAGCATAAGCTGAAAACTTTGCTGGAACTGCAAAACGACCCGATCCTCATCACCGGCGCACTGGCGGGGAACTATCTGGACCTGTACCGCGTGCTGCAGGCCAAGCGCAGCCGCCGCAGCCTGGCCGACCTGGCAAAAGATTTCGGCTACGGCGGAAAATGGAGCTATCGTTTAGGCAAGACGGAAAAGACGGCGGCCCGCTTCAAACGCCATCAGCTTGAACAATGCCTGTGCATCCTGCAAAAGCTGGATCTGGACCTGAAAAGCAGCAAACTGGACGCAGACCTGCTATTGCAGAAAGCCCTGTGCGAACTGGCACTGGCCGGGAGGACGCCATGCTGAAAGTACAACAGGCCATTCTGGTGGAAGGAAAGTACGATGCCGCCCGGCTTGCCAATCTGGTGGAGGGAACGATCCTGACAACGGACGGTTTCCGCGTGATGAAGGACCGGGCCTTGCAGACGATGCTCAAACGGCTGGCGCGGGCGCAGGGACTTATCATTTTGACTGACTCCGACGCAGCCGGGTTCAAGATCCGCCATTTTGTGACGGGCCTGGTCGGCGCGGAACACGTTCTGCAAGCCTATGTCCCGGCGCTGCCCGGCAAAGAAGCGCGCAAGGAAACGCCCGGAAAAGAAGGCCTCCTCGGCGTGGAAGGCGTGCCTGACGAACGCATCCTGCAAGGGCTGCGGGACGCCCTCAAAGAAAGCCCTGCCGCCCGGAACAGCGGGAACGCTGCGGTCCCCATCACCTATACAGATCTGTACGAGTGGGGGATCTCCGGCACATCCAACAGCGCGCAGAAACGCCGCGAGCTGCTGCGTCGTCTGGGGCTGCCGCCCCGGCTCAGCAAAAAAGAACTCGTAGAAGTTCTGAACGTGTTGTACACGCGGGACGGCCTTGCCAGTCAGATCCAGCAGATGGACGCGGAAGCCCAACAGGACCCCTGCGAACGATAAAGAGAACCACCGCTCTGCGGCCCGTAAAGGACCGGCAGCGCGGTGGTTTTGTTTTTTCTAAAAGAGTTTATTGCAGCGTGCCGTCCAGCACCTGCTGGCAGTACCAGGGCTTTTCCGCATGGAATACCCGGTTTGCCAGATGGGCAAAGCGCGCTTCCGCGATCTGGGCAGGGAAGCGCAGTTCCCAGGCGCAAAGGGCCTGATATTTGAAGTGCAGTTCCCGGTTGGCGGCGTTGTTGCCGTATTTGGAATCCCCCAGGATCGGGCAGCCGATATGGGCCAGATGCGCCCGAATCTGGTGGGTCCGGCCGGTGATAAGTTCCACCTTCAGCAAGGCGAGCCGCCCGCTTACCGCCAGCGTTTCGTATCCGGTCAAGATCTCCTTGGCGCCGGGAACAGGCTGGGGCACCACCCGCACAATACCGCGTTCGGCGTCCTTGCACAGATAGTCATGCAGCAGCGCCGCAGGGGGCTGCGGGCGGCCAAAGGTAACGCAAAGATAGTGCTTTTGGATCAGGCGCTTTTTGATGGCATCGGTCAGGAACGCTTCAGCGGCTTGATTGCGGGCCAGCAGGATCAGGCCGCTGGTCCCCGCGTCCAGGCGGTGACACAGTACCGCGCGCGACGGTGCGCCTTTTGCTGCCAGCGTGGCCTGCACCCGTTTGAGAAGGGTATCTTCCGCGGGGCCGTCCACTTCCACACCGGCGGGTTTGTTCACCACCAGAATGTCGTCATCCTCATAGACAAAGACTGCCGCAGGCAGGGGGCGTTTTTCCAACTGTTCGTCTGCGAGGAACAGACGGATCACATCGCCGTTCTGGACACGGGTAGAAAGCGGCTGCTTCTTGCCGTTCAATTTGATCTTGTTTTCCCGCAGCGCCTTGTTCAGCCGCCCGATCCCCAAAGCGGGGAACTGGTCCATCAGATATTTGTCCAACCGCACCGGCAGCAGGCTTTTTACATGCAGTTCTTTCATTTCGTCGTCAACTCCTGATCCCACAATACGGTGGCATCTTCGATTTCCAGCGTGACCATCAGCCAGCCGGGGTCGCTGTCATCGACCTGTGTAATAGCGTATTCCTGCCCGCCCGCACACAGGAAGGTCGCGCCCTCCAGCTTGCGCCGCACAAAGGGGGAATCGGCAAAACATACGGTCTGCTTGGTGGAATCCAGCACGCCGCGGTTCCACAGCGCATCGGTGTAGTCGGCAAGGCGCAGCGGATAGTTTTCATCATATACCGTACACAGGCCGTCAAATGTTTCGCCCTGCAGCCCCGGCGCGATCACATACCAGTTGGAAGCACCGTCCTCGCTGGTCACGCGGCCGCACCACGCCTGAGAACGGACCGGCTCAACAGCCTGCAGGAACGCGCCTTCCTCGGCAAACAGATAGAGGGTATCCTGCCGCAGGGAACCCGCGGCCAACTCTTCCAAAACGGTCTGGCGGTCCGCTTCCAGCGCGGCGGCATCATAGCGCGCGGCAAAGGGGTCGTTGGTCGTCATGCCATGGTCGGCGGCATACAGGGCAAGGTGCAGCGCGTCAGCCTGCAACCCCTGCACGGATTCCAGGCGGCTGTATTGACCGGCAGCCTGCCAGAAATCGCTTTGCAGGGCAGAAGGGAACGCTTGGGTCTGGCTGGCCGCCAAAAAGTCCTGGTGGCGCTGCCACAGGCCGGGGCTGACATCCAGCACCTGCACGGCCGCCAGCATGCTGACGCAGAGAAGCGGACGCGGCAACCGGCACAGCCCGGCAAAGGCGGCCAGCATCAGCAGATCATATACGGGCCAGAACATTCGGCCGCCCGAACGGAACACCGAAAAGAGCTTGATCCATGCGTCTGGCAAGGGGAGCGCGAACAGGGTAACGCCGTTGGCGGTCACCACATGACTGACGGCGAATACCGTTAAAATCACACATACCCCAAAGAGCGCCCAGTGGCGGCGCAGATGGGCAAGGAGCCGCCGACGGGCCAGAAACAGAACGATGGGCAGCGCAATGAGCACGCCAAGCCCCAAATACGCGAAGGCGTCATAGTTGCCGTTGACTTGATTCTGAGCAGGCAGAAACCGGCTGTAGAGTGTCCCGTTGACACCGGCAGGGTTCCACAGGGCATTCAGATTCATGGAAAAATAGCCGTACAGCGCCTGCCCGCCGCTGGTAGCGGTTCCGTGGAAGAATCCAAGCGCCGCGGCCAGCCCCCCGGTACAGGCCAGATCCCCGGCAAGATAGAGCGCAGGTCCGCGCCAGCGCCGCGCGGTGACGGCATATTCGAGCAGTAAGGCCAGTGTGACCGCATAGGTCATGGGGACAAAATAGGGGTGGATGCCCACAGCCAGTATATTCAGAAAGAATAAGCCGCGGGATGCGTAGCGCCCCTGCTTTCTACAGACAAAATACAGGTACAGGGCAGCCAACACCAGCCACTGCGCCCCCAAAGAGGTATGCCGCAGTGCGCGTTCATACAGGATAGGGCTGGTAATAAAAAGAAGGCTGCCCGGCACAGCCGCCGCCAGCGAAGGGGCAAACAGCCCACACAGCAGCGCCCCAAAGCCGCCCTGCAAGGCAAAGCAGAAAAGGGTAAACCAGCCGAAGTACTGGAATGTTCCGCCAAGCAGGTTGGCCAGCGGGCGGCAGAGCGCCGCGGCCAGCGGGATAGAGTCTGTATAGGCTACGCTGAGCCCCTGGGGCGCGTTGATGGATGGCGTTATGCAAAAGGGGAAGGGCAGAGCGTTCTGCCGGTAGAACAGCCATCCGGCATAATGCTGCTGGATGTCCTTTTCAAGAAAACCGCCGCGGCAAAAAGCGTCGTTGCGCACATCCAGCGGCGCGACGCCGTACACCAGCAGAAAAGCGGCTGCACCAAGCGTGGCCCCCAGCAAAAATAGCAGGAGCCGCCGGTGTTCTGTTTTAGGTTTCAGCATAGATCGATCCTCGCAGCGGAGAAATATAGGCAAAAATACAGTATTAGTATAGCATACTTGCCCGCTTTCTTCAACGCGGATTGACAATTGCAGCCAGGTGCGGTACAATAATTACCGATATGCCGCCGTGGCGGAACTGGCAGACGCAAGGGACTTAAAATCCCTCGCTGGCGACAGCGTACCGGTTCGATCCCGGTCGGCGGCATCGCACCAGATAAAGGACGCAGGAACGTGTGTTTTTGCGTCCCTTTTTTCGTTTTGGTCTGCCAAAAGTGCTTGGAGTGGCAGACGATCAGAACAAAATATCCCTTATTTCAGATACAAATTGTGCGTTTGCCATGGGCACTTGGTCCGTTCCTCTATGAAATGTATCTCATAAATGGTATAATAACCACTATCCAATATCTTACATTTATCGAGGTACTGCTATGAATCGCAAGGAAATCAGTGAACTGCGCCGTCGGTTCAGCCCGGACAAGAATTCCATCGGTCATATTTATGGCTGCTACGTCAACACCAAAAAGGAGATCATCGCCTATTTGGACGAATCCCTCGCCACCATGCCTCCAGAGGAGGCCGAAAAGTACCTGGGCTTCCTTAAAAAGGCACTCGCTGGCACCCAGGGCAAGAATCTGATTGACATCGTCTTTTCCACGCAGCAGGTCGTGGATAGCCCTGAACATAAGTTGCTCATGTCGCTGCGGGATACCGAACTCAAAGACCCCGCGGTGCGACAGGCGTTCTACGACAAGGTCATTGAATCGTTGGATATGGACGGCAACAACTACCTTGTCTTATTGGCGCACGACGCCTATGATGTGCCTTTCAAGGCGAAGGACGGGCTCGCTTTCGATCAGATCTCCGACACGATGTTCCACTATGTCGTCTGCTGTGTCTGCCCGGTCAAATCCGGGAAAGCGGGGTTGGGATTCTACTCCGCCCAAAACGAATTTCACACCTACGGTACCAATCAGGTGGTGGGGCAGCCGGAGTTGGGCTTTCTGTTCCCGGCCTTTGATGACCGGGCGGCCAACATCTACAACGCCCTCTTCTATACTCGCAAACCAGACCAACTCCACCAGGAGTTCATTGATGGCATCTTCCACATCGAACCGCCTATGTCGGCTGGTGAGCAGCGGGAAGCCTTCGAGACCATCCTCTCCGAGAGCCTGGGAGATTCCTGCACGCTGCAGGTGGCACAGAACCTGCATGAGTGGGTACGCGATAAAGTAGAGGAACATAAAGAAAGCTGTGAGGAAGAGCCTCTGGCCGTGACCGCTGCCGATGTGAGCGCCGTTCTGCTGGACTGCCAGGTGCCAGAGGCGCAGGTACAGACTTTCGCCGCCCGGTTTGCCGAGCAATTTGGTTCGTCAGCGGCTTTGAATCCTGCCAATCTTGTGAATACTGGTAAATTTGAACTGGAAACATGGGAGGCCAAAGTGTCGCTGAATCCTGAGCTGGGCGGCCATCTGGAAACTACGGAAATCAATGGCCGCAAGTACCTGCTGGTTCCGGCGGATGATCTGTGTGTGAACAGCTTGCCGGTCCGCGTCTAACCGGCTGCGTCGGTCTTCCGTGTAACCGTATTTGTTTTGCCGGGACCTGTATTGCAGGTGATATCATAACATAATCGGCGTCTCTTATTGAAGAGACGCCGATTATATTTTCCTCTAATAGATTTATTCCGTTACAGCTTCCAGCCAGTACAAGCGGGAAACAAAATCGCCGTCGTGCTGCATTTGATCATCGCCGGTAGTGACAATGCCTGCCTGCATCAATTCGTCGCCGCCGGCTGTGTAGGAATGCCCACACGGTTCGGCACCGCTCGCCAGCGGTGTGACACGGTACAGGCGGTCGGGTGCGAGACCTGCCAGACGGATCCGCCGGTAACCGGCGTTGACCTGCTGTAAAATCAGGTAATCGCCCACCAATGCGGTGCTGCGGTCGGGCGCTACCGTCATCCAGGCGGCCTCGTTGTGTGTGAAGGGGCTCTGCAACCGCCAGAAAGTGCCAAATTGCAGAAGCTGACGGTGCTGCTTGAAAAATTCGATGTGCCGTGCCACCTGTTCCTGATCGCAGGGGCTTAGTTGCGTCAGATCCAGTTCATAGCCAAATGCGCCGAAGAAAGCAACGTTGGCCCTTGTATTCATCGAAGTGATGCGCCCCAACTGGTGGTTGGGAACGGCTGCAACGTGAGCCCCCATACTGGAGACCGGATAAACAAAGCTGGTGCCGTACTGTATCTTCAAACGTTCGACTGCGTCGGTGTCATCACTGGTCCAACACTGGGGCGCATAGTAGAGCATGCCGGGGTCAAAGCGGGCACCGCCGGATGCACAGGACTCGAACAGAATTTGCGGGAAGCGGTCCGTCAGCAGTTGGTATAGGCGATAAACGCCCAGAATGTAACGATGCAGTACTTCGCCTTGCCTGCATGGGGCGGAGACGCAGGAGAAGGCGTCACTGATGCTGCGGTTCATATCCCATTTGATATAGCTGACCGGGACATTGCCCAGCAGTTTCTCGAAGTGATGGTAGAGGTGATCTACTACTTCAGGGTTGGAATAGTCCAGCACGTATTGGTGACGGCTGGGCTGGGGACGGCGGCCCCGCTGGTGCAGCACCCAATCGGGATGCTCGTTCCACATCTGCGTGCCGGGATTGACCATTTCCGGCTCGATCCACAGCCCAAACTGCAGCCCCATGGCGTTCAGCTTTTCGCCAAAGCCTCGCAGCCCGTCCGGCAGTTTGGCAGTGTCCACCTCCCAGTCACCCAGTCCGGCAAAGTCGTTGCTGCGGTGCGTGAACCAGCCGTCATCCAGCACGAACAGTTCAATGCCCAGCTCCTTCGCCTTGGCGGCAAGCGTCAACAGCTTATCCTCATCAAAGTCAAAATAGGTGGCTTCCCAGTTGTTGAGCAGCACAGGACGCACGCGGTCTCGCCAGTATCCTCGTGCCAACCGGGTGCGGTAAAGCTGGTGGTAGGCCTGCGACATGCCGTTAAGTCCCTGATCGCTGTAGACCATCACGGTTTCCGGCGTGGGGAACATTTCCCCGGTCTTTAGAATCCAACTGAAATTCTGGGGATGGATCCCCATCGTGATGCGGGTAACATGGTAGGGGTCCACGTCGGCTTGCGCAAGGAAATTGCCGCTGTAAACCAGGCTGAACCCGTAAACTTCCCCCGCTGATTCCCCGCAGTCCGGGCGTTTTAGTGCCAGGAACGGATTGAAATGGTGGCTGGAACAGCCCCGCAGCGAATACACGGCCTGTACGCCTTCAACCAGTGGGCGGGTGGTTACATGGCGCTCCCTGGCCCAGGCGCCGGTCAGTTCCAGCATCTCGTAGTTACAGTCGGGCAAGTCAAGGCAAAGGCTCATGGCCCGCTTGATGCGGAGCGTGTCGGGACCGGTATATCGGATCTCCGCGTGCCGGGCGATAGCAGGCAACTGTTCAAAAATCGTATAAAACAGTGTGACTGTAACGCCGGCCAGCGAATCAGCCAGTGTGACCGTTAACGTGGTGGCCTCGCCAGCCTGTTCTGTATAGGTGGACGGCAGGCCCTCAATGGACGGTTTGCCCGGAACAATACAGTGGTCCTGGTATTGCAGATCGAGCAGGCGGCTTCCGTCCGGCGCACAGACATCCAGGGCAGGCAGATGCATATCGCCTGTGCCGTAGGAAGCGTATTCCTGTTTGATGTGCTCCAGAGAATAGGCGGAGTCATCTTCAAAGTAGCAGACCGACATAGAGCGGGGAGCGGTTTCAAATAGTCGGTCGAAATCCGGCCGGTCACGCAGCGCCTTCCCATAGTAAAGCTGGCCGAGGTGCCCACTGGGCAGTATTTTGAAAATATAGCTGACAAAGGGATTGAACAGATGGAATGTCTGGCTTTGTGCATGGAATGCAATAGGCATGGATGGGTCCTTTCTTCCGTTTGGTCAAAGGGATGGAAAAACGGGAACCCGGAAACAATGTCCAGATTCCCGCGTTGATCATACACCGTTCTCGCGGGCGTCGTCAATCACAAAGGCGTTCATGTGCCAAAAATCAAGGCTGCCGGAAAAGGCGTCCAATGTGATGGTGTCATCCGTACCGAAGATGCGGCTGGTCAGCACAGCGTATCCGCCGTTGACAAAGACTTCCAGCGTGGAATGATCCAGATACAGATCCAGTTCTTCCAGCTGTTTCAGCTTCATCCGGCGCACGGTACGCCCGGCCCCGCAGAGTGGGCCCATTTCCAGCGTCAGTATGCCTTCGGCCGAATGGAAACGCAGCACGGCGTCCTCGAAGAGATGGATGGCCACATCCTGTGAAGTCTGAGGATGCAGGCACAGTTCACAGCTTCGGCTGTGGAGACGGCACGCCGCCTGGCCATCCAGCCGCGTGTGCGGGTCGCGCAGTGCCTTCAGTTCGGCCAGGGGCTGCTGCCACAGATGGCCGTCCTTCCAGTGCAGTTCCCGCGGCAGGGCAATGGCCTGATCCCAGCCGCGTTCGGCGCTGGGATTCTGGCCGTAGTCTGCTTCGGACATCCCCATCCAGGCCAACAGCAGCACCCGGCCGTCATCGGCTTTCAAGGTGCGGGCGGCATACAGGTCAAACCCGTAATCAAACGGCTGAAACGCTCCCAGAACCGCGTGGGAGGTGAAATCTCCCGTCAGGGGGAACGCGCCGCACTGGTGGGAGTCCTGATAGCGGAAGGGCTCATGAGCGATCCCCTGCGGGCAGCATAGGAACAGCGGCTGGCCGTTCACTATCGCCAGGTCAGGGCATTCCCACATATAACCGAAGGGTTCTTTGGTAGACAAGCGGTTGACAAGGTGAAAATGGCAGCCGTCTGTACTTGCATATACAAGGGCACAACCAATATCCTCCTGTGTGCGCGCTCCCAGCAGCATATACAGCCGGCCATCCTGCAAAATGATTTGCGGGTCGCGCACATGGTTGGTCATATCGGCAGGGAAGTCGTCGTTCGTCATCAACAGCGTTTTGCCGGTACAGTGGACGCCGTCGCTGCTTTCCACCCGCAGGACGTTCTGCTCACGCCCTGCGTGGACATAATCGTAAGCGCCTGCATGTCGGACGTTGCCGGTGTAATACAGGTACAGCTTGCCGTCCTGTACCAGGGCTGATCCGCTGTATACTCCATCACGGTCCCGGTCCTCATCCGGGTAGATAGCGATCGTTTCCCGCCGATAATGGACCCAGTCCTTTGTTGTGTAGTGCCCCCATACGCAGGGAGTGCGGCCGGGGACCTGACAGGCCAACGGCGTGGTCACATAAAAAACGTGATAGGTGTCATCCACCTGGCAAAGGCCGTTGGGGTCACCCAGTGTGCCGGACAGGGGAGTCAGATGAAAGACGGGACGCCATGCGTCCGAAGCGGCGGCCATGCTGTTGGCGTAGGCGGCTGCAATCTGTTCACGATACGTTGTGTTTTCCATGGTTTCCTCCCGGATCCCCACGGACCCGGAATGCGTTTTACAGTCCGGGTGGTGGGAAGGTCAATGTGCTCGTGGAATGGGGTGGCCGCCGGTCAGGCGGCTGTCTGGGCGGCGCGTTTCTTAGACGTCGCTTTGCCGATAATAACGGTCAGTACCAGACCGGCACCCAGCGCGATCAGATGGGCGATAATGTAATGGATATAACCGTTACCGGAAGGATCGCAGATCGCCAGACCCGGCAGGGCCGTGGTGCCAAAACCAAGCGACGCCAGATTGGTCAGGAATACATAACCGCCGGCAATGGCGCCGCCGATGCAGCCTGCCACCAGCGGGAACTTATACCGCAGGTTGACACCGAAAATGGCAGGCTCGCTGATGCCGAACAAGGTGGAGATAAAAGAAGGGATGCAGAGTTCTTTGGTCCGGTTGTTTTTCCAGTTAAGGACAAGATAGCCCTGTACGGCGCCGCCCTGTCCCATCAGAGCAACACTCATCAGCGGGTTCAGGAAGTTGCGCCCGGTGGCAGAGAGGAGCTGTGCTTCGATCGCGCCAAAAATATGGTGCAGGCCGGTAATAACAATGATCTGCTGCACGCCGCCGAATACCATGTAGCCGATGATGCCCAGGTTCTGCGTCATCCAGAGCAGGCAGTTGGTGATCCCGTTGGAGAGCAGGCGGCCCACCGGTCCGATGACGGTGAACAGCAGGACGGTGGAGATCAGCACCGAGCACATAGGCGAGAACAACAGCTTGACCACATCGGGAATCTTTTTGTCGAAGAAGATGTCCAGCTTGGCAATGACGAAGCCCATCATCAGCGCGATGATGATGCCGCCCTGGAAACCTACCAGCTCAATGTTGAGCCCGAACAGGCTGATGCTGTCCGGCTGGACGAGGCCCTGCGCAGCGTCATACGCGTTGGCCAGTGAACCGTCCAGCATGATGGCCCCCATCACCAGGCCCAGAATGGGTTTGCCGCCGTAACGCTTGCAGGCCGAGTAGCAAACGGCCAGTGGCAGAATGCTGAAGATACCGTTAGAGGCCAGGCTGACCAGCCGGTTGATGCCGAACAGGGTGGCGTTGTTTTCCACCACATCCCACTGGCTGAGCACGCCGGTCAAGCCGGAGAGCAACGCCGCGGCCAAAATACCGGGCATAATGTCCACAAATACATCGGAAAGCGATTTGATGACTGCCTGCAGGGGATTCATCTTTTTGGCCGCGACGGCCTTGACCTCGGCCATCGTTGAACCGGCAGTGCCGGTGTATTGGCTGAAAACTTCATAAATCTCATTGACCAGCCCGGCGCCGAAGATGATCTGCAACTGGTTGCCGGCCACGAACTCGCCTTTGACAAGGTCAATGTTGTCGATGGCCTCCTTGTTGATTTTATCATAGTCTTTCAACACGATGCGCAGCCGTGTCGCACAGTGGGTGCTGGCCACAATGTTTTCTTTGCCGCCGACCTGTTCAGTGATTTGTTTGGATATTTCAAGATATTGCTGCTGTTTGTTTTTACTGCTCATAACTGAAACCTCCAAAAAAACACTTGAAAAAGAACGAATGTAAAACCGGTTTCATGCTGATTCCATTATAGCCTGTTCTGATTTTTTCGCAATCCGCAAAATAGCCAAAATTGCAGCTTATTTTTTGGTAAAACCGATTTTATTCGTTCGACGCTTTTTCCCTCTGCTTTCTCGAAGCTCTCCGCATTTCAAACTTTTATAAGGACAGAAATTCAAACCGGTTTGACTCTGTGCACGGTACATGATAAAATGAAAACCAACAGACCAACTGGCAGGGAGGTGGCGCCTGTGGAAAAGCGCCCTACAATCAAGGAGGTGGCCGAGCGGGCCGGCGTTGCGAAAAGTACGGTCTCCCGGTATCTAAACGGCAAGCCGGTGCAGAAGGACAGCGTCCGCCGCATCCGCGAAGCCATCGAACATTATCATTATGAAGCCAACGTCTTTGCGCGGCTCAACGCCAAACAGTCCAATATTATCGGAATCATTTTGCCGGGCTTTGATTCGACTGTCACCCCCCGCGTGATGACCGCGATAGATAAGTACCTGCGCACAAAAGACTATACGCCGCTTATCATAAACACGGAAGGCGACCTGAATCTTGAAGTGCGCAGCATTGGAAATTTGGCGAGGATGCGGGTGGATGGGATCATCCTGGTGGCGACCTATATCACCCCTGCCCACCAGAAAGCCGTCGAAAGTGTGCAGACCCCAGTGGTGTTTATGGGGCAGGAGTTTACTGCAGGTATCTCGGTGCTGGACGATAACTTGGCGGCCGGTGAGGAGTTGGGCCGTTACGTGGCAGGCCGCGGGTTACGTTCGGTAGGTTTTTTGTGGGTGACGGAGGATGATATTGCTGTAGGTCTGCGCCGTAAAGAAGGCATATTGCGCGGTTTGGCCGCAGGTGGTGTCACGGATGTGCGCAACTATTTGGCGGACTTCACCTACCAAACGGCCTATACTGTTGCGCGGCGCATCTTGCAGCAGAGTGACCGGCCACAGATCTTACTGTGTGCGACGGACCGCATTGCATATGGTGTGTACAAGGCAGCACGGGAATTGGGGCTGCGCATCCCGCAGGATATTTCGGTCACGGGGTTTGGCGGTTACGACACAAGCGAACTGTTGACCCCGCCCTTGACCTCGATACGCTTTGATTCCGAGACGGAAGCCTGTGTTTGTGCCGATACGGTGCTCAAGATGTTCCGAGAGGAACCAGTCAGCAAAACGCAGTTGATCGGATACCGCTTTATCGAAGGCGGCAGTGTACTGTGACTTTGGTGCTAGGCAAATAAAAACAATAACGCCTGCTACAGTTATGCAAACTGTGGCAGGCGTTGTTTTTGCATGTGGATGGAAAAGACCTTCTGGTAGACTATGACGGAAACTGCTACTGTATCAAGTGTAAAAATAAATATTCGACATAAGCAAAGTAAGCGTCAAATAGAAATTTAGAAAAGCACAAGGGTGGAGTTTTGCCTCCAC